>Ga0307517_10014794_pt1 | contig 10442 bp, 11 predicted proteins | sample 23_EM_MG_FD_194515 | JGI IMG/M metagenome (GOLD analysis project Ga0307517, IMG submission 194515) | Populus trichocarpa ectomycorrhiza microbial communities from riparian zone in the Pacific Northwest, United States - 23_EM | ecosystem: Host-associated > Plants > Roots > Unclassified | place...
ACGACAAATTCGGAAATGCCATCAACTCGCCTTGACAACCTCGAGCTTCCAGATTAAGAAAGAAATCGAGCCAAGCTCAAGTTGTCCTCGAGCCCAGCTCGCCTTGCGGCAACACTAGCGATGAGCCATACTCGAACACAAGGGGGTTCCGGGATCAGAATGCCGGACCGGACGCCGGTTGGTTGGTTGCCGCCTGGGGCTGTGCTTCTGCTTGTCCCAGTTTGGCAGCACCCTCTCTCAAACACCAAAATGGCTTGCAGGCATATATTCCTTCCAACCCCCATATTTTTAACCGGGCGGCGCTCATGTATCTGGCCACCGGGGAAGTTTAAAGGCGATTAAATGAATGTTCGTTCAAATTGACGCAAGAGTTCAATGTCGCCGAGAATCAACACCATCACCATCTACAACGGCCAGCCCCGTTCTCGCCTATCAAGGCCCAGAAAAAGGACAGAACAAGAAGGCAAAGTACGACTCGGAATAGAGATCATACTGGACTGGTTTCATTCTACCTGACCCTTTTCAAGGCTACCTATATATTCAGGAAATTCGTGGACGAGGATTGTCCTGGCCCAATGCTTATCAATCTCGGAGGAAACAAGACTCTTCGGCTCCGAACCACAGTAAATAGGTATGTGCATGGTTCACCCACACTGTCCTTCTAGATGGACTGAAGCTATGCACCTGATTGTAGCGATCACTCCTTCATCAACGTCTCTTCCATCACCATCTCCACGCGCGCTCAGCAACGCACACCGCTAGTGCCTGCAAATACGCCCCAAGCACCCAAGGGAACACACTCGAATTTGCCACCCTCAAACCCTCCACCCCAAACACCTTCAACTGCGGATCAACCACACCCCCACCCCCACTCGCGTCCTCCTTCGCCGCCATCCGATACGAGTAATTGTATGCTGTTCGATTCTGAGGTAAGCCAACGGCTGTCTCTGATGTGTTTCTGTAATCCTTGTACCTGATTCTTCAATTTATTGTACCTCAACCGACATGGTCCATTGACCAGCAGACCCCAATCTCCTCCAATAAAAAAAGGAATATTTAAAACAGCTCTCCCACCTCCTCGAGTCATCAAATGTGTCCCTGGCCTCGTTCACCGCGTATGCCGCCGCCTCTCGTGTTATTATGTCCGTAGCAGGCTCGTTAGCGGGTATCAAACGAACTTCTTAAAGCGTTGAGTGTGGATGAGTGGAGGGAGGCGATGCGGTCGTTGAGGTGCGTTTTTGCCTTTCTTTGTTTTTGTTTTTCGTGTCCTATATTCTTTTTTTTAGAGTCACCCAGTTGCTCAAGGCATCCAATTCAAAGTCAAGCGAGGCAGGCAACATCAGAGAGTCGCTGCTCCTCAACCACCAGCGATTCCCGTCGTTCCTCCTTGTCTGTTGGGGAAGAGTTCCCCTCACCTTCCCCTGCTCCTGGGTCTATTATATCCCCACATTCTACTCTAGTCTCACCATTTTTCGTAGGCACACTCTTCGCATCATTCTCATCGTCCACAAGGCTAGCAGCCGCTCAGTCATCGCTTCAAACCTGCGAAACGCACCTGGCACCCAAAGAACGCGAGTTGGCGACCAAACGACGCCATCCGTGATGAGCTCGGCGTCCGTAGGGCTCCCATGGAGTGCGGCTGGGTGTGGTCAGGTGGGGAGGCCTTGCGCATATTGGAGGAACTGGAGACCGAGTTTCCAGGTAAGGGTCTCCGGTTTTTATATATACAAAAAAGAGCTTATGAATGTCTCATAAAAGAATAAAAACGTTCTTCCATCATCCGTCAGTCTCCCCCGAACAACCACTGTGTTGCCAGCACCAGCACCTTCCTCCTCCCTTGGACCTTCTCACCTCGCCTCCCAGCTCACTTTGAATCGCGGTCATGAGGAACAACCTCCTCCAGAACCCGCTACCATATATTCGGTCATGAACGCAACCACGTTCGGAGGACCCATCCATCCATAGTGACAACCACAACAGTAACGGCACCACCAGCGGAGTCCAATACGATCCGCCCTCGTTCTCTCAGGCAACTCCACAACCACCACCACCGGATCCTCCATACGCTACAGCGTCGCCCTACACACTTGAAACCGTCGCCTATGCGCAAGCTATACCGCTCCACGTAGGCGGTTCCGGTGCAGTGGTCATTAAAGAAACAGAGTCGCCAACGGACAAGGGCAAAGCCAATGAAGACAAGAAATTCCCCCTCGGTCGCTCAAAGCAGAAGCCCATCTCGTACGCGATGTTCAAAGACGAAGACCCACACACGACCATGTGGATCCCTGCGCCGCATGCGATTGAGGGCTATGCGTCAGGGATACTGACTGCGGGGCCGTCGTCGGGGTTCAGTCAGTACGGCGGGTATTTGACACCGGCGAGGCTGTGCTCGGGGCATGCCGCAGCCGCAGCCTCAACTGCGACTACAGCCTGCAGCAAATCTTGACGATGGGAAATGACACAAGCTAGACAAGAAAGTTACAGAGGAAGAGTTGAGGAGGAGGAACAAGTTGACGATGAAGTGAGCAGCTGCGAAGAGACCAAGGTTCAGAAGAGGCTCGTGAAGGAACTGGTGGATAATCCGAGGTTTATGACGGAGGCGAGATGGAAGGAGCTGGAGCCGAGGCAGAGGCAGAAAGAGGAGTCGACGCCGGTGGTCAAGGAGGAGGAGAGGACACTCTCGTTGTTTCCTTATCATCGTCACAGGAGCGAGTCTGCCGCGGCGATGCAGCAGCCTACGGTAAAGCAGGAACAGCAAGTTCAGGGTGCATCCGCTGTTCCTCCTCCGCCGTCGGAAGGCTCTCCTCCTTCCAAAGCTACGGGCTCTCCTTCTAAAGCTATCGGTTCTCCTTCAAAACCGAACAATGCTCCTTCGAACAGGTGGTTTATCGGTGGCCTGAAATGGGTTTTTAGCGCCCGCCAATTGCCTACAGCGCAATCCTCACCCACGCGGCACCGTAGCACGAAGTCGACGAAGGCCGTTCCCCTCCGACGACTCGTATGTTAAAGACAGCCCCTCCAAACCAAAGGGTTTTCGCTCACTGTTCAGCTCCCCTGCGAAGCAAAAAATCGAAATGAGAAACGCGGATGCACAACAATATCCGCGAGATCGCGTCGGAGAGAAGGAACAGTTTTGATGGTGTTTCTCCTCGGCGTGTGGGGTGGGATGTTGTGGATGGGACGGTGAAGGATGCCGAGATTGGAGGTCCGTGGGCGGGGCGGTGATAGTGGTTCTTGGCGCTCAATTGGGTTCGAGAGAAGTCGTCGATGAGAGGACGGATGGTTAGTGGTGTTGGGACCTCGTCGCGGCCCAAATATTCCATATTCTACTACCTTGCAACACCACAAACTTGAAAGCCGACTCTCCTGACAGTGCTCTGTGCTGCAGTTGGACGTGATGGCATCTCTCTTTATCGGCAAGTACCGCACTTTCGGGGGTTGCAAACCAGCGATTTCGAGGGTGGCCCATGCGATTGAGAAAATCAAGCCAGCATGCAGCGCTTACCTGGAGAGGACTGATCCTCTACCAAGCATCCATTTACCCTGGAGACCCCGCAGTTCTAACAAGGCAAAGCTCATCCATGTATTAATCGTGGTTGTACGCGAAGTTGTTCTCAAACGTATAGAGATGACTACCCGTCCAGCTCGTCCGCTCTTTCCGCCATTCACCGGTTTTTCACTGGTTTATCGGTTTTCAGTCTATCTTCCCTTGACGACATTTTGGGTCTATCCATCTTTCTCGTTTCACTTTAGTTGCCTATTTTTCTGCGATTTCATCATAATCACTCGTCAAAGGTCTGCCATTAGTGATTATTTGCTCCTCATGTTACCCTTTATGTTGCCGACGAGATCCCTCTCGGCATAATCAGCAATAAATTGGCCTAATCTTAACCACGTCGACTTACGCCACGAACTATGACGCTGGGTGGCTAAGACAGATGGCGAGTCTTTTTAGCAATTTCTCAGGTAGATGACATCCACTGACCTACCTCAATCAATAGCAGGAAGACAGTAAATGGAATTGAACAAATGAGGTATCCTGGACATTGTAATCTCGTTCCCATCCGTTTTAAGTAGGCAAGTCACCTTTTGATAGTCGTTTTGAATCGTGGGAGATTCCTGTCTCATCAAAATCAGGAATTTCCTAAAACGGATGGCTCGCGAGACTGATACATCGCCCGAAACCATCTGTATCGATCACGTTGGGCCTTTTGTCTTGCGAATAGATGGTACGTACTTTTTAATCGTCTCAATATCTTTCTTACTCGATTCATGATTACAATAGTAAAAACGTGAATGGGCTGCGTCAGACTCACCGTCACTTAGGGACTGCCGCTGTACTTGCTACGGATGGTGAGTGCCTAGATCGTTACGAATTTCCTTTCTGTACCGCCGCACTTCGTTTTCCCGAAGCCTTGTCGCTCAGTATATTGTACTTGAGATTTCAACCACTGGCAGCTTCAATGAAATATCCCATTCAATCTACGCTGTAACCAACCATGTGCGGAGTCGTGGCGGTACTCCTGCACCTTATTTGTAACACAGCCATGGACAACGTGTGAGAACCCTCGCTCTTGCCCATAACCCTACCGCCAGCAATCTCTGAGGGAATGAGACGACCCCATTGATCTTCCAATTGGTCCGCAAGGGCAGTCAGAGCTCCTAACTGTGACCGTCATGTTTACAAACGCAAGGAATTCAGTTATCAATGGAGGGACATTCATGCAGGGAGATTTCCATTCACACCACGTCGTAAACAATGGCAGGACATGTGAGTCTATTATACCTCAACGGTAAAAATACTGATAGCAATTCATAGTGATGGAGGTCCTACAGCAACATATTACTCCAGGCGCATTTCACAATTCAGAGGAACGTTATGACCCACCCAAGTGTCATCCACGTACACGGAGGGCGGTTTTGAAGAAGATCATGGACTGGGTGAAGGATGCAAATAAGGTCGCGCTGATTCTTTGGTTATATGGTCCTGCGGGAGCTGGCAAGTCAGCGATCGCACAAACCATTGCAGAGCTTCTTGAGGAGGCTGGGCTGCTTGCCGCTGCTTTCTTTTTCTCTAGGAATGCAGCTGGGCGGAATGACAAGACTCCATTGGTGGCAACTCTCGTTTACCAACTCGTCAAATCCATACCAGAAATCCGTGCTCATGTTCTTGAGGCAGTGGAGCAGGACCCGGCCCTCTTCTCATGCTCGATTCAAGCCCAAATTCAAGCGCTAATTATCAATCCATTGAACACTGCCGCGAATGACGAGACACTTGCACCGACCCTCCTTTCTCGTCCAACGTTAATTATCCTGGATGGCCTGGATGAATGCCGTACCACCTCAGGGCAAACCCAGATTTTGAACGCCCTTTCCACAGCCGTAAAACGTCTCCACATCCCGCTTTGCTTCCTCATCGCGAGCCGACCAGAGCACGATATCCGCCAAGTGTTCAATGACCAAAGCGGTCTAGGATCGCTTTCATTCAGCATTGCGTTAGACGACAACTACCAACCTGATGACGACATTCGAGTCTTCCTTCAGTCAACATTCGACGAAATCAAACGAAACCATCCTTCAAGGTCACACCTCCCCGCGTCATGGCCAAGTTGGGAAGATATCGGATGGTTGGTAAGGAAATCCTCTGGACAATTTATCTTCGCATCGACAGTCGCAAAATATGTCAATTCCCGTCGCCACTGGCCTCCTGATAGATTGAAAATTATTTTCGGACAATCCGAGCCGGTGCAGGAGGCACCCTTCGCTGAGTTGGATAGCCTGTACCACCTCATTCTCTCGTCCGTCGCCGATACCGAGAAATTGAAGGATCTCTTGATGATCCTCGTCTTTCGACCCATATGGGAACACACGACAAATATTATTGAAGGGTTTCTGTTTCTCAGACCTGGGGAGATAAATATGATTTTGACTGACCTTCATTCTATCATTTATGTCCCATCCTCAGGGGATGAATGTAACGAACCCCAGTTCTTTCACGCCTCATTCCCCGATTTCCTACTGGACCGATCTCGTTCAATGGACCTCTTTCTTGATCAAGGTGCTTCATACGCGAAACTCACTGAACTGGCAGTGAGGCATATTAACAATCCAACTGAATCTCCACTGGAGAATTATCAATGTGTGCCCTTTTCTCCTTATTATGACTTCATTGATTCAATGAAAATGAAGATAATCTTTATTGGGCAGTTCACAAGGGTTGTCTCAAAGCTCGTCCATCCCCGAAGCTCCTTGAGGACTTGTGCGGGCTAAACCTTGCGCCTCATTTAACTCGCCCAGTATCGCTGTATTTTTCGGAAGTTCCAGAATTAATGTGTTGGTTCGGAAGACAGGTATGTCCATTTCGTTCAGTAAATGACTTACCTCATTTGATGTATAACATTTACAGTGGCTGAGTCCAGACGGCACGGAAACCTTGCTAGATCATCACCTAGCAACATTTGATGGATGGCTTCAAGCACAGTTCATGTCTTTTTTTGCCTCACCACAGATCCATTATTATTTCACAATTGTTACACTTTTGGATCAGCTCGACTCCAAAGAATGTAACTGGCGAGTTATGACGATTCTACTAGGCGGGTTACCACTCATCCGCAGCAATTTGCCTGATCTATTTGGCTGCACAAAAACAAACATAGAATTCTCTCGGATAGTGTCCAAATTTTTGATGGATCGAGAGCGAGCTGGGCTGTTCTGGGTCAATCTTCAGGCATATGTGAACCTGGCAATACGACTTGTGACGTTTCTGTGTGATAAGCGAGTTTATGACCCTTACACTCCCATACTACTTGCTAATATGAATGCCTGGATATAATTACAGATCCTTCACAGAAATTGTTGATGTACACACCCCGGTTCTAAATGGGTACCATAAAACGACCTATTACGAGGTCGGAAAGCTCGTATTCAATCTCCTTCCGATTTTGCTTTCAAGAATTAAAGCACTTGGAGGGCCATATGTGCATGAGGCTATAGTTTCATTCCGAAGTCACCCAGCCTTTTGTTTGATCAAAAATGATCCACTAGAATCGGAGAAGGTTAAGGCGAAGCAGGCCATTGAGGAGTTTTCGAAGGTGAGATTTTTACTCAGCCTTGTGCTTTTTTCTGGGGCTGATAATTCTGAACTTCATAGAAATAAAGCAGTATATCCATACCTTTTTTAATATTTAGTCCCTCCTCCCCCCTTGGCGTGTCTACCATACGAACGAAGTAATCAATCATTTTTGAAGACCATGATGCTGACATTGAATTACCAAAGTATTGGGAACTTGAACTTGAATGGAAGGTTGTGTGGGTGGAAAAAAGCACTGCAAACATGGATTTATGGATGCTCAGCGGAACATCCACAGAAGCATTCGTGGTTGAACAGCTTAGGGAGTGCATTCCTCACTCAGTTCGAGTCCGGGAAAGATGCTACAGGTATCGACCTCGCTATCTCAGGAATCAATCGATCTCACATCCGACGATAACCCATATCTATCAGCCAAGTTGAATAACCTCGGAATAGCATTGATGCTCCGTTTTGAATGCCGTCGCAGATATCGAGGAGGCAATTTTGGCCCAGAGAAAGGTCCTTGGAAACTCAAGCGACGGCTCGGCATGGACCACAGGTGTCACCTTTGGGAGAAACAATCTCTCGCTGTCCCTCATATCCCGCCTCAACTACACAGGGGACATCGACGACATCGACGAGGCAATTGTATTACAGAATAAAGTGATCGAATTGATCGAAACAGGACCTGAAGGACATCCAAAGATGACCACATAGTTGACCAATCTGGGAGGATCGTACTAGCACCGATTCAAAAGGACCAAAAGTCTGGAGGACCTCGACAGCGCGATTGTGTTCCAGAAAAAATCATTCAACATCGCTCCTGAAGGTCATGCAATACTGCCGGCGTGTATGGACCTCCTCGGACGGTCATTTTGGGAGCTTTCCAACTGACTGGCGTTGACGAAGACCTACGGTTAGCTACCAAGTACCACCGTCTCGCCGCAACCTCTCCCTTCGGACCAGCATCTCGACGACTCAAAGCTGCTCACAACTGGACTATGTTGTGTATGTTGTGTCACATGGCTAAATCCGTTCACGACCAATCTCTGCCAGTGGACGCTTTCAAAGTGGCCGTAGAACTGCTCTCGCAAGTCGCTGGTATGGAGCAGACGGTTCAAAAGCGTCATGCAAGTCTCATTAACCACTCAAGCCTATCTACAGCGGCAGCCGCAGCTGCGTTCCAATTTGGTGAACCCGGAATGGCTTTGGAATGGCTCGAGCAAGGCCGCTGCCTTGTCTGGAACCAATTGAACTGTCTGCGGACATCAGTGGACGATTTGCGAGCGCACGATCAAAATCTTGCGGAAGAACTCCTGGGGGTGTCAAGGGCTCTAGAAAACGCCGGCTGTCGTGTGGAGATGGATAGGCCAGCATCGAAATCTTTTAGCGCGAAGCAATTCAGGATGAGGTGACCAGCCTGAGGCACGTCAAACTCGCACAACGATGGGCCCAACTTCTTGCCAAGGTTCGCGAAATACCTGAATTTGAGAATTTTCTCCGGCCGCCGAGATTAGTTTCTATTCTCAATCGTTTACCCCCAGACGGACCTGTTGTGATTATTAAATATCATCCAGGCAGGTGCGATGCCCTTCTCATTGCGGGCCGAGATTTTCCTTATCATATTCCTTTGATATTCCTCTCAACGAAATTTCATTCGAAATGGCAAATGACCTACGGATACGCCTGCGAAATTATCTTTCTTCCTACGGAGTACGCGCCAGAGGGGAAGATGGCCTGAAATTCGTGCTAGCCGAAAAAGAAAACCCATTAAGGACACAGGCATACGAGACACAGTTCAGGAGCTGTGGATCCGCGTCGTTGAGCCAATTGTTCTAGGTCTGAAGTCGCTTGTGAGCAGTTTCAATCCCTTCGCATAAATATAATCGCTCATTAGACAAAATACACACACAGGGTTACGACTCAACCAAAGCATCTCGAATTTGGTGGTGTGCTACTGGGCCTCTCGCATTCTTGCCAATTCATGCAGCAGGGATATATGACTCCGCTTCCGATGGACCTTCAACCTCACTCCCCGATCTAGCTATCTTATCGCATATCCCCACGGTTTCATCCCTACTGGATCGAGTAGAACCCCCACTGATCTCTGGCGACGCAACTGGTGGGCTGCTTATGATCAGCCAATCGAATACCCCAGACATGCCAGCGATTCCAGCAACATAAAGTCCATGCAGCTTGTTCTCCACAAACATAAAATCTCGTATACAGCCATGGAGGACCAAGAAGCGACGCTGGAGGCGGTACTCATTGGCCTCAAATCCAACGCCATCTCGCTTGCCATGCTATCCAGGATACAAAGGGAACCTTTGCGCAGGTTTTGTCTCCATGGCGGCCGACTCGAGCTAGCAGAGATTATGAAGAAACCACTTCCAAGGGCCCAGTTGGCTTTTTTGTCCGCCTGCCAAACAAGTGCGGGTAATGAGAGCCTTTCTGAGGAAGCAGTTCATTTGCTGGAATGTTGGCGGCAGGTTATCGGGGTGTAGTCGCGACGATGTGGTCAATCCAGGATAAATATGGGCCCGTTGTGGCCGAAAGATTTCTATGACTCACTTTTGAGCGGGAGGAAGGCGAAGATCAGGCCGTGGTGACGATGATCTTGACAGCACCAGTGGCGCACGTTCTCTGCATTTCGCCACAAAACGTCTCCGAAAGTCGCTTGGGACTTCGGAAGCGTCTTTTTTGGCGTGGGTCCCATACGTGCATGTTGGATTTTAACAGTGGTGGTTTGCCATTTTCACTTAATCGTGTTCCATGCACGACGAAGAGGTCGTAGTGATGTTGACGACCTTGGATCAATCTTCCTGGGTGTGAATCCATTATCCATTCTAGGATTTCAGAGAGCAACTCTCAATAAATCCTTTGTAAATCCTGAACACAACGCCCATTAATAGTTATAGGTATCGAAGAATCATTCAACTTTCGTACCTCCTGCGGTTGCGAGTTGTCGCCTGCCCACTCCTTGCCAGCTCTTATGCATATACACCCTCAGCTTCTCTGTGACGCCCGGGCCATTTGAACCAGATGCACCGTTGCCTGCCACCAGATCACCATGCCCAACCCAACCAATCCATGCAGAGTGCCCCAGACTAGTTTTGGCGTAATTCTGTACCTGAAATGACTAGGACGTAGGCACAAGTGACATGCGTGGAAAGGAATATGAATGAGTAGAATCATGACTCACTGCTCAAATAAGGGCCCAAATGAGTGGAGAATGAATCGAGGAGCATTGTAGAAGACTGTTGAGCAAATGGAATGGTATACGAAGAGTCCAATGGCGAGCGGACGTTTTCCGGGCAAAAATTCTACGCAGCGTTGTTTCAATGAGCAAAACAAATATCACAAGGAAAGATAT
>Ga0307517_10014795_pt1 | contig 10441 bp, 12 predicted proteins | sample 23_EM_MG_FD_194515 | JGI IMG/M metagenome (GOLD analysis project Ga0307517, IMG submission 194515) | Populus trichocarpa ectomycorrhiza microbial communities from riparian zone in the Pacific Northwest, United States - 23_EM | ecosystem: Host-associated > Plants > Roots > Unclassified | place...
GGGAACAGCCAATGAGAATTAAGGAGGAGTGGCACCACTTGTGTTGTCAAGGGAAGTGATGGCAACCGTGGTGACGTGGCCTGGTTTGGGAGGGGCGGATAAAAGGGGACGTCCTAGGGCGACAACTCATCATCCGCTCGTCTTCCAAAACCAACAAACCTAGCTTTATTCTCCCATCTCCTCATCTTCACACTATCATGCCTCGTGTCACCCAGAACACCTACCGCATCGCTGAGGTCAATGTCTCCCGTACCGACCAGGGAAGGTACCCCCATTCTCGTGCCAACGTCATCGAGCCGTACCCCAAGAACACGCGTATCATGGATCGTTTGGACGGGGAGGGTAACGCCTATCTCGACAATCCCATGAACGACCTCTACAACGAGGACTTCTTGTGGGGGACGTCCATTCAGACTGCTCGGCTCCAGAGTGAGCGTAGGATTGCTCATCCGAAGAGGGACAGGATCTTGGATCGCCTAATCACCATGGGGGTTCATGACTTGGATTCGAGTAGGGAGCCAGGTATGTCGACGAGGGGGAGGGGGATTCCGACTAGTCTGGAGATGCGGCACGCGTCGTCCATAGGGAGTCGGCTGTTGAGTCGGATTGACGTCCTTGAGAAGGAGGTGAGGGTATCGAACGTCTTTGTTGGCTTGACGTTTGACTAACCCTTTCCTTTAGGTAACTCGAGAGCGTAAAGAGCGCGGGGAGATGGAGAAGGCCTTTATGATGCAGGCTTCCAAGGTGGAGGAAGTCTTCCAGCAGAACAGGGATCTTTCCCAACGCTTGGTGGACCTTGAGAAGCTCTGGATGGAGGAGGAGAAGTTCACCATGGAGTTGCGTGGACGTGTCGAGGTCTTGCAGGTGCGCTGGTCCCTTTGGGGTGTTTGTACCCTTATTGATGACCAACGTTCTTTAGGACCAGATCTGCAAGTGCGGTTTGTCGGGAAGTCGAGAGGTTCCTATTGAGGTATTTGGTGGTTCCGGAACCGATGATTGTTCCAGAACTGACCAATGTTCCTAGGTCCTTGACGACGAACTGGAATACGTCTCTGTGGTGTCGGAGCAACCCGTGTTGGGTCGAGAAGTTCCTATCGAGGTACTTCGTGGTTCCTGATCCGTTTGTTTTCAGGGAACTCACTTAGTATTTGTTAGGTCCTCGAGGTTGCTCGTTGCTCGGGGTGCACTGGAGAGTCGTCCAGCGTGCTTTCTCCTGTTCCGGTGCCAGTGATGGCTGAGATCCTGCCGGTTCGTATCGGTCAGCGTGCTCGTCGTACTGGGCGTAGACAGCCTCTGATGGGATGCTCTTTTCTAGGCGAGTCGACTTGGGAGCAGCGACAGGCGTCGTCAGAGGGTGGTCGACCAGGGACGTCTAGAGGATTGTCCACCAGTGACTCCTCCAAGAGTGGAGAGTCCGGGTCGTCTAGGGGAGTTGCCAGAGCATGGTCCTCCTAGTAGATACGAGGTGGAGAGAGTCTTGCTAGGGTATGACGTCCTTAGGTGGTCTTCATATGCCGAGTTCAGAGAAGCCGTGCGTCTCGAGGCAGAGATGGAGTGCATGGTTGATACCCTTGTAGATACTCATCTTGTCCATGTCAATCTCCCTGAGTAGTCGAATGCGATCTTGGTGTCTTGATATATGGTGTGAAATGAACAAGTGTGGGGTTTTGAAGGTAACAGAGTCCAAAAGATGTAGAGACATAAGAGAAAAGAAGTCCGAAAATCGTGCGCGATGACAAGGACCATCTGAACAGAGGAACTCAGTCCAGACTTTTGAGCCATCTATTGCAAGGATTTCCTTCTGCTCATACTGACTTTCCACCTTATCCACAGCCCTTCTTGTCCAGATATCCACAGCCTCTCTTGTCCAGATATCCCATACATGAATGGATGCCTTGTATAGGCAGAAAACCTTGGATCCATCCCCTGATAGTCTGAGGTCAACAACCCCACCTTCAGGTACCTCTATTGTCTGCAAGAGTTCCCCTTTCTCAGCATCCCAGACCTTGATCTTCTGGCCTGCGTACCAAACAAAGATCAGTTTGCTGCCAACCAGCTGGACATGGCCCTGGTGGGAATCCTTAGCTAGGATTTCAACAGGTCCCTTATAGGAGCCAGTTGAGGTACCCCAGGCTGTTATTGCCCCATCTGGCAAATCACTTGGGATAATGGTTCTATTTTTCACTTTTTGAGCAACAGACTTAGTTGGAAACAAGGTGAGGGATGTAGACTTTTGATTGGTCACAACTGGGTCTGTTGGCAAGGCACTAATCTGCCAGAATTTGACTGATTTGTCATAAGATGCTGAAATGAGGGTAGAGGGGGAAGAAAATGTAAAGGAGGTAATATTATGGGTATGGCCAACAAAGGTCTTAACAAGGTGAGGGCGTCTGCCAGTGATGTTCCAAATTTGGATATTGTGACTGGCCCCAGTAGCCACAAACCCACCATCAGGTGAGAAGCAGGGACCACAATAACTGTAGGGCATAGTGTGGACCAGAGGTGGAGAGGGGGGGAAACTACAATGATGGCTGGCCACATTAAATTTGGCTACAGTCACTCCAGAATTAATTTTTTTGACTGTGACATTACCCCCTTTGCATGAGACAAACTGGATGCCATCTGGGGAAAAACCAATGTCATGAGTAGATGATGTGGGCCTAAATTTGTGACCATCAATATCCCAACACTGGGCAGCTTCACCAGCTATAGATACAAGAAATTGAGGATCAGTGGGAGAGAACCTGGTGTGGGTCACTGCAGCCTGTTGCTTTATAATATGATGACACTCCCCCATCTCAATGTCCCGCAAACGAAGTGTCCCATCTTGAGACCCTGAAGCAATTATAGTGCAGTCTGCTGAAATAGAAACAGACTGAACCCAGCTAGTATGACCATGGAATGTCTTGACAACACCACCAGTCTGCACATCCCAGAGCTTGACAGTCTCATCATAACTTCCAGATACAAGTGATGCCCCATCTGATGAGAAGGTGAGAGATGATACTATGTGTGTGTGCCCAGGGAGGATAGCCATCTCGCTTCCTGTGATTGCATCAAGGATAAGGATGTCCCCATTACTAGATCCAACTGCAACAGTGTTGTTCCAGTATGAGAGGGACCATGGTTCACTATTCAACAGAACTGTGCGGGAATACATCCCCCATTCTGCTAGGAGACCCCTGACCACCTTAACCCCCTGTGGGAGCTCTGAACTGTAGCATGTATGGAGCCAAGATGAGGATGGGGAAAGTAGGAGAGCAGAATGGTACAGGTTGGAAGGGGAGTCATGGATTGCATCAAAATTATCCAGAAGGATTCGCTGGCTGTCACTTGTCCATATACATGGAACACCTGCCTGAAAAGGAAACATGAACACAAGTCTCAGCAGATTGTCTACATGGTACTCACCAAAGCACACCATTGCTCAACATCATTCATGGCATGAACCCCAGCATCAAGATCCCCCACAAGTGCAAGGACTTCAGCCCAATATAGTAAATGTGATGTGAAGAACTTTTCAATTGCTTTCTGCACCTCTCCAACATGGAGACTGTTGCCAGGGACCCTCAGGAGGTGTTTTGTCCAGAATCTACATGCATATTCCAAAGCACCCCCAACATGGTCCTTCTTGTGAGTAAGAAGATCCTTAACTTCGCTGAGAACAGTATAGTCATCAAGGTTGCAAATGTTCCTCTTCAGCCTTTCCCCCATGAGCCTGAGGCACAAAAGTAGGATATCTGTGTGATGGACTGTAGGCTCCACAAAGAACCGTTCATCCTTGCACCGGAGTGGATCCATGAGGAAGTCAGGAAATGACTTGTGAAAGGCTCGAATGGGGTCTTCTGTGCTGTCTGGGACAAGGAGGACAGAATGGAGGGATCGGAGGGTGGTGGAGATGTTGGTCATTTTCAGTAGGTCCAAGAGTGCTGTCATTGGAAGGGGGTTAAGCACAAGCAACACTGCCCCAACTGCAGTCCTGAAACGGGAATGGATTTCCTCAGCATTGGCACCAACTTCATCAACTGCTTGCTCCAGGACTTGGATGTAAAGAAGGTCAATCCCAGACTGCCCTTCATGAACAGTGCTCTGTGGGAGAGAGACAATCAGATCCAGTTGTTCAGTGGGTGTGCGGTTCTTGAATGCAACAAATTTTACAACTGTTGAAGCATAGATGAAGAATCCTGCTGCCTTTTTGCACAGAATGTTGATGTCTGATGGACCTGGCCAATCTTCTGTGAAGCTACAGTCACTTCGGGTTCCAGCAATGTTGGCCAACTGAGTCCTGAAGAACAGCTTGATATCCTTATCCACTGAGGAGCGTTCAACATCATGCAGCCTGAGGACTTCTGTGATGGGCCGGAGTGACTTGAGGCGAAACCCGGACCGGATTCGAGGCTCTGGGCGACCAGTGATAAAGAACTTGACATTGGGGATCTTGTCCACAAAACGGGAGAGGACAGAAAGGATGGCGGAGGCGGGTTCTTCATCCTTGCATTCGTCAAGGGCGTCGATGATGATAAGCGTCCGAATGCGGGAGGCTCCTAATGGGCCAACAATGATCTTTTGCATTTGAGAACAAAGCGACTCCCGCCCAACACCGGGGTTGGACCTCAGGACCCGGAGCAGCCTCTCTCGAAATGGGAGGTACCGATAGGCAAGCTGAAAGGCGAGGGTCGGGAAGATTGCTTGAAGGCTGCTTCTGTCCTCGAAGTCTCGCGAACAAAAGAAGCTGGCACCGAGCCTTCCATCCGCGAAGCCGATCTCGGCGAACGTCTGGGCGATGGTCGACTTCCCGGTCCCCGCAAGGCCGTTCAGCCAGAACACGTGGTGGTCCTGTTCATCCTTCAACCAACGTTCGAGTTGCAGGAGGACGTCTGCCCTAGTTCCCCTCAGGCATCCCTGCCTATTCCCGGAACCATATCCGGCCTCATCGGTGTGACGCATTTTTTCCAGAAGGCGGTGATCCGCATCTCCCTATTTACAAGTCACTACGGAAGTCGGGACCACGAGGGAGTAAGACTCACGATCTGCTGACAATCCTCGGCAGAGATATCCAGTCGTAACGACGTCTACAGCGGATGTTAGATATGATGCGAGCGAGTGTTTTATGAGTGTGAACCTGATAGTCAATCAAGGCATGGCGAACATCTTCCACCAGACCGTTGACCTTCTGTGCGTTCTCGGGGTTTTTGAGGAAATGCAGGAGATCCTTCTGAGATGTAACCGAGTCCATAGCTTGACCAATCTCTTCCAATTTCCTGGAAACCCCGGTACGTCAGACCTGGCCCTCGATCCTGGGGAATGTGGGCTCACCGTTCCAGCTCTTTTGCCCTCTCCTCCTCATTGAGGTCGCCCGGAGGAATAGGATCAGAGAGGGATTCAGAAAGAATTTTGACCCTGGGTGCCAATGATTCCATGGCATGCTTATTCACCTCTGTCCGCTAGAGCGACCGTAAGCATTGCGGACCGGATGTGCGGGAAGGAGGCCATACCTCGTAATCGTCGAGAATAAGGCAGAGAGATCTCGCGATAGATCTGAGGGGACCGAAGGCACCTGTGGAGTCTCTCACCCCACGGAGCAATTCGGCCGTGACAGACGCGGCAGACTTGCAGCTCGGTTTCTTCTCATTCGCGGCGGCGCCCGGTTCGAGGGATTCGTCGGGACGAACAGCGTCTTGTCCGTGGTCAGGAATGGCGGGGGCGTCTACATTGTCGGAAGGAATGGTCAGAGAGGGCGACCAAAACAACCGTGTTCACGTACTGTCGAGCTTCCCACCGTGTGAGATCGAAGGAGTGGATGGAGAGGGGTGGACTCCCTCGGGTTCTCCGCTGCGTCCACTTTCCACCGTAACCTCGACGTCTGCCACCTCCCCTCCTTGACCGTTATCGTCTTCACGCGCTGGCACAGATTCTGGCTCCGCTGGCTGAAGAGGTTGATCCGTCGAAAAAACTCGCTCTCCAGCTGTGTCGGCCCTATCCCCTTCTTGGTCGTGACTTTCGTCCGCTACGATGTGAAGCTCTGGTTGCGGGAGTGAACTCGTCGAGTCGGCCGTCTCCACATCAGGGTTGGTCCCCGTTCCTTCTGGTTTGTGCTTTCCCCCAGCTAGTCGGTGCTTAAGTTTCTTTTTCATTTTGGAGAACGAGCCTCGTATGTCGTCCATGTCGATGTTGAATCAGTATAGGTGATCGTTCGATAGATGGTGGTGCGATAGCGGATGATTGGCCTCGTGACTTTCGGACTCTATGCACCCCAGCGCTCATCGTGGGTGCAAACGCGGTTATATCTGCCACGAGGAGGTTTGCATCGTAAGTACCATCCGTCCATTTTCACCCAGGTTCTCGTCAGTGTTGGTTTGCCATGTCAGCCCTTTATGTGTATGGAATACTTCAACGTTTTATAACTGAGTGGTTTGGGCGAGCATATACACCAGTACCCCTGTGATTTGAAGTCTATAACTTGTCGCCCCTTCCGTGCCTTCGGTCAATCCGATTGATCCTTTGAAAGGGGTGCCATAGCTCTGGACGTTTCTACCGCTATGATCACGCGCAAATGATACGAAAAGGCGTCGAGATCCTCGGTACAGAAGACCCAGGTCACCTTCCAAGCTGAACCCCGGACAGGTAGAAATACCAAATGGATTGCGAACGCGACTAAGGACTGAGAACATACAGAGGCTATGGAGGACCACCAAGGTAAATGTCATGGTCCCGAACGGCATTTGCGGGTTGTCCGCGACCATGGACGAAGCCAACGTGGGGGGAGAGGACAGGAGCGTAGGATCTATTGTTAATGGTGGGTACGCGACGGTGGAGGATCACGCTAAGGTGGGGGGGAGTACCCCATCAGGGAGTGAAGCGAGGGAGGCGTTTGGGCTTAATGGTGTTCCATGTGTCGAAGAGAGTCGAGAGAGAGGAGGAAGTCATAAGAGGGTTGATCATCAACGCTGTGTTGTAGCGCTACTAGTCGTCCATAGTACATCCGGATCCACTACCCACATAGAAGCAATACATAATATACAAGAACCTCAGCGGCGGTCACCGCGAACATCTTACCGTCAACCACTCAAGTACTCACCATCTTGACCCCAGCTCAGGAATGGATGGGGCAACGCAAGCGTTTTGATTTTAGCTGTTTCCGTTGCCTGTATTTACGTGCATCGTTCTCGTCTATGCAAGTACATAAGTTCGGGTTAGGGAGGAGGAGGATTGTGACGATAGATGCAGTTAGTGGGCCTCACCAACAGGAGGGTACCCTGGTCTCCACGGAATTTGTTTAACGACAGATTTCAATTCAGTACGGGCCGACCTCCTGCTGCTGTCTCAGTCCCGGGCTCTGCCGCTTGTCGGATATTAAGTTGTCGTGTGGTGTTATCCGCGTTTTCGCTACAATGGTCTAGAAATTCGGAGGGAACGTTACGATGAGTATGTAAGGCACATGCGGTTAACTTTGAAAACCAAATGGGGTAAACGAAACCACCAAACGTAAAACACAATAAGTACCGACATGTGATCAAAATGTTTGTCCCTCCGTCCTTGGGTAATATGAATGTCGGATTTTCCGAAAAGGGAGCAGGTCAGCAGCACGCCAAGCAAGCAGGAATTTGAAAAAATCCAAATGGTGGTTCGTGCACTATCTATCCAGGATCGGGCATGAGTTTGAGGACACCCTCTGCTTGCCGTATGTCCTGTTTCTGCGCCATCAAAAGTGGATCTCTCTGTGGCGGTTGAGGTCGAGGACGCACGGAATCGCGGCGGTGGACGAGCCAGCGCAGTGACTCGTAGAATCTCTCGGGCCGGGAGTAAATGAAACTCCCGCGGCAGAGCCCGGGACTCGAGCCAAATCCGACTCCGAGGACGTTCCTGGGGTTGACAGCCATGTGGTCACGCTTTCTCCCTGGGAGACCTGCACCCCCTGCGAGCAACTCCGTCCCGAATTTTGTACCGATGGAGTTCAGCTCGTTCTCGAAAAAAACGCCCGGGGTGTGGATGTTCCGATAGTGTATGTACAACCCCGACGTGGACGTGTCAGGCGTCGACGAGGCAAAGCTTGTCCGAAGGATAGACTGGCGCCTCCTCCCCTGGTTGTCGTTCTTGTATCTTCTGAGCTTCCTGGATCGTACGAGCATTGGGAACGCCAGGGTACGTTGGTCGATCTATTTCCTTTTGGCCGCCCCCGACGTGTACCTCCAATAGCTCTACCATCTGGGAGACGACCTGCACCTCAGCGATAAACAATATTTATTATGCCTGACGATCTTCTACTTCAATCTACGTCTTCGCTTGTATCATAACTTGTGCCCTTGGATTTTACGGTGGTCGCAAGGGGAGACGTGGTCGACTTGTCATATATGTATTCTTGCTCTCATACGGGAGTCCGGTCGATTGAAGCTGCCTAGTATTTTCCTTTGTATAGGTGAGGCACGACCTGGAGTCGCACGGACAGCGCGAACTGACGAAACCCAGCCGCTACCGCCTACATTATTTTGATTTCTTCCAGAACGCCTGCATTATCATACGTCGCCGTGTACCTTGCCGCAGGGTGAGTGCGATGGATACCTCAGGGAGACGTCGACTGACGAATCCACCACTGTTCCCAGCGGAATTTACCCGGCCATTAATTAGCACTCAATACCTCCGCATTTTGCACGCCTGGTCGGTGCTTCTCCCCACAGCCAATACTATGTGAGTTCGCTATGGTCCGAGAGATTTCTCCTATCTGACAGTTCGGAATGCATGGATCTCGAATAATGTCGAGGGATCCTACAAACGTAGTGTATCTATCGCGTTGTCCATCGGCTTGTACGTTGCTTTCTCAAGCTTGGTGATCCCTACCCTAGGTAACGGCTTTCCTGGAATATAGCGGTAACCTCAACGGTGCCATCAGCTCGAACGTGGTACGCCGAAATCCCCCAGTTACATTACCCGTCCCCTCACGATCGACTCTCCGCAGTATCGCGCTCGGGACGGACCATGGTACACTTTGGGCCACGGAATCGTCCTCCTCTATATCGGGATAGCCCTACTGATGCCCGCGGTATACTACCTCACACTAAAGACCAATAACGCACGACGTGACCAAGGAATGAGGGATGAAATCATCCAGGGTGTCAACGACAACGGTATGTTCATCGACTGCAACGCCTGGTCATGCCGTCGACTGATTTCATCCTGTGATGTAGGTGATACAGAAACCGTTGAGAAACTGGCGAGGCTTAACGGAAGGTTCGCAACCGTCGAGGACGCAAAGAGGGAAAAGGGAGACAGGTGGAGCGGGTATCGATATATTTTGTAGAGGTATCCGGGTTGGAGTTGACAAGTTCTGAGTGTAAGATAAAGTCCGTACGTGAACGGTCCCCCGGACCCTGATTTTGAATATACATTCCCTCGATGACCCATGAGGCTGCATGAGGGACGCTTGACCACTTCGGGCGTACACGAGGCGCGAACGGGACAAAGGCCATTAAGTACAATCAGAAGGCCGCACTGGCCAGTTGAATCCGATCGGACCCACGTAAACCACAAAACGGTGAAACCAACCAAACATAAGAATGGTCAGTAATTAAACGATAGGTCCTCCTATACAAACAACCCGCCGGCTTCTCAGAATTCCCCAGGCCCTGGACCAAAGTGAGCCCCTGTGGGGACGGGATGAAGCGGACACCCAGTTCCGTCGCAACCGCTGAATGGTCGTGTGTTTCCAATCCAGTTAATCGTGATACCTTGTTGTTGCAAGGCGAAGAATATGACGAGAGCGGACAGGGCGATGGCACAGGAGAACGCGGAGGATGTGATGCTGAAAGGGAGCAAGCGGTTAGAAAACTCGGATCAAATGAAATAATAGGGAACGCGTACTAGTTGTACTTCGACCACCACCCAAGGTACCTCCTCTTGATGTAGTAGTTGAACAGCCAAGCGACAGGGACGGCGGGCCAAACGTTCGCCAAGTTGTAAGGAGCCCGACTAAATGATGCACCGAACAAGAAGACGGGGGCATGGAAGTACCGGAAAACCTTCCACTTCTTGCTGAGGAAGTAGAATGGAATTGGGAGGAGGGCGCCGGCGAGGAAAAACCACAAAAGACCATTGTAGACGGCACCGGGACCAAACATCCTTTTGGGTCCTAGTGTTCCCCAGAAGACGGCAGCGGTGAATGCAGTGTTGGTATAAGGGCAGGTGAAGCGGTCCTTCTGAGTGGGTGTGCAAACGTCGGGGATCTTCGTCATCTGGTAGTTGAGAATAGCCACGGAAACGAAGCTGGAAACGAGGGTGGCGAGCATCTGAGAATTGAAAGTGATCCAAGGCGGGATGTGGGCGTAATGGGCGAGCTTGAGATCCTGCGCGAAGTGGAGTGCGTGCGAAGTGGTGATGTATCCGTAGGTCGCAAAAAAGTTCATGTCGTTGGCATTGCCGGGGAACCAGAGACCACCGAACATCTGGG
>Ga0307517_10014796_pt1 | contig 10441 bp, 5 predicted proteins | sample 23_EM_MG_FD_194515 | JGI IMG/M metagenome (GOLD analysis project Ga0307517, IMG submission 194515) | Populus trichocarpa ectomycorrhiza microbial communities from riparian zone in the Pacific Northwest, United States - 23_EM | ecosystem: Host-associated > Plants > Roots > Unclassified | place...
TGCTAACTTGCCAACACCAAAATCTATTAAAGATGTTAGATCATTCTTAGGACATGCTGGTTTTTACAGAAGGTTCATCAAAGATTTTAGTGTAATATCTAAACCATTGTGTAACCTTCTAACAAAGAAAAATGTTTTTGAATGGACTCAACAATGTGAAAAATCCTTTGTTAAACTTAAAAGCTTGCTTACTTCTACTCCTATCATTCAACCTCCTGATTGGTCATTACCTTTTAAAATAATGTGTGACGCTAGTGATTATGCCGTGGGTGCTGTCTTCGGACAAAGAAAAGATAAGAAACCTTTTGTGATTTACTATGCAAGTAAAACTTTAAATAGTGCTCAAATGAATTACACTACCACTGAAAAAGGATTACTTGCAGTAGTATTTGCATGTGACAAGTTCAGATCTTATCTTGTTGGCTCACCTGTTGTTGTTTTTAGTGATCATGCAGCATTGAAATATCTTCTTTCTAAGAAAGATTCTAAGGCTAGATTGGTGCGGTGGATTTTGTTACTTCAAGAATTTGAAATCACAATTAAAGACAAGAAAGACACCGAAAATGTTGTCGCAGATCATTTATCAAGATTAACAACAGATTCAAGATCTGACATCACACCAATCGATGACTACTTTCCTGATGAATCTTTATTTTCTGTCTCTATAATGCCTTGGTTTGCTAATATTGTTAATTTTCTTGTTTCAAGACAATTGCCAGCTCATTGGAGTACCTAAGACAAAAGAAAGTTCTTAAACGAAGTGAATAATTTTTATTGGGATGACCCTTATTTATTCAAATATTGTCCTGATCAAATATTTCGAAGATGCATTCCTGACAATGAGGTAAGTGGTGTCATTAAATTTTTTCATTCTAAGGCATGTGGGGGTCATTTCTCATCAAGAAAGACAACTGCAAAAATCTTATAAAGTGGATTTTACTGGCCCACCATGTTCAAGGACTCACATGCATTCTGCAAGACTTGTGAAAATTGTCAAAAATTGGGATCTATTTCAAAAAGTCACATGATGTCTTTAAATTCTATTCTTGTCATTGAAATCTTTGACTGTTGGGGTATAGATTTCATGGGTCCATTTCCTCCATTATTTGGTTTCTTGTACATATTAGTCGTAGTAGATTATGTTTCAAAATGGATAGAGGCAATCTCAAGTTGAAACAATGTTCACAAAACAGTGATAAAGCTTTTAAAAGAAAATATTTTGAGTCAATTTAGAATCCCTCGAGCCATGATAAGTGATGGTAGAACACATTTCTGCAACAAGCCATTTGAGTCTTTAATGAAGAAATATGGAATCACACACAAAGTTGCCACCCTTTATCACCCTTAGACGAGTGGACAGGTGGAACTTGCTAATAGGGAGATCAAACAGATCTTGGAGAAAACAGTGAACCCTAATCGGAAAGACTGGTCTTTAAGACTTAATGATGTACTTTGGGCTTATCGAACTGCTTATAAAACATCATTAGGTATGTCACCTTATAGATTAGTCTATGGAAAACCTTGTCACTTGCCTGTAGAACTTGAACATAAAGCTTATTGAGCTATTAAAGCTTTCAATTCTAACCTTGGTGATGCTAGTCAGCTATGAAAATTACAAATAAATGAGCTTGAGGAAATAAGAAATGATGTATATGAAAATTCAAGAATTCATAAAGAAAGAATCAAAGAGTTTCATGACAAGAAAATACTGAGAAAAACATTCAATGTTGGTCAAAAAGTCTCGCTTTATAATTCTCAACTCCATTTATTTTCTGGAAAACTAAGATCAAGATGGAGTGATCATTTTATTGTGAAACATGTGTATCCATATGGGGCCTGTGATATCGAGAATCCAAAGAATGGCAATGTTTTCAAGGTAAATAGACATCGTTTGAAAGTTTACTTTGACATTTTTTTAGTTGAAAATGACTCTATTGAATTGAGATCCTGTATATAAAGATTAATTCTTTTTCTCACATTGTTTTGTGTTTCGTTTTGGTGTGAATCTTGTGTTGCTAGTCTCTCTCACCCCGGTCAAATGGCGGATAACGGTACTCCGTGACTTAAGTCGGTTCTTTTAATTTCCCACAATAACTGATATCTGTGTATATATTTGTGCAATTCTTTGCTCTGTCTCCCTTCTTTAAATCTCTTCTCCAATTCTCATTTGAAAATGGACACCATTCTTGAAAAATTGAAAAAGTATTTACCCGCTCTGCCTCAGAATGCGATTACAAAAATTTACCATGCTAGATGTGCAAGATTGAGGTTGTTAATGAATCATGGAATTCTTGAAGATATTCGCTGGCTAATTGAAGCAAAGATCCGATTATCAGGTGAGTCCTCCAATTCTTTCATTTCATACATGCCTGGAACAAGTAAAAGCACTTTTGCAAAGAAATGTCGTGCAAAATGACTGAAAATCTATCATAGATGTGCCAGATGGACTTGTAATGTAACATGTCGTTCTTTAGGAATGATATCTGTAAACCGTGAAGATAAAATACAATTCATTAAGGATGACCTGAGTAAGGGGTCTTTAGATAATCTTATATTGACTCTTGAGACGCATCCTAATGGAGATGTACATCGTGCAATTCATGATTTATGGCCATAATTCCATAAAGAACATGCTTGACATAGTCTTGGGAATCTGACTAAAAAAGACCCTGTTTGCCAGTTTTTAAGAAAACTGGATGGGAAGCCTATCCCCAACCCATAGAGGGCGTTTAAGCCGTTCTTGGACTTAAACCAAGGGAAGATGTAAGCCACAATCACAACTACCTGTACATACACAAGCTTTTTCAAAATATATAAATAAATAAAGAGAGAGAGAGAGAGAGAGACTTCAGCTGGCCTACATATAGGTGATATGATTGCATTTTTAATTTCTCATCTATAAAATCTTCTCTTCCTTCCCTTCATTTCTACTCAACCATACATTCAACAAATATAGAAGTGTGTAAGGTTCCTCAAGTCATCATATAAGAAATATTTGTGTTTGCAGTGGATCCAGTCTTGGGAAAGAAAAGGAGTTTTTAGAATCAGCAAATCATCTTGGTCAGGTACTAGCTGAGAGAAAGATTCATTTAGTGTATGGAGGAGGCAGCCTTGGGTTAATGGAGGGTGTGTCAATAGCTGTATTTTTAGGAGATAGTCAGGTTTTGGGGGTCGTCCTCAAAGCTTTAGCAAAAGGGGACATCATTGGCAAAACAATTGGAGAGGAACTACAGGTCCCCACAATGTCTGATCGACTGAATTCAATGTTTAACCATGCTGATGTCTTCATTGCCTTACCAGGTGGTTTAGGCACATTGGAAGAGATCTTTCATATTTCCTCTTGGGCCCAATTGCATGTTCACCATAAACCCATAGGTCTGTTAAATGTTAATGGTTTTTATGATAAGTTGTTGTCTTTTCTTGATCATGTTGTGGAACACGAATTTCTAACATCTTCGGCATGACAAATCATAATCTCTGTTGCTACTGCTCAACAATTGATTGACCAACTACAATATTCCATCCCTGTAATTGATCCCTCCATGAGTCACATAAATTGGTCAACTAAGGAAAGCCGTAAAAAGCTTAGATTGGATTTGAGCCTTCGTTTGTAAAAACTTTGTGTCTTTTAGTTTTATTATTGTGTTTTATTCTATCTTATATATGTTTAAGTGTGTTTCAAGTTTGTCAGTGCTCGTTGTTTCAGGTGATGTCTTCTATACTCTACATTTCTATCTTAGGACATTGAGGACAATGTCTCGTTTTAGTTGGGGGAAAGGGTAGTAGTTGATATTTTTTTAAAAATAAATTTAACTAACTGTGTTTTCTATTTCATAAACCATTTGCAAAATTGTTGTTACTAGGATGGCAGAGTAAAGGAGTTCTTTTACTCTTGAGACGCATCTTAGTAAACATTCTTAACAAGGTCTATCAGAATACTTCTTGAAATATTCAGGTTTACAAACTCTCGTACTGGTATCACTTAATTCCACTCATATACTCATTTAACAAGTATTCTTAAACTTTCATTCACACACACACTTTAACATATGATTGTGGGTTGCACATTGGATTATTATATTATTTATATTCTTTTGTTAAAGGTAACAACTAAGGGAAATGGATAATATATAAAAAAATAAAAAAAATGATGATAATAAAAACGTAGAGAAGTTTGAGCCGAAAGCTCGTTACATGGATTAAAGATGCATTGTGTTTTAAGTTATATGTATATATATTAAAAAAAAAGAAGAAAAAAAAGAAGAAAAAGATAATAATCCTAACCCAAGGAAGTTAACCTTAAACATTAGAACAAAAATTTTATTTTCTTCCAAGTAAAGCCCCATAACTATGTGTTGACATATTGAGCATAAAAAAAAGATTTATTAATATCTTGTTTAAGAGGTATTGCGCTTATATATAAATTTAATGAGAGTTTGTTTATCTGGATAAATTAATGGAAGTTGAATGATGAATGCCTTGCTTTGTGGAATTTATAAATTGTTTTTCTATTTTAATGCTTTAATTACTAGGGACTAGTAATAAGATGGTAGGGGGGTGTGATTAATACTTAAAAGTGCATTTTTATCAAGGTTTTATATCAATATTTTGCACTTGAAGTATCAATAACTTATTAACTAAAGCATGTTTTATAATAACAAGTCTGATACTATAAGATACCCTAATTTATGTTCATCTTAAATGCAGACCTATCACATAAATGAAAGGATTAATTGATGAGTTTAAGTACTGAAATTGAAATGACAAAGAGAGGGCCAAACTTAGAAAAGAGATGCTGGTTCAGTCCAAACTGGAACACTATTCGGTAATTGAGTCATATCTGGAGCTGTAGATCTCAGATTTAGGTCTACTTTATATGGATGGAAAGCTAAGACATAGGCCTAAAACTTTCATGTGGGGTAAAAAGGCCGTTTTCAAGTCCAAATTGTAGCAACAACGGAGAAGTCCGAATCTGTCCTGCAGCCCAGACACAGTTCAGTGTTCAGCCCATATCTCGAGTTCTAGAAGTCCAAATGACCTCCATTTTTTTTTCTGGAAAGCTGAGACAATTTCCTAAAACTTTCATGATTCAAGTCTGTTCGAATTCTGACGTTAGCAATGACGTTTTGTTTAGACAAGAAGATAAGGATTGTCACCAAGTCAAGAGTTGGCCACCCACTCAACAATTAGTCATCAAATCAATAGTTTCAAATTTTAGCTTATAAAAGGAGGCATTTGCCATGCATTTAGGGGTTTGGTTGTTCAGATCAAGATCTTGCTCTTGCTCTCTCTCTCTTTATATTTTTGTAATGCTTAAGTTTTGCTTTCATTAATTCATGTTTATGCTTTTCATTTTCTTTCCTTTACTTAGTTAACTTGTATCTTATTTATGTTCTTATCTTGTTTATTTATGTTTCTCTTCTTCATTATGTTTAGCTAAGTTTATTATGTTAAGGTGAAAAGGTTACACTAATGGTGTAAGAATAAGTATAATATAAACTCAAATTGGACTTCAATGCTTATATCCTAAACAATTTGCTATTAACATGTCTTATCATTTTTATCTTATTAATTCTTAATACCTTACTTGTTAAATGGTTAATCTAAATCTGTGTTGTATAACACTTGGTACAACAAATGCTTGGCACTCTCATAGCCCAACCTTATGGTATATCCTATACATGTGCTATGAAAGGAACTTGATTTGTTGTTAACATAAGTTAACATCATGAATTCCTGACAATATTTAAAAGTTTGGTGTTACTTAAATAAGATAATTAATATGATCATGTTAACAATTTATAATGAGCTATTAATGACAAAGCATCCGATTGGAACCTCCTTTGTGTGTGGTTTCCAGTTGAGTAATAAAAAAAGTTTATACTATTCTTGTTTGAAATACCATTAGTGGATCCTCTAACTTTGACATTTGTTTTTATCATTGTTTAATCCTTACATTAATCTTCCATCTCAAAGTTCTCATTAACTTCTTCTTTTTCTTCTTTATTACTACTACTACTACTACTACTATTACTATTATTATTATTGTTGTTGTTGTTGTTGTTGTTTTTGTATTATTGTTGTCTATAATTTATATAATTAACCTCCTTGTGGTTCGATCCCGATCTTGCTGGGTTATTTATTACTTCGACACTCCTGCACTTGGAAAAAGACATCAATCTTTTGGTCGTGTCACAAACCTTGTAGTATAAATAGACAAAGCAAATTTCAGTCCTGACATTTGAAGTCAAGAGCTACCATTTCTCATGCAGATTTGTTTATTAGATTGCTAATTTATAAAAAACTAAAGTTATATGCAATTAATCACTTTCACCCTACACACCTTAAACTTATAACGAGACGCCAACGAGAAATATAAAGTTGATTAATTATTTGAAGAGTCTGCAAATTCAATTAAAAACTTAATATGAGAATCATAAGCGGCAACTTGTAGATAAAATTCATCAACTGAATAAAAATCCTTACATAATAGTGTTTATATATAAACCGTAAAACTAATGTGTCTGACATGCATCCAATTTAAATAAAGTCCAAACTAATTAAAATAATAAAAATAAATAAAATAATAGTATAAGATTATTTGGGCCTGACCTTCAAGGCCCATGAGCGCTTGAACTTTTTTGGGCTATACATGTGTGGGCCTAGAAGGTCAAGCCCAAGTGCACGTAGCCTTTTTCTTAGATATCTCTTTATTTGTTTTTAATTTTTTATAAAGAAATCACTTTAAATCAATTTATTAAATTAATATTTAAATAATTATCCAATTATGTCATTGTTTTTAAAACATCAGGATTTTTTTAATGATAATATTATAGATTGTTTTATGAATAATGATGTATTAGCCTAATAATCTTCCTTAAATTAGGTACTTTATCCCACAACCTAGAAGTTCAAAACCAAATATAGTGAGAGAAATAAATAATGCATGACTTATTCAAATATATGCATGGAAGGTGTGAACTTATTACTGTGAATGATGGTGACATTATGGCACTAAGACCCAACAATTATAGGAGTAAAAGCTTGTAGCTATGTCAGGAGTCTTGGGACACCTTTCACATGGTTATGTTAGAGAATCTTGATTCACCATGATAATAACAGTTGTGTCAGGAATCTTAGTCCACCCCTTTACTATTCCATATGGTTATGCCAGAATCATTTTACCATGATAATGGTTATGATAGAATCACTGTTATAAATAGCTAGTACTTATCTTCTTCAGCATTACATTCCTTTTCTTTTTAAATTATTTGTGGGTGATCCTTCAATATGTAAAGAAAGGTGAAGAACTTTACTCTTCTTTTCTTGATTTTTTTGTTTACTTTTAAATAAATATTGCTGAATTCAAAAATTTTTGGTCGAGAAGACTCTAGAACTTGTACTTTTGCTTGTGGAAGTGGTGGAGCTAAACCTTCTCATCCTGCTAATGGGAGTAGAGGATTTGGATCTTCTCATCAAGGTGATGGGGATAATCTATCCTCTAGACAACAAACTAGCTAACCCTAACCTCAACCCCGAAACCCAATAGAAATACTGTAAACAATTGGTATTTCGAATGTCTATGACTCTTATTTAATTTCACTTTCAGGACAAACTTGTAATTTTTTTGGCTACTGCATCATTCCAGATAATATTTCAGATAAACTCCTTATAATTTTTATCCTTATAAAAGAAGTGAATGAGTTGTATTACTCCAAAAAATATTTTAGATACTGATCCCCATACGAGTTTTTTATCCTTATATTAAAAGTGAATAAAAATAAATTATTATCCCTAATAATATTTTGGATAATAACCTTTTTGTAGGTTTTTTTTTATCATTGTATTAAAAGTGAATTATATATTTTCTTGTCAAAAATATGTTTTTAATATTTTTGAAATATAGATCAAAATCCTTTGGAATTTTAGAAATTGGTTGTAAAATCCATGCAATGCTTGTTATATTTTAAAACATGCAAAAATATGTTTTTGAATTTTTTTTCTTAATTTTAAGACATGCTCAAATATTGTTTTAGGATTTTTAGTCATATGCAAGGAAACCTTTTTATTTTTTTAAAAAATAATAGTTTTACTTTTTATTATTATTCTTTAAAGCTTTATTCGACAACTCATTTTTTCTTTTAATAAAACTATCAAAATAGGTCTATGTACATGTTTTCTAAACACAACCTTAAGCCAAAAAATCCTTTATAAAAAAAGTTGAAAAACCGAACAAAGCCTTACCCAATGACCCGAATTTGACCTGATCGGGTTAACCTGAAATCTTTGATTCAACCATAAATCGAATAAAAAACACTGATTTGACTTGGAAAAAAAACCAAGAACATGTCCAACAACATTAATCAAGATCCATACCAAATACGAACAAACCAAAGACATAAACATGTTGGAAATCAATCACTAAGCAATAATCAAGCATTAAACATCAACGATTATCAACTAATAATCACTATTTGATCAAAATAGGTTTTAATGTAAAAACAAAACCCTAAGATTATTGATTAACCAAACCTCACAAAGTTGTTGTTGCAAAAGAATTGGACCAATACTAGTCAAAATCATGGAGCCAAGACAATATTCTTTCTAAGAACACGAAGAACAACAACCCATAATTGCCTAGAAAACACCCCCAGCTACTGTCAAACCCAGAATATGCATTCCAAGCCCTAAAACAAAGCTTTTTTTAGTTCACACATATGATTGAACTAACATGAACAACAAATAACACTAAATCATCATAATCATGCCTAATATCCCAATTCCTAAAATTTCCAAATTAAAACAACCAACATATTCAACAATTTGGTATTTAAAACTGGCATTTTATTATTTAATAAGACTCATACAAACCTAAAAAACAAGAACATGTATCAAAACAAACATCAAAGGCCTACTACTACATATCTACCTATGAGAGATTCCAAAACTATTCCATTTCATAAAAAACAATTATCCAAACATTTTCTAAATATCCAGCAAACATTAACAACCAACTCAAAGTAGGATTAAACAAATAAAAATAATATTTTTATGCATTAATCAAAAATTAAAACTAAAGACATTATAACATCAAAACAAGTTTATAGACATCATTAAAACATGTAAAACAAACTAGATATGTGCCTCGTGGACATAAAATATTATTATTTGTGTTGTAATTATCCTTGAAATTCTTAATATAATTATTTATATTATAATTAATAGTGTAAATATTAAAAATATTATTATTTGTGTTATAAATATTATTATTTTTATTATAATTGATATTATTAATAAATTTCAAAAAAAATTATTAATATTAAAAAAATATTATTTATGTTATAATTATTTTTATTATGATTAAAAATATTAATATTAAAAATAGTATCAAGTTAGATCTGGATAGTCCCGATCAATTTTGAAATTAGGTGTAAACACTTCATGCTGAACATCAAAATAGTCGAGGAGGCGTGCATTCCTACCCCTATATGGGGTCTGGATCCCCTGTTAACTTGCGGGGAGATGTTAATGTAGCAATAAATTATCATGAAAAATAACAGCAAATCACTTGACAGTAACGTACCAAATCAGTAGCAGCAAAATCCCACCATTTTTTTTTATTCCACTTTATTATAAGTATATTCATTATTGATTGTGTGGATTTCTTTAGACGTGGAGATTGTACAAAATAATTATTATATAAAATCAACCATAACTTTTTTTTTTTTCATTTTTTTTTTTCAGGACAATTCATGTAATATTTGTTAAACTAGTTCAGATATACACGTTAATAAAAAAAATAAAATAAATAAAAATAACATGTTGTTTTTTGAGAGATTTTGTATTTAAAAAATATTTTTGAATTTTTATATGTTAATTAATTTTTTCTTTTAGTGTTTTGAGATATTTTAATATAAATATTATTTTTATATATTTTTAAATTAAAAATATTTTAAAAATAACCCAACGATATATACAGAGCAGTTTAAATTTATGTGTAAGACCAGTTTAACAGACCAGAGCATCACGGAACAGAGTCCCAGTTCCATGGCCAACAGAATCCTGCCCTTCATCACTCTTGTCTTCCTATCTACTTTGTTCTCCATGGTAAACGAATTATCTCTTCTCCTTTTTCTTTGTTCTTTTTTAAAAAATAACTTTTCATTTCACTTCTGTTTGGATACTGAGAAAACGAAGGGAATAAAAATGGAAATGAAAGATCAAATCTTGATAATTGCAGTTATATTTCAATTTCTTTATTGAATGTTGATTGTTCTTAGCAATTTATGACATGGGTATTTATTTCTTGATGGTTTATAAGGTAATAGGAGATGATGGGGTTGCGATCTCAAAGCAGTACCCATTAGTAGTGAGCACCTGGCCTTTCAAAGAAGCTGTTAGAGCTGCTTGGAGGGCTGTTGATGGTGGCCACTCTGCTGTT
>Ga0307517_10014797_pt1 | contig 10440 bp, 5 predicted proteins | sample 23_EM_MG_FD_194515 | JGI IMG/M metagenome (GOLD analysis project Ga0307517, IMG submission 194515) | Populus trichocarpa ectomycorrhiza microbial communities from riparian zone in the Pacific Northwest, United States - 23_EM | ecosystem: Host-associated > Plants > Roots > Unclassified | place...
GAGGTGGTCAAATGATACAATGTGGTTGTATTGGACTTGAAGACAGCTTCCTCCTCTCTATCCATTGAATTGTGCTTTTGTTTTTATGCAACCTTTTCGTAAATTCTTGTTGCTTGGGTTCCAATTGTAGTACTTAAGACTCTTTGCTCTTGTTTATAAGGGACTCAAATATATTATTATTAATATTTAAAATGTTATTATTTGTATTATAATTAATATTATTAATATCTTAATTAATAAATTTTTTTAAAAAAATTTATATTGAAAAGCAACCATAAATTTGATTTGAGGGATAAACTTAAAAATTATTATTATTATTATTATTATTATATTTGAAAAAAATATTATTACTATCGAAAAAAAACTATAATTTCTTTTTGAATAGATTAAATAATATATGAACTTGGACAAGACAAATTATATATTATTGTTATAAATATTACTATTGGTTCTTGCATAGTAGTTAGACCTAAGGCTCTTTGATATTTCTTTACAGACAGACCCAACACTCTTGGTATATATTAAAATGCGAGGGGAAAACACTAGAGTGGACACAGATTCATTGCACTGTGGACGACATTGTAGACATAGTGTGTTCGCATTGTGGACGACACTGTAGCGCCTGTAGGGGGCGTTGTCTTTTCTGTTTGTAAGTCAGAAAGGGTTGTTGGGTCATTGCAGTAGGACCTAAGACTTTAATTTTTTTTCATACAGTCAATAGGAAATAAATAGATGGAAATTTTTTTCCATTTGAGGTTGGGTTGGATTTTCTTATTGAAGCATGTTTGTTTTTTCCTTTTAAAAATGTTTTTAAAAATAAAATAAAAATTATTTTTTTCTTTACTTGAAGTTAAGATTTTTATTTTTTTCCTCTTAAATTGTTTTTCAAAATAAAAAAAATTCAGAAAAATTATAATTCTAATATTGTCATATTAGAGTTGATGAAGCTCTAAATAAATTTCTTATTCACACGTAATATACTTTATATTTTTGTATTATGTAAGAGAATTTTTTTAACAATAAAATCTATTAAAAAACAATTCATAAATACTATAATATAATATTATTTTGGATAAACACTGCTGGGTCGTTCTGCCAAACATGACCCAATGATGTTGGGTCCTTCTGTCAAGTATGATCCAAAAATGTTGGGTCCTGCTGCCCAGCAGTGTTAGGCTCAGATTTTGCCAAAACCCAAGTTTATTGGGTTTGGCTCCACCACCATACCCAAGGATAGAGCAATAAACCAATAGGACCCGATCCCTTGACCAGATCAACCCCTAGGTCGGGTTTGATAACTATTGTTGTCATGAAATATATATTTTTAATTTACATAAATATTTTTTTATAAAAAATAAAAATATTTGAACAGTTTTAACAATTTCTCAACCATGGAGAAGATATATTTAAGGTGGTATGTGTGCTCTGCACAATTAAGATATTTCTTGATGTTTAACTTACGTATTTTATATCTAAAATACTTTCGCAGCCATGGAGAGAAGATGACAGTGACGGTGGTTGAAATAGTTCTACGATGATGTTGCAAGTGAAGATAGATATTTTTATTTTCATCAGCTAACTCTCCCTAAAAGGTATTCTTCAGTAAAAAGTGCCGGCGGCGAAATAAACGGACAATTAGTCGAGTAAATGGCAATCAATCATCACGAGAGAGAGAGATGCGTGGGAGAGTTTGTGTTGTGTTAGCTTTGATTGGTGTCAGTCAATTTTTAAATGATAATTAATGTAATATAAATCAGGCGAGCATTTTGTCTTCATCAATACACTTGGTCGGTCTTAGTTTGCGTCTATCAACTTCCAGGTGGTAATTATTTCTTGAACAGGATAGTATCGTATCGTTTCATTCCTCGACAAAAAAAGAAAAAAAAAGTGGATTAAAATCCTCTTCATCTCCTTTTATTACCACCATGGTAATATATAAGTGATAGAAATTAGAAAGAAAGCTTGTAATCTCATTTCATCCACAATCCCATCGTCACGAGAAAAAGAAATGGTGTCTCGCCCCTCCCCCCCTCGTCTTCTTCACTCTATCTCCTTGTTGCTACTTCTTCTTCTCTCCATATTCCATGCCTCTGATGCAGCGACTGCCCTAGTGGACAAGGTTTGCAAACAAACTTCAAGTTATCCATTCTGCGTGCGCTCTCTCTACTCTGACTCGCGAACCCCAGAAGCTGATGAGTACACGCTGGCTTACATTTCAGTTGGGGTAGCTTACAACAACGCTACCTCCACCCAACATTACATATCTGATCAGCTCAGGTCAATCAAGGTCAATGGCTCTACCCACCACGATCAGCAGCAGCGTCTCCAAATGTGTAGCCGCGGTTACCAAAGGGCTGTTTCAGCTCTGGCAATGGCCCACAATGACCTGGACTCCGAGACCTTCTTCGAATTGGCTAGGCTGGCAGCCAAAGCCTCTAGCGGTGCTAATGATTGCAAGGCTGCTTTCAAGGGAATTCCTTCACCAACAGCACTAGCCAAAGGGAACCAAGACTTGGTGTATCTTTGTGAAATTTGTGGTGTTGTTGCTAAATTATTTACTAGAATGTGATTCGTATTCTGTCACATTGAATTATCTTGTCTTAATTAATTAGGAGCTGAAGAAGACTTACCATTAAAGTAATAGTAATTAAGCTGATAATTTGCGGAGATATATAAATACAAGGGTCGATGCTTTTTTAATTTTTTTTCTTAGCATTACAAGAGCAGAAGGACGAGATATGTTATCAGACAAAGAAGAGATAAGACAAGATGGAGTTAGGTGAGGGTCACAAGGCTTGCAAATTGCAACTTGTGTTTTGAATCCATTCTCTACTGGCCATGCATGTACAGATGTGGGCCCAGCAAAAAACAATTCATGTGATTCAACAGCTCTTCGCGGATCAATTTGCATGAAGAAAAAAACACCATCTTTTCATTTGCTAAACTTTGGATGAATTCGTTTAATGTAGGATTACCTCTGATATAGAATACTGCTAATGGTCAATCACTGTGAGGGCTTGCCAACGGCAATTAATGCTGATGAAAGCCTCAAGATAGCCATTCAACTTGTATGTATGAGCTAGTGCTGCAAAGGGGAAAACCCCCTTGTCACTTATTCAGGGAAGAACTCAACGCGTCAGTTAACTCTGCTTGACAGTGTCTGCTCTTTCACCCCGTTCCAGGAATTTTAGAAGGCTCTGCCAACTCTTTATCTTCCCAGGCATATCATGTAAAGTGAATGCTGAGTAAGAAGCCAAATGAAGAAGCAGAAGCCATCACTAGCGCCGCCCTAATTAAATGCTCAACCCGTCATTTTGATCGCAACGAGTTTTCATCTGCATATGGGAAGATTTTCATGGAGAAGAATGCTGTAGCATTCAGTTAAGTCTGATTGCAAACCTCGTGATGTATTGAGCATTTACTTAATATGCTGATGGTGACTTCTGCTTCTTGATTTGGTGCCTGAATCAACATTAACTTTTCATGAACTTCTTGATAAGATAAAGGGTAGACAGTTTTCCATCCTAAAAGTCCTGTAAGGAGATGGAAGTGTTGGCACATCCTGTTTTACTCTCTTACATGCTGCCTGCTTCCCTTCCAAAGTAGAGTTGTTGGAGTTTGCAAGCTGCATCACATGATCTGAACTGAGTATTGATTGTGAGGACTTTGCTATGTCAGTTATTTTTGGACATCATGATCAATATTTGTGATTTATTTTGTTTATTTTATGACCATGTGCTCCTTGCTGGGATATTTCTTTTACTAATAGTATAGGACACTAATCAAGAGGTTGCAGAGCAGAACTCTATGGAGAGCGGAGAATATCATCAAATTCACCAGTTAAAAAGGCAGCCAGTTTTAAAAGCAGGTCTTTACATTTCTGATTTACTTGGTGTATATTCAATATTTCAAATGATTTGGAGGTAGAGAAGAGCAAGACAAAAGGATATTCTGCTGGAGACATTGCTGCAGAAGTTGGGCCTAAAATGAACGAAATCGACTCGTCTGTTGTCATAGATGAGAGGATAGGGGGCTCACCTTCAGAAAACTCTTGCCAGCTCCATGATGAGGTATTTTTGAAGCCCCTTTGAGTATGAGAAGAAGCATTCGAATGATCCAACAAGGCTGTAGTGCATCATAAAACTGTAACAAGAACGCCTTGATAATTAATGAAGGAAGACTCTCATCAACTAAGACGCATAAAAGGGGCATCATTAGGCACTGAAGGCCAATATGCTAGAAATTGAATCAGGAATGCATTTCACACCTTTTGTCACTGCCCTAGCTGTTGTGTTATTTTTTTAATCGAATGAGCCTTTTTGATGTTTAGACAAGTTAATACGGCAATTCTTCTCATATTCGGTTGCTTGCATGCTTTTGGGCTTCTCAAAGTGGTATAACTACTAGACAGCTACATTAATATTTGGTATCTAATGCAATGGACTTTGTTCTAAGACAAGCTGAATGTTGCACATAATTAATCAAGAACAGCCAGGGTACGCTTCCCAACAACAAGGCCAGGGGCCCAGCAGAGCTATTCAACTTGAACATTCAGCTGCGGCCAAGAGTGATGTTAAAGAGACCCATGGACGGATTCGGGGAAGAAGACAATCCAGCATCTAAGCTTTCAGGGCGCTTTGCTTACTAACAGCAGGTGTATACCTTCCCTGGTGTATCTCACAGTAGAAATGGTGCAAATGAGTAACAAGTGGCAAGATGGGCAGCACAAGCACACAACACAGATATATGCGCAAGCGTCATGTCTCCTGTCTTGTACATCTAAGGATGCAAAAGAGTGGTTGTAGATAATTGCAGAATGAATGCGATACTGCCAATCCACACCAAGAGTAGTTGCCATTTCTTTACCGATTTTCCAAGTTTTATCAGCAATTTCTAATTAATGGAAGGATGAGACAAGTTCTCTCCTGCTTAACGTAAACAAGCCCACATGATTGTAACAGCATATTGTTCCCATCTCTGCTGCTAAATCTAATGCATGAAAGAAATATTATGCTGGTTAAACAAGGACTGCTCTCTCGTTCTTCAATCATATTAGATGGAGAAAAGGGGAAATAGAAGCAGTGCATTACTCCTACATTACATTATTGTTTATCAAAATAAATTACAGTATAGTTCTATAGTTTTTGGAAATGAATTAAACAGCTCTTTTAGTTTCAAAAATAGTTAATTAGTCCCTATGTTTTTTATTTTATTTACAATATTTTTTTTATTTCATCTTTCTTAAGAAATATAAAAGGGAAAAAAAGAAACATACAACATGAAAAAATTGACGAATAAATAAAATTAATAATAGTCAATATTGGTTAAAGGATTAATTAGTTACTCTTAAAATCACAAAGACTATTTAATTTATTTTGGAAAACTACAAAGACTAATTTATAATTATTATTAAAAAAAAAACCCAGAATGAGCGAGCCTTTTGTTTTTCTTTGAGGCTTTTTAGTGTTTGGATCCTTGCTGGGCTTAGAACCATTTTCTCTATTGATTTCCTACTTTATCTGGGCTTCCTTCAAGTCCTCTGCAAACCTTCATCTCCTTGCAGAAAAGGGGAGAGAGAGAGAGAGAGATTTGTAGGGAGACAGACTGAGCTGAGCTCGCTTTACCTTGGAATTGAATTGACAAAGCCTGAAGTAAAGGTAACTATCAAGTTGCCTGCATAGTACATGGAGTAGTACATAATACCACCTTCTTTACCTTAGCAGCTTCCAGCCTACTAGTAGTTGAAGAGGGCTTTCATAAATTTCAAGACAACAACAGGTATTCCCTACCCTTCCCTTCCCTTTTGTGATTAATTTGAAACTTGGTTGTTAAATTGAACTAGTATCTCATTTTTGTTTCATTAAGACGTTGATGGGTGGTTTCTTCAAATTGCCCACCATGTGCCTGAGGAAATGACGCTCTCAGCTGCAGTTTCACTATTAATTCACATGTCTGATAAGCTAAGCCACTTACTAGATTAGACTCTTATTTTCAGCTGCAGGGAGGCAAAGATAACTAATAAATATGTTTCACCACATGCCAGCCGTATCTCCTTCTTCATGGAATCCATCTTACAAGGGTCAGACTCTCATCCCTCGTTCTCTTTTCCTTTATTTTCTTTTATATATCTTCAGCTTCTAGTAAAGATTTATTTTTTTAATTATATATAATCGAGGGTTGAGGACAATTAATGCCTCTAATTGCTGCAAACATGATTGTAAAATGTGACCAGATTTATTTATTAGAATCCCATATGCAAGTTTATCAGCTACTATGATTTCCACTTAAATATAATCATGGACAAGTGCTAAAGAACATTTTGTATCTCCTAATGTTAACAACCATTTATTTGGCTTTGCACTTCACAGGTATTTGCCCGTGTGTGTGTGCCGTGGTGTGTAAAACACCTCAAATTTCAGCTCCAAGTTCAGATAATCTTAGGTTGAAGGTTTTATAATCTAATCAATAGCTATTTTTTTTTCCATGTCTTTTATCTTTTCTTGTGAATCCACAAAATTCACCACTGAATTCCGCTCCTTATGAGCACTTGTTACACCCCCTTTCAACTATGGTAACTCTAGGATTTTTGGGTGCCAATCCTAAGAAAACTTTTTGTTGATGTTAATACTCTTTTTATGAATTTCAGTTTGAGTTTTGTTGCTAGCAGCATTCTATGTGAACAAGTTTCCCTTGACCCTTCTGTTTCTTTGTAGTTGCAGTTTGGCCTTGAAAGGCTTAAGAAAAGGGAGCTGACAATTTCTGAGACTATCTTCTGTGCCAGCCAGAGACCCAGACAAAATCCCTCCATCAGGAAAGAAAAACCAATTCCTCAAAATGTGGATTTTCCACCCATACTGCCTAAGAAAAAAAAGAAACCCTTTCCCATTCCATTCAAGAAGATCCAGAAGGCTGCCAGGGAGGATAAAAAACTTGCACAAATGGGCATTGAAAAGCCCCTTGAACCGCCGAAAAATGGCCTACTTGTCCCAGACCTGATTCCTCTTGCATATGAGGTACTGGATGCCTGGAAAGTTTTGATTAAAGGTGTTGCACAGCTCTTGCACACTATTCCTGTATATGGTTGCAGGTAAATTGTATTTGCAGTTCTCGTGATGTGATTTTCAAATGGTTAATTCAAGAGAAGTAGATTTAGGATCACGAACACTATTAACATGTTATAACTCCTTTGCAGTGAATGCTCAGAAGTTCACGTGGCCCTGGAAGGTCACCAAATTAAGGACTGTCTAGGTCCAACCAGTAGGGACCGTCACAGCCTCCATTCATGGGTCAGGGGTTCAATCGATGACATACTAGTACCTATTGAGTCTTACCATCTCTATGACCCTTTTGGTAGGCGAATCAAGCACGAAACTCGGTTTGAGTATGACAGGATTCCAGCTGTTGTAGAACTCTGCATCCAAGCTGGTGTGGACATACCAGAGTATCCTTCACGCAGAAGAATGAAACCAATCAGAATGATCGGAAAGAAAGTGATCGATAGAGGTGGATTCCTTGAGGAGCCTAAGCCTTGGCGTCTAGGAAATCCATCTAGTCCTGTGGATTTTGATACTTACAGGGCCAATGAACGATTTCCACCTCCTTTATCAGAAGATATACCAAGGATCGCACAGGAGACTATGGATGCATATGATTTTGTCAGATCAGGTGTGATGAAGTTAATGAAGAAATACACGGTGAAGGCATGTGGGTATTGCTCTGAGGTTCACGTGGGACCTTGGGGTCACAATGCTAAATTTTGTGGCGCATTCAAGCATCAATGGAGGGATGGAAAGCATGGTTGGCAAGACGCAATTGTTGACGAAGTTTTCCCTCCGAATTGCGTGTGGCATGTTAGAGATCCAAGAGGGCCTCCATTGAGGAGTGCACTGAAGAGGTTTTATGGCAAGGCTCCAGCTGTGGTTGAGGTGTGCATGCAAGCAGGTGCACAAGTCCCAGACCGATACAAGCCCATGATGAGGCTTGATATTATAGTTCCTGAAAGCGACGAGGCGAAATTAGTTGCATGATAGGAGCTCTGATGTTAAAGTGTCCATTTTTATGCAGAACAATACCCCAAGGCCCAAGCTTGTATATTTGTTAGATCAATTTTCTTGGCATGACTTGCAAAAGAAAATGCAATTAGAATACTTCATGGATCGTTTGTCTAGGGAAGCATCGGTTTCGTATTAATTTGTATGCATGAATTTAAATGTCTGAATGCCATTTACTTTTGGTCTAACGAAATTCTAGCTATTTTGTTCCGAATAGAAGGAAAAGAAATAAGAAAAGGAATGCATGAAAATTAAAGAAAAATATCTTTCTAGTTCATATTTTGCTATAATGAGTATTTCTCCAAATTAAATTTTCATGCTTTCTATGAGAGAGTATAATGAAGATGCAATAATACTTAGCCCTGTCGAAGGCTTTGAAACTCTTAAAAGACAAATCATGGTGAATTAAGTTCTTAAAGGTCAAGCCAAGATTATTGGTTCTTTCACGGGGAACTTTTAGTGTTTTGGAGACTCAATAATCAAGAGGGTTTGTAGTGTGATGGATTATTAGTGTTCTAATTCAAGGTTTTCCCTTCTTTATTCTTCTTCTAGTGTTTTTCTTTTTCTTTTTTTCTTTTTTTAAAAATAGATGGATGTGGAAGGTGGTGATGCATGGCTCAATCATCTTCAAAATATTGGAATAGATGAGACAATAAACGACAATGTCATGATTTTAAATCCAATTCGGTGTAAAGAACAGGACACAATTTTAATTCATCTCCTTTCTCAAATGCGTTCGAAAAGAAGAAGAAGCATGATAATCTTTTTTTCCCCTAAGATCACAAGGAGGCACAAATCTTTTTGAACATTGAAATCAAGAATCGAGCCACCTAGGTTCTGCAAACAGTTTTAACCTATAAGGTTTTCAACAGTGATGGTAAGTTGTGGTCAGTGGTCACAAGGCTTTATGATTATTAGGACATCCCACTACAGTTTTTGAGGAACATGTTTGAGAAACAAAGGGAGGGAGGTAGGCCCAGATTATTAGAAGATGCCACAGAGCAACCATTAAATATACTTAACTGCTGAATAGAATCTTTGATTCAAACAAATGGGAAATAACAAAAGACATTGCCGTGCAACTAGCTCATAGTTCAAAGTCTGAATTTGACCGCCCATTTGACTAGGTCAAATCCATGACCAAAATCAAACCATTTTTGTGCTTTGTAGGCTAGTTTAGCAAGGCTGGTGAAGACACCATGAACCTTTCATCTTTTACTTCTTTTCATGGTCAGATCATTTGAAAGCCTCCCCCAATTACATATCAGTCACTAAAGGGAGATCCCCCCCCTCCCCTACTTCTCAATACAGTCGGTGGTTAACTTTAGTGCATGTATCCTTTTCCAGCTTGTGGGAAACTGTTTTGATCTATAATATTGTAAGTAATTTGCTCAAAAGCTTGGCACAACATGGAGCAGACAATCATTTAGTTTTTCTTCAATTATAACAACATAATTAGCCATTGACAGATGGAGTTATCAGCTGACATCATTTGGATGCTTGTCATTTGGAGACTAGTGATTTGAGTCTAGTTGAACCACCCATTTAAGTAGATAGTAAGTACCCTGGGAAAAGAATCTATAAATCTGTCCTGATCAAAGGACATTATCTCTGCAAGAGAATATCCAGTTTTAATTAAGGTAGATTTCTTAATTAGTGGTCAAGTTAAGCATCAATCAATTGTTTCAATGCATTGAACCTCTAATGATTTTATTAATGGAGCTAGATCCAGTCAACATCAAAACCTTTCCTTAATTTGTGATAAACACCCCCTGAATGTTTGACTCAAATGAAGAGAGACGAGTCACTCAATACAGATACTTGACAGGATCGCGGATGGATCCTTAACCTAAAGGGTTTAAGGCTGAGCATTTGACACGAAAAGCGGGAGGGATGCTGCGTCGCCTGTAGCCAGGACATGTTTGAATTTGAAGTACCAAATCCAAATGGTTGGTTCATGTGTTTTCAAATAAAGTTGATCTAACTTATGATATGCCATACTATCATTTGTCATAATAACAAAAGGCCAAAGTTTTGGGACCCTTGCCTTTTGTATTTAGACCTGTCACCTTGAGATTACCGAGGCAACAGGAACCCAAGATCAGGCTTAGAACAATTGCCTTTCTAATTGCGTTCTGTTAGGCGAAGCCTGCAAAACGAACACAGAGTCTCCACACTTGTAATTTATGAAGTATGGTAATTATGTGCATTGATGTTATAAAGAATTCTATGCATGCAAGTTTAGGGCATGCAGTCCAGTTGGTAGCAAGAGGGTGGACAAGACCCGTGTGTGTTTTTGAGTGCCAATTAATGGAATGCAATTGGTGGAAGGAAGGGATTTTTGGCTCCAAGCTAGAAGCTTTTTTTTTTTTTTTTTTTGTGGGGGGGG
>Ga0307517_10014798_pt1 | contig 10438 bp, 15 predicted proteins | sample 23_EM_MG_FD_194515 | JGI IMG/M metagenome (GOLD analysis project Ga0307517, IMG submission 194515) | Populus trichocarpa ectomycorrhiza microbial communities from riparian zone in the Pacific Northwest, United States - 23_EM | ecosystem: Host-associated > Plants > Roots > Unclassified | place...
ACCAACCCAGCTGGAAGGTCGGTAACTCTGCCTCTGATGATCTTTTCCCTTTGATGCGGGTATACTCAATTTGGAAACCGTTTCACGCAGGTGTTGCCCAATTGGCGGCTTGTGCTGTCAAACCAGCGGTAAGGGCCATCCGCACGATCAACGCGGCCCCAACCCGTCCCTGATCTATGCGAATAGGATGCTGCGAGGCCGGTTACTTCTGCTATTCTAATGGATGCTGTAGAACTGGTACCATCGGTTGTGAAGGAACCTCTTGCTGTGCGCCTGGTGAGAGTTGCTGCTCGGGTGGAGGATGCTGTGATCCCGGGTACGTTCCAAAACGCCAACTTTTTAGATGACTTTCTCTGATTTTCGTTGAGCGTAGATACTATTGTGTCGTGGTTAATGGTGAACGTACGTGCTGCCCGAACGGTAGGACTTGCGCTAGTAACCCTACTCAATGCATCACCCCCGGTCACGTTCTCTGCCCTGGAGAGAACTTCTGCTGCGGTGCGTCCACCCTCTTCATGATAAACTGACCCGTCTTACCCAACTTGTTTTCATCTCCAGCGCCCGGAGACCAGTGCTACCGCGACTCTTCCGGCACCCCCTGGTGCCGGCCCCCGACTTCCAGTACCCCCGGACCATCCCCACTCCCCACCCCCACCTATGTCCCAACGCCGACTTACACCCCTCCTCCAGCCTCCTCGTCCTCGAGCACCTCCAAAGGTCCATCGACGGTCTCACTCCCCCCCACCAGATCCACCTCTTCCAGGCTCCCCTCGCCTACTCCATCTCCGGGTACCAGTGACGGTGCGTCATCCGCTCTTTCCGTTGGGGTCAATGCTTTCCTCACCTTGTTCGCTGGTGTTGGAGTGTTCGTCTACCTCTTCTGAGCGAAACCGGCGGTCCCCCCTGTGTATTTGATGAGTTCAGTTATCTCTCTCTTCTTCTGTCCTCCTTCCCGCTACCCATGCGATGAACCCCGCTCTTCCTCCCCGCATTCTTCACGAAAATGAAACCGAATGGCGACCTGTTCTCCTTGTTGTATCTTTTACCCAAACGAACTCTGCAACTTTTGTATGTAATTCTTGGGACTTGGGTATAAAATCTCTCATCCTCTTGCTGCGTCCATAAAATATCCAATCCAGGGCCAGTCTTCGGGACCTGGTGCTTGTGGAATACTCCCCACGCGAACGTGAGCTACATTTGTGTTCACGCAAGATAGTGGGTATCATGGACGGATCCCACGGGATATTAGCCCTAGCCCGACGATGAGGGACGGGCTCAATATGCGAGCAGTTCCACGCTCGGATGCATGGGACTCGAAACTCGAGGCAAGGGCGATAATTATCCCCGCATTCCGAACGTCACGTCGCATCAACAAACCTTAGGTACGCCCAGGGGCCCAACCGCGAGATCCGAGTCGAGCGTCACAGTGTTAGTCCCGAACCACAATTACCATCAGAAGTTATGCAACGCGCTGGGCAGTGTCCAATGTCGCTACAAGGTCGCTAAACGGACAACGGAGAGGTGGTGAACGAGTGTGGTTGGGCTTGGCCGATCTTCAGCTCGGTCATACGTGGAAGAAGGATTCAGCAACTGGGAGGGCGGGATATCTTCTTACCTGGATCGTTATCAATCGGACCTATCTATATCGGGTGGGAGAGGGGGTTTTAGAAGATAAGGTGGTGGAATAGTGGGAACGTAGTGGACCCGTCTCCGCGAGGGCTCGTCCCACCTTTCTCACCCCGTGAAAAGCGGCCAATCGAAATGTGCGACCAGTTGACGTTATGCCCTCCACAATGTACATAGGGGAGGTGGTAGTAGCAGAATATTGGGGCTACAAACTCCCGCCTTGCGGCCTCTGGGTGTAGTGGAATTTCGCGGAGGCATGTCACCGGATGTGGTTAACTAGAGGGAGAGTAGCAAATTTGCAGTAAGCGTCAGTAGAAGGGAAAAAATGTGATAGGTGAGAGAGACCTTCAAGCGCAGCGCTGCCTTCGTAACTTTCATTCCAACCAAGATTTCTTCCTCGCACCATCACAGGCGATCACTTGCGTTACGAAGTGCAACATGCGATGGACATCGGAGAAGCCGCTGGCCAGGCCCATGCTGAGCCTCACGACTCCAAACCCCCCGCCAACAAACCCCTCAAAACCCCCGTAGGCAATCCCCACAGAAAACGAAAACTTGCCCACCTCCGCTTGGACCCCAAGGATTGCAAATGCACCCAGTCCGGAGGGAGATCCTGTGTCCCGTCGCGACATATTCGACGAACGAGTCGGACAACACTCCCACTTCGAGGAAGATCAAAGAAACCATCGATCTGGCTTCGGATTATTTTCCGACCGCAGACAGTTTTTGACCCGGGGCTCAGGAGAGGACGTGAACGACGGGCGTACAGGCTATATCGTATTTGATTTCCGCTAACGGTTCCACAAGGTGGTGCGTGAGGGTCGAAATTTGCAAAGGGGGGTTGCGACATACCGAGACAGCATTCAAGCCTCTTGCAACCGCAGTAAAAATGGTTTCGTCCTACGTGCAGGAGAGTTTTAATAAACCACACGTGAGCGAGAAAGAGACGGCACCTCAAATTACTCATGTATTTCCTGCGCCCCAGTGAATCCTGCACCAGGTACCTGCACTGCATCCACTGTTCCACCGGCAAACCATGGCCGCTTAAATTGCTGCAAAACCGACTTCTTGGCTACGAGGAACCCGGCTCCCATTGGGAACCCAAACACCTTGTAGAAGTTGACTGTCATCACACCAGCAGGCATGGTGCGAAGCGATATCTTCGAGGAGGGCGCAAGAGCAGCAGCATCAAGGAGTGTGTAGTATCCGAGGGTGAAGGCATATGCGGTCAAGGACAGGGATTCTTGTTATTTGTCACGTTGGATAACCCCGTCAATGCAAACAAGCTTGGCGAACCAACCAGTCGCGATTGAGGACTGTGGGCCATTAGGACGCTCTGCAAATCTGGGGTGAGCATTCGATCCTGTGGGAGCCAGAAATCCGGCACCTTAGCCTCAGATTCACCAATTCCGTCTCAGGATGTGGAAACAATGCACACCTTTGGCTGGGGCGAATTGTCTTATCCCATTGACGCTGATGTGGGAATCCATACCGAAAGGCGAATGAGTTGCCTTGAACGAATGGGAAGGCCGCTCCGATCAATCTCGTGCCCCTGTGGCGTTTGGAGTGAATACCATCGCATACACCGTGGCAGATGCGTAGAAAAACGCCACAAGGATATACCGAGCCTCCTCAGCGCAGATGGTGAATTGATAGGAACTTTGTGATCCAATCGGCATTCGTTCTCTTGCATCAACAAATCTCGGCTGGTGCTAAAGGTTGAATGGGTGTCCCCCAAGAAAGTCCAACACAAGAACGTAGAATTGGAGCGGGTGAGGCTTTCCGGATACAAGGAAGCACCCGTGTAGTCCATGTAGACTTCAGCTGATCGTTTCAACCTCTTGTGTTCACATTTGCGAAGGATGTCGATATAGGTCGGATAAGCGCGCAGAAATGACATGTAGGCGTAGTACGTGTCGTGGTGAAAGAGTAGCCGGCAGAATTCCAAGGGTTGTTTCGACGGAGACTGAGACCTTGACACCTCAATACCGGGATCCGGGTGGGATTTCGTATTGTCTGTAGCTCTTTGACATAGGATTGTGGATCTCGTCGGTTGGGAGCCACCCAAATGAATTGATGGAGAACGGAGACCCCCGAAAATCCCCCAACGGATCCCGCTTCTGGCCGGTGATTGAAACTGGTACATTTACACGAGTCACCAAAGCCTTCAACGCGAGTAACAGCAGCACCCAGAGAAAACCAGCAAATATGAGGTCGAACAGCAATCGGGGGTTTTGTCCTTCAGAGGAGTGAAGGAACTCCCTCTTCATACGGGGTTACCTAGGGGACGCTGAGTGGGGTCCGGGGTATCGGTGAACGGGTGAGGTATACCCCTCCAGAATCCTCCATTACCCCCGGGTCCCCTTCCCCTCGAGGCACGCCGCCAATGAGTGAAAGAGGGAGAGCCCGGGTGGATCCTGTCTCGGACGCGAGTTGGAGAGGCCAACGCCAAAATCGACCCTAAGTCCGTCGGTTCGTGGCCTGCGCTGGATGTCATAATAGTGTGATGAGTATCGTTTTTCTGGCCGTTATTATGCGCTGCCCATTATATGTTCTGGATTGCGAGATACCGGTTTGATCGGATCTCCATGCTGCAACTAAGTAGGTTCGCGATTACAAACCACTCTCCTCGTCGAGGCAACGTCCCAAATTTCCTACGGGGGTTAGGTCGGGCGAAGTAACTAAAAGGTCGGGTAGAGCAACCAAAATCCAATAAAAATGGGATTTCAGTCACTCACCCCGCCTCTTCGATGATAATTTGTGGAGCAGAAGATATCGTGTTCGAAGGGTCGGATAAGAGTGAGGCGCCTGCAGGGCTCTTGCCGAATCTCGGGAGGGCAGAAGCCATGAATTATTTCCTTGATTTGACATACGGTCCCCCACTTCAATGGGTCCTCGATTTCTCTGACGAGACTACAGGATGGTGGCGAAGGTCAATGGGCAAGAGCGTACGTTGGAAGTTCATCAGTAAAGTAGGCACTCAGCTTATTTGATTATCGGTCTTATTCGAACTTATTTTTGACAGTCCCCTGCCATTTCGACCCCCCTGGGTTGTATAATTTTTGGACCTACGTTATATAACATCAAATAATCGAGAAAAACAGTAAATAAGGTGAGAAAAGCGAGAAAAAATGCGTCCGCCACCTTTTCTGATGAAGACTATATTCGGGTGATGGAAGCGAGCGGGTGGAGAATCGAGAAGATATACTCCCCGGAGTGAAGTAGAATCAGCAATGTGCTCGCTGAGGCGGTCTGAATGGGAGAGAGTCATCGCTAGTCATCACTGGGTTTGAATCGCAAGTGGATCCAGAACTCGAGGAGGACCCCAATCGTGGGATACCCAAGGAAGTCGATCGTATGAATTAGGTTGAGAGACGGTGGTGACGGCGGTCTCTCCGGAGTATCGACAGGCTCGACAACACGTCCCTTCCCAGAATGACGATACCAAGCGGTACTGTGCGGTCAACGCGCACAGGGGACCGATCCTCCAACAATGCGGGTCACTACAACGTAGTCAATGCATTGTCCGCCGCTGGATCAAGTATTGAGCCGAGGGCCGAACCCATGTTGTACTTCCGTGCTAAGTAGCCATCTATCTGAACGCGTGAGAGGATGCAATAAATGAGTGACTTCAGGCTGGGCGCAAAACGCAACAACTGTACACGCACGGGATCCGTGAGACCGGCGTATACAAGCAACCCTGTCGCGGCATAGATAATGTCATGCAGAATAGCGTAGCCAAGAACAGGACAAGAAATATCCTCGAGATCGTAAAAATGCTCGGAATCGTCCGTATCTTCTCCACCCCGACCGCCTGACGTTTTTCACTGACGCTAGGCTTAGCTTTCTCTTCAGGTTCACGATTGTGGTCAGTCTGCGCTGTTGATTGTTGGGATAATCGGCTTGAAAACACAAACGCGCGACGAAATGATGCAAAGGAAGGTCGGAGGAAGACGCGGGCTAGGTGTTGTGGCAAGCGTGAATTGATTGGAGAGGCCGTTGGTGGTCCAGAATTCGGACGCATCACGTGATACTCATCAGATCGCGGTCGCTTTGGTCGAATTCTGATGCCGACCTAATCTTTTCCTACGCACGTTCCGGGCCACACCGTTATGTTTAAACTGCTGTTTCTCCCTCAGGACAGACACGAAGGTCACCGAAGCACGGTGAGGTTAGATCAGGGAATGATAGTGATGTACAATGCCGGCGCCGCGCAACCGGTGCGGAAAGAAGGGGGTCCCAGAGGGTATTGCGCCCGTACGTCGCGAACATAGGCAGCGAGGTCGTTACCTCACCCGAACGCGGAGTCCCCCCATCTAGGTGGCCAGTGCGCAAAGGCGTTTCCTCCGGGTTGTCTTCCATAGCGATCGTGCGCTCTGACTGACTAGACGTTATTGTTAAAACGTTCAACTTCTACACCAAAAAAAGACAGTGATGTACAATTGATGGCCAAAACGGCTATACCGTCATACCTCTGACTATCTTTGCATAATCTCGTCTAGTCGCGAAGATTTTCCCTGATGAACGCCAGATGATCCCCATTTTCCCGACGCCGCTGGAGTCTGAGTCAGTCCGGTGGACGTCTCATGATGATGCGCTCAGTCACCCCAGAGTCCACGACCCTCTCCTCCAGTTTGGCTCCGTCCATGACCAGACAATATAAAACTCCGTTCAAGGTCTCATCTTTCCTATCCCCACACTCGATATCACAATGCCGGAATCAGGACGAACCTACTTCATTATCAACAAGAAATCGGGCACTGCCTTCGACCTTTCTGGTGCTGACCAGAGGTCTATCGTTGGCTTCGGATTACACAGGGGAGATAACCAGAAGGTGCGACCCACCTCGACCCCTTCACCATCGTTGATCTAACCCTGATCACATCGCAGTGGAGGCTTATCGACCACGGCCATGGCTGGACTCTTCAGAACGTCCACAACGGGAAGTATCTCGATCTCGATACCCGGGGTGCACCTAAAGACGGTGTTCGAGTCGTTGCTATCGACACGAAAAACCCAAGGAGGTGGGAAATTCGCCACGACGAAAACGACAGCAATTGCTGGCGGTAAGTCAAGCTCACCTCAGACCGCCGACATCTATTCACAATCGGATCACAGCATCTGCGACACCAAAGACCCCAAGCAAAACGTTGACTTATCCGAACACGGTAACCCTGCCCCTGGTACCCCTGTTGTTCTCTGGAAGTGCTGGATAGGCGAGAACCAGGTCTGGAAGTTCGAACAGGTTCATGACTAAATCGATTGTAGGGACGCGTTCTACTATTCTGATAAATAACGTACAGCTGCTTTCAAGTACACAGTCCTGGATGGGCTTAGTCTCCGCGCTCTTCGGAGGAACCATGAATACCCGTGCTGATCGTGAAAGACGGAAGCTTCAAGCAGCTCCCCTGCGCCAGCTTGCGCCGGGGGTGTCGAGGTCGTGACGGTAGAAGAATTTCAGATGTGATCGTCGACGAAGAACGGACGCATAGCCGTGCGGTGCTGCAGGAAAACAAGGGACACCAAATATGGGCAAGGAAGTGGGATATGTCGCTCACCAACCTCCGCATCTCGTCATCTCGGTTTGGGATACCTGTCCTAAGGAAAATTTCCTGGTCTTGCTTCAATAAATTAAGTCCAACAGGAATTAGCGGTCCACCCAGAGTGGTGATGGAAAAAGTCAAGATCTCGAGTTTGTTGATCCGTATTCACCGGACTCGATGGACGGTCAGTGAGAGCAGGCACTGGCTTGGAACACGTGACAGTCATTCGCAAAATGGCGTCGATCGTTACACGGATGTGAGGAGACGACAAGAACAGCCGCAGAAACCTTCGAAGTCATGTATAACCAAGTCACCGACCCCATACAACACACCCCGCCATGGATGCCACATCCTAACTACCGCACCTGAGCGTTGAATGTTGAGGGGAAGGGGGAACGGTAAACAGTTGAGCGGGTCCATCCAGATCTCACTGACAAACTACCCCGATATGTCGCTGCCATTGGTGAATTGGTCTGGAGAGAGAGACCTAGGGTTTCACGTAGTGGTGCAGGTCGCAACAAGTGACCAGGGCTGGCTGGTCGTTTCTGGCGCTCCCGCAACGTTCCACCGCGGTGCGTGTATATGTGTTGCTTTGGAGATCAGTTGGACGAGAACAACACTGACCCCTGCTCAGCCCTAGGCTTTTGACGTGACTCGCCTCGAATCCTCAATAATACCCACGAAGCCGGAGGGAGAAAGTGAAGCATACAATATTTCCGGGTTTCCCCGCTCAAAATACATATCACATACCGAACGGATCAGACCACACCGACGAAATCACCGCCCAATCAACACCGACGAGCCACTCCCAACCAAGCCGGTGGGCCGTATGGGGTTCTATCGGAATACACGCACAATTAGCAGGGTAGATGGTATATCTCTACATCCCAGATAAGATCGACATCTTGGCGGTTTTCAAAGTTTGGCCCTGACACCAGACAGCTTGTTCAACCTCTCGATGGTGCCCTCAGCCTCACTTTCAATCCTCTTCATCAGTTCTTCACACGTCGGGATATCCTTGATAAGACCCATGACGATCCCAACGGACCAAACGCCATAGTCTGGGTCACCAATCTCGTACACCACCTGTACACCGGAAGTCAGGAACCTGGCGCGCAATTCTACCCCACGAAAGGTGGAAGAGGCTCACACGACCCCGAACACCGGAGACTAGGTCTCTGAGTTCCTCGAACTTGGCCCCTTGTGGTCGACGCTCCAGTCGAACGACCTCCTCCGAGACCTTGCTCTTGTACACTCGTGCGGTGTTACGGAGGGACCTAAATATATGCACGGTATCCTTTACGCTGAAAGGTAAGCCACCGGCCGCCCGAAGACAACAGGTAGGACCGACGCACCTGCTCGGTCGAGGCCACGATCTTCTCTTTGATGTTCTGATGAATCGGGCTATGAAATTTCAAAGTCAATCCCCCGGTGATTTACCGTTCGAGGTGAATCTAGGCCCACACCTCTCAACAGTGCACATGAAACGCGTGCCTGAGCGAAGCAAGGAGATGAATCCTCGATCACAAGAGGCCCACCGACCACCTGTTTCACTCACCCATGTTCACCCCCTGTTGGACAGTCAACTATTGAGCCCTGATGAATATAGTGAAGCAAACCCACCGAAGCACCCAGCGCCATCGCGGACACCAAGCCTTGCCCATCAGCGAATCCTCCCGAAGCGATATAAGGAATCTTGAGTTCTTGCGACGCACGTTCAAGCTGTGAAGTTTCAGCGTCGCACGAACAAAATTCATGCGCTGCGACGACGTACGAGAACGAGGCCACCGATATCTTCTTCTCCTGGGTGTCCCGCGCCTATAAAGTACAAGTCGGCCCAAAAATTCGACACCTGGAGTAGATCACAACGGCGTTTGCAGCCGAGAACCCACATTCAAAGCCGTCGATGCTGAGAAGATCAACACCCATCTTCTCCGCAGACTGGTTTGAGAAATGGATGTAAGATTCGGTGCCGGTGAGTGCTCTCACAAGGTCATACTTGCCTTCGCATGTTTGATTGTAGTGCCTGGCGGAAGCAACGCGAAGTCAGCACCTCAGTTTCCGCACCTAAAAGGGTTCTATATGCGCCAATGTATGGCGCATATATGCTAAACGAATGCTCACACTTGTGGATCACGATGCATCCATTCTCCTTGAAGAACTTGATGATGGGCCCAGCTGCGTCACGCATCAATATCTCATCTGAATATGAAAGAGGATTCGGAACAAAAAAAGGGCTCACGATTATTCCCCGCAGTCTCAAACACCCTAACGCCCTCCTCGACCGCCGCTCTCGCATATCCTTCATAATCCGGGGGATTGATCGATGGCAGCAAAGTGATATTGACCCCAAAGTTCTTATTTGTCAATTTGCGAGTCTTCTTGATCGCTTCGCGGAGGGCATCTGGACTTGGTTGGGTCAAGGCGGTGAGGATTCCGAGACCGCCCGCGTTTGAGACTGCTGCCACCAGTTCTGGGACTCCGACCCTAGATTACGTATACGGTTGACATGGAGATGAGATTGACAGCAAAAATGGTTTGCCAGCGAGCCGACTGTGACGAGGGGGGAGGGAGGGACAGACCATTGCATGCCACCTTGTACAACAGGCCTACAGAACACCCCACGCACGAATCATGAAATCAACAACCTATGAGAGCCACATCGCATGTTTCAGATCGACTCACACCCGGATATCTAGCAACCTGGTCAAGGGCGTGACAACGGGCATCGCTCAGAATCCAGCGAAGAGAGAATCAAGTATGGGGCTGTGACGTAGGGAGCGTTGTGGGATAGATTCCGTCGAATGTTCCGGCGATGTGGATGTCCTCGAGGCTCGAGGTGAACGGTGAACGTGGATTACGTGTTGGGCATGCGCAGGAAATGTGAGGTGAAGAGGGCCGGGCCCCATGACCCGAGAACATGTGATTTAATCTCGGCTTTTTCTAACTCAGCGACATCCGAGGACATGCCGAGTCACCGATTCCCCACATTCCGGCGATCACAGGCGCCCACCCACCCCCAATGTGGGGTCCACTGGGGGTAACGGAGTATTTGCTCGTTGAAGAAATCTCGAGTTGATTGTCGGGTTTGGATCAGTGTCCGGGGGATGAACAGAGTGAAAAAAACACTAAGCAGAGCTATGCGCTAACCGACTTGAATGAGAGCGCTCCCGTCTATTTCATCGCCTTTATCTTAAAAGGTTCCTATTAGCTTTTATCTTAAGGTAGACTGAATCCAAATTCATCACAAAACCATCATTTACTCAATG
>Ga0307517_10014799_pt1 | contig 10438 bp, 6 predicted proteins | sample 23_EM_MG_FD_194515 | JGI IMG/M metagenome (GOLD analysis project Ga0307517, IMG submission 194515) | Populus trichocarpa ectomycorrhiza microbial communities from riparian zone in the Pacific Northwest, United States - 23_EM | ecosystem: Host-associated > Plants > Roots > Unclassified | place...
CCAAGTTACGAGTTTAAAAAGTTGATGTGGCCCGGCATCCTCTTTTACTTTTTACCTTATTTTTTTTTTAATTTCATCATTTAATATTAGTTTTTTTTAAAAAAAAAACTGGTCATTCGGGTTTTCTTTGAACCTATTAAATAAACTAATTCATATCGAGTTAGCTCTTATATAGTTTGATTAGAAACTCGCGCTAGGCAAAGATCTAAGTCAAAGGATTTCAATACTGGGTTTCCTTTGAACCTATTAAATAAACTAATTCATATCAAGTTAGCTCTTATATAGTTTGATTAGAAACTCGCGCTAGGCAAAGATCTAAGTCAAGGGATTTCAATATTTATCTTATTGCCTGGGTTTAATAGCATTAAAAAAAATTCCCAAGCTTTTAGTGTTTTTTTTACGTTTAAAGAAATTTGGTCCAGCTCGTGGCATAGTGTGTGCCAATGGACTAGTAAAAGCTAAAGTTTGTGGTGTTTTTACTATAGCAACAAACACAGTATGCGATTTCATATTTTACCATGGATTGAAGCAATGCTTTTTTTTTTTTCCTTTTCAATTTGATCTTTAAACTTTTTTTCTCCTCGATATTAAGTTCTTTTGAGCCTGAATTGATGGCAAATTGCTTCTAATTTGTTAACTAAGAACTAAATTAAAAGTTAAAAGATCAAAATGAAAAAGACATTAAAAATAAGTGGTGATTTTAAAATTAGAATGAACACTTCATTTTAGTCCTTGTACTTTTGATAATATAGCTTTTCGGCCGCTTTAGTTTAAACAAATTCAATTTTGGCCCATAGCTTTATTTTTTTTTAATTCTTGATATGAGAGAGAAAAGAGAAAGCTGTTGGATTTCAGCGTAGAGAGAGAACATGTTGGTTAACACTGATCTAGTCCATTTAAAAAAGCTAATCTTAGTTTCAATGAGTTACATTCAATGAAAGGAGTTCATCTAGGATGTTCTTTTACATTCTTGTGGCTTGTTATGGTAGACCTGACCTCATAAATGTTTTTGAATTCTAGCTGATTTTGGGTTTTCGGACCGTTTATTAGGTTATTTAAGATCATAAATGGATTTATCAAGGTTTATAAGGTGTTTTTTAAGTGTTTTAGATAAAAAATAGATTGAAAAATAAATTTTGACGCATAACAACCAAAATCTTAGGCGCCATTTATTTATTTTTACTTAATGCATTTTCAGCCCTTTAAGTTAAAAAAAGAAATCATCCTTTGTTATGCAAATTTATCTTTTTTTTTTATTTGACTTATAAAAAAACTTTTTATTATTTAACTTAAAAAGGATATTTTTTTCCGGTTCCACACAATGCCTAATTGTTTGTTTTTTTTTTACTTTTTAAATTTGATAGAAAAAGAGTCTTGTCTGCCTGTTTAATTAAATGAGAAATAATTTAAGAAATAAAAATATATTAAATTTAGTGGGATGGATGACTCAGATCACGGGTTTAACAGGTTGACTCAAGCTTACCCAAGTTTTTATTTAACCTTTTTCTGTTAAATATTTTTATTTTCAATTTTATCTTTTAATATTAAGTTGTTTTGGGATTAAACATTATTATTTGTTTTAATTTATTTTTTTTATAGATCGTTGAAATTTTATAATCTCATCTCAATATTTTTTAAAAATAAATATTCTAAAATATCACTGTTGAGAAAAAGAAGTCGTCCAGTCGAATCGTGAATTAATGATTTTTTTTACCCTAAAAAAAACATGATACCAATGCTTATATAGGTTTTTTTTCGCCTTTGAAAGAAAATAATCCGGCTTGCGGAAAAACATGGGACAACGGACTAGTTACAAGTAAATGACGTGGCACATAAGAATATTATCAGGTTATAATGCTATATATCAACTCCTAATTTTTATTTTTTCTTAATTTGATCCCTATAGATATGTTTTCTTTCTTTAAATGCCATCCTCCTAATCAGTAGGCTCACCAGATAAAAATTAAATTATTTTAAAAGATCATGAGGTTGAATAACCATATAAGTTGTTTTGTTTCTTTTCCTTCTCACATCATGCATGGTTTCAATCTAGATCAAAATTTATTATTTCTACTTAAAATATCAAAACTGAAACCACAGACATCCCATCGTCTCAAAATGAACACATATTGGCTGTCATGTTGAGCTTGTTTTGCTTGTTCTGGTAAATGGCATCGCTCTGTTCTCTCAGCAAAGTCAGTGAATGTCAAGAACAGCCCTGCGTTTGGTTGCTTAAAATTTAGAACAACTCATATCAATGCCATATATATATTGAATGCTATAATTATGTGAAATGTCATGATTTTGCATCATTAACTGTTGCTTCCCTTTACTTGTAAGGGCCAAGGACCACACTACCTCTTTTTCCAGCTATGCAATCTGCAACTTGCATATCAATATAGGGTTAATCTTATCGACAACGTTTCGCCATATCACACCGTGAAGGATCGTAACCATTGATTGTTTTTACAGGATACATTAATGGGATCCACTAATAAATTCTTCATAAGTGCTTTCAGGAAAAATCTTTTCGTTAAATTAAGAAATATTTTAATATTGCAGGCACCTGCTAATTAAGCAAGGTCATCATGTCCTTCCTCCTCTTTTTATAGCATCATTAATCAGGTAAGGTAATACGGGGGGTCACCTCTTCTTCTTCTTCTTCTTCTTCTTCTTCTTCCCCTGAGAGATATTTTTGGTTCTCAAAAATGTAATCAGTTTTTAAGCTCAGACTAAGTCTTCACAATCATCATCAGTAATAAAGAAACAGAAGGATGGACAACTAGTGGAACTTTATTTTAAACAGTTGATAGTGTGAAGAAATCCTGCAAAAGTTTGACATCCCGAATGCTAAATAATAATATAAGATGTAAATGTTCATCATGTTTTTCCTTTCACTGAGGAAACTAAATGGCCTATCTCATACTACGAAACATGATTTTCTCTCGTAACAAAGCCACTATAATATTGTGGCCCCAACTAAGTCATTTTGCTTTGACCTTAGGAGACAAGATGCCCTTTTTAATTACATGAAAGTATGAGAAGATGCAGGAAAGTTGAGGATTTTCTCTCTTCTAGCCATACCAAAAAATGTTTTCTATCATTTTTATATACCATACAACCCACAGATTCAATATTTAAAGGTTGCAGTATCAATTATTAAAACCTCCATGGCTTGCAATCATAAATTCCAGCTAAGTAATATGCAGCCAGCAGATTACCCATCTCTAATGATGTTGCCAGTCTTAGTTGTCATGCCAATGTGGCTAACCTCACTCCTCTTCCCTCAGCACCATCAATCTTAGGTACAATACAACTAAGAAGGAAGAAAACCTCAGTACAATAGCTTGCAGACAAAGAAAATTTATTGGTAAAAAAAGGAAGAATAAAGAAAAAAAAAAGATTGCTTATAAATTCTAACTATTAATTAACCCCAAGATTGACTAGGCCCTAGGGCATTTTTCCAATGAGGGTTATTATTAGGTCTTGGTGGCTTGGAAAACCGTAGCTTGATTTACCAAGGAATTATCAAAATAGTTGGCTATAAAGGTAAAAAGGGAGACAAATGGTGTCATAAGCTATCATTGAATCTTTCTAAAAGAAGAGGACTAATTATTAAAGTTTATAGAGAAAGATGCAGGAAGGCTGAGTGGTCAACTTAAAGAATTGTTATGATATGACTCGCACCATCACTTTTATCATGATTTGAATGCCAGAAAAATAAGAGGGCTAGACGTGTTTTTATATTCTTTATGGAGGAATTAGGGGTCCCCTCCATGAGAAGCGACAGAGCTCTGTCCATTACCATACTACGATACAGTAAGCAAGCACCATGAACAGCACACGTCGAGCAATTCTTGTGGACTTCGGTATTTGACATTCTGTATAGGATATTATTGCAGTTACAACCTTTGTCTATTTTCATCCTATTGGTTTCTTTTAAATTCAACCTTCTGATTGTTTTTAAGATGATTTCATTTGTAGAATTCACTGATACTTCCCTAATAATTTTACTTATCCTAGTACAAAAAATCTGTGTCTGAAGACGAACGCACCGTAAGCTGGAGCGTTAAACATTGCATATACAATGAATAGGGCATCGCCACTTCTACTCTAATAATGGTTTATTTATACATTTAATTAATTAACTTTATACATTAATATGGTACAGATTAACATTTAATCTTGCAATACCATTTCTAGCTCCAAGTGATCAGATTAACATAGGAAGTGTTTTGCTACATTTACAAGAAAGTAATATTAGTTTTATCACCTTCTAACACTTTAATCTAGCTAGCTGGGAATCAATTCAACCAACTTGCTATAAAATAAATGTAATGTTTACCTGCTCTGGATTTGTTCTTTAAGTTCTTAATTAAGACATGGACTAAAACCTAACCAGTCATATCCTGTCTTCATCCTATCGTGTGGAATTTATAGGCTAGAAGGTAAAGTGACAGTGATCATCGGTGGAGCTAGCATAGGCAGAAGAAAAGGAATGCTAATCTAGTTAACAGTGTACTATGCACATGAGATAGGAGCTATCTGAGGACTGGAATCTCAACTTATTTCAGTCACATACTTGAAAATAAAACATTAGTAGTCCTTTATTTCAAGAAATCTCATAGTTAAAGTTATGTCTTGACGTGAATGATTAGCACTTATGCTTGTTAGAGCATATCTAGAAAAAAATTAGATTTGAGGTTGGAATCTTATATTTTCTTACATTCTTTATTTATTACTATATATCTTCATTCTAGTTAAAGTAATATGTTATTAAATTATATTTTTAATTTCTTAACATTACTACTCTTGCTCATCTTTTTTTTTCTTTTCTAATCTCATGTCTGTATAGATTTTGAGGTATAACTTGATTTATAGAAAAATTTCATGTTCATTGAATCTAATTCGTGATTTGTGATTGCTTGATGGTGGAAAATGGGCAAGAACAGAAATGACAAATTTTGTTCAAATTGAATTTTCAGAACATTTTTTCAAAGGTTATTTTATATCTTGAGACTTTATTTCTTTTTCTTCCATTTATAATTTTAATTTAAGTTTCCTTTTATAACTTATGAGCTAGTTATAACTAACAAAGTTATTTTGATAATTTATTATATAAATTCTTAAATATAGATTAAAATTTTTGTTGGGTTTAATTATGTTAATTAGATTAATATGGACAATCGATTGTAGATGGATCATCATTGTAGGGATGATCATATTTATTCTGAATTTATTGAGGGTGTAAGAAGATTTATCCAATATGGACCAAGTTATGTCGATATCTATTGCTTTATCGATGTTGTCATATTGGGCTCCACATATGACGACATTTATGTATCCCTTACCTATACTAGTATATCAATTTAGGCCTCAACCACCTTATATTGGTCTACTTTATAATGATCAACATTATCTTATTTTGTTTCCACCACCTCCTCTTTGATTAGAATATATTTATTAAATTGTGACATATCTATATTAATGTAAGTTTAACAAGATTTTGAAATTTATTTTTATTTGGTTTGTTATTGTTGATAAAATATTTTCTAGTATTAATTTATGTTCTTTATATTTTGTTCTACTATTTTTGAAATATCCACAAATAATTATAAAAAAAATTCAATAAATAGAAAAAAAATAATGAAAAAAATTCTCATTTAAAAAAATATATTTATTGAAAAAATCAGAAACGAATAAGCAATTGATTTTTCATTACTGATCAGCAATGGATCAACAACGAAATATCCGTTGTTGATTTGTCCAATCAATAATGAATAATTAGTTACTGAGAAATTAACATTTATTATTTACATATGATATTGTTGGTTGCTGATTTCATTATTGATTTTTATTAGCAATAAATTTTTAATTTTATTGCAACGGATTTGGTAATTGGTAATAATCTTTTTTTTAGTAGTGTCTAGCAATCTCAAGCAATAAAAGGGCATGAAAAGAGTAGTGGTTCTAGAGAAGGAGGAATGAGAAGTAATGTTAGATGTTATAGTCGTCATAAGTATATATGGCCATTATGCTTGTGAATATGAATGTCTTGTTAATAATAAAGAAAAAACAAACTATGTAGATGGAAAATAAGATAAAGAGGTTACTTTATTGATTGCATGCCAAGCTTAGAGAGATTGAGAGCAGGATTTGTAGAATCTGGATACTGCAACAAGACTGGTAATACAAATTAATATATTTGTGAAAGCTTGACGAATCTGTTAATGACAATATTACTTTTAATGATAATACGAAGGTGCAAATTAAAAGCAAAGGTGGCATTTTTATTCGGCTAAAGAATGAAGCAAATGAGTTTTATTCGCCATGTTTAGCATACCTTGAAGAATAATATTATGAGTTTGGACTACCCTCTTAAGAAAGGATATGGGATTGATATGAAGAATCATTGCCTCACTATAAGATATATATAGAAAATGGAAGTTGATTGCTAGAGTTGTTCTGGCAAAGAATAGGATAATTTCTACAATTCAGATTGATAGTGCTAAATGTTTAAAATCTTGTGCAAGTGATTCTTCTTGGCTTTGGCATTCGAGAGTAGGCCATCTTAACTATTCTGGGCTGAAACTATCAGCAAAGGAGAAAATGGTGAATAAACTACCTCTTATTGATCTTCCATATTAGATTTGTGCAGGTTGTATTACAGCAAGTAATCCAAAATTCTTTCTCCGAAAAAAGTCACTTAAAGAGCCACTGAACCACTCCAATTAGTGTACACGGATATGCCTGTGAACCTATCAAGTCAACTTCATTTGGTAAAAGCAACTACTCTATTCTTTTCATTGATGGTTTTAGTCACAGAATCTGAGTTTACTTTTTGAATAAAAAGTTAGAAGTCTCTGGAGCATTTAAAAACTCAAGGCGCAAGTGGAGAAGAAAGTGGCTATGCTATTAAAGCTTTTTGGTCTGATAGAGAAGGAGAGTCCACTTCATAAGAATTTCATGAGTTGTATGATTATCATGGTCTTTGATGTCCTCTAACTGTTCTGAGGTCACCTGAAAGAAATAATAGAACCATTCTCAATATGATTTGCAAAATGTTGAAGTCAAAGAAATTAAAATGCCTAATTTGTTTTTTGAATTGAGGTAGTAGCTGATGTTGTATGCTTATCAACATATTCCTTCAACAAATACAAAGAATATCACACCATAAGAAGCATGACGTGGAAGGAAGCCTAGAATTTCTCATTTACGAGATTTTACATCATTATTTATTCTCACATTTCAGATGAAAAAAACATCGAAGTTGGATGAAAAAGTGAGAAGCTTGTTTTTGTCGGCCATGACTCGAATTCTTAAAGCTATAAGCTGTGTAATCCCAGTAATGAGAGGATTTTGATTAATAGAGATGTGCACTTTGATGAAGATGCTTCATGGTATTGGAATGTCTAGGATGAGACGCATAACTTTTTATCTATGTTTGAAAAAGAATTTAGTCAAATAATTGTATCAGTTTTTGTTACTCCACCGAACTCTTCAACATCTATTCACAGTGGTGTATCTCCTCAAACAAGCTCTTTTATCCATCCTCTTCGTATAAGAAGCCTTCAAGAAACTTATGCAGAAATAACAGAAATTAATAATTCAATACTTTTTTATTTGTTTGCAAATTTAGAGCTTTTAAATTTCAAAGAGGATATTACAGAAGAAAAGTGGAGAACTGTAATGAATGTGGAAATAAGACAATAGATAAGAATGATGCATGATAGTTAACAAAACTTTCAAGTGGAAAGAAGACTACTGGAGTAAAATGGGGCTAAAAAGTTAAGAAGGATGCTAAAGGTGAAGTGGATAGATACAAGACTCGACTTCTCCCGTATAGAAACCATTTGATTTCTTATAGCTTTGGCAGCCCAACACAGATGACAGATTTGTCAAATGGATGTGAAGTCCATATTTTTAAATGGATATCTTGAGGAAGAAGTGTGTCTAGAACAACCTCTGGATTATGTTGTAAGAGGGCATGAAGGTGAAAAAAGCATTACACGGTTTGAAGCAATCACCAATGGCTTGATATAGCCGTGTTATAAATTACTTTAAAGAGAACAAGCTTGTGAGATGTCCTAATAAGTACACTCTTTATGTCAAAGAGAAGAAGAATGCTGGAATTTTAATTGCTTGATTATATGTTGTTTGATCTGATCTTTATAATTAAGTGACAATCTAGCCATGTTTGATGATTTTAGAAAGGCCATAATACAAGAGTTTGAAATGTTGGATATTAGACTCATGTTTTATTATCTTAACATTGAGATAAAACAAGTTCAATGAAACATTTTTATTTCTCAAGAGAGCTATGCAAAGAAGATTTTTAATGAGTTCAACATGAAGAGCTGTAAACCTATGAATATTCCTGTTGAATGTGGTGCAAAGTCGTCAAAGCATGAAGATGGTGAGAAGATAAATTAATCCGATACTATTTAGAAGGCTTATTGGCATTTTGAGTTTTTTAACTTGCACTCCTCGACAAGACATTTTTTTCTTGGAGTTACAGCTGTCGGTCATTTTATAGAAGCTCATACTACAACACATCTAAAAGTAACAAGACGGATACTTCAAGTCTACTAAAGGAACCGTTTCTTATGGTTTACACTATTGTTCTACAAAGAGTTCAAGTTAGTTCGTTACAATCACAGTGATTGAGGGAGAGAGATACTGTTTTCATATGAAGTTCAAAAAAACAAGCAATTGTGACTCTGAGGCTGAATATATATATGGGAGCAACTTCTTTTGTATTTTTTATGTTGTATGGTTAAGTATAATTTCGGAGACAATGCACACGCCTCAAAAGGATAATATAGAGATTTTTACTGAGAATAAGTCTGCAATTTCTTTGGGGAAAAAATCCATTTTTTTATGAGAGAAGCAATCATATCGACACCAAATATCACTTTATTAGAAGGTGCATAAGCAAGAAGAAGGTGAAAATGAGTTATTTGAAGTTCAAGGATCAAGCTGTAAATATTCTTACAAAGGCTTTGAAGTATGAAGATTTATGCAGATTAAGAGCTGATCTGCTAGGAGTTATCTAGAAACAAGTTTCAGGAGGTACGTTGGAAGATGTGCTCTAGCAATGGTTTATGTATACATTTAGGAAAGTTTATGCATTAATCACATAATTACTTTGTATTTGGTTTATGGTTTGTACGTATATATTAATATGGCTACATATAATAGAGATTATTATTATAAGAGTTGTCCATGTACGTACCAAGAGTTGTATAAATATTTATGTAAATGCTTGAGTTGAGAATGTAGAAATAAGTTAGCTGTGATCAGTTTCAAAATATTTTTCTCTTACTATCTTCTTACATCACCACCACATTTTAACATGGCCCCTCCTGCCAATGGCTGATGTTATTGATAAAGACAACACTGTCCTAAACAGTACTGAAATAAAGCCAAAATGGCTCAACAGATGTGGAGAACGAATGGACTGGAAAGAATGGTTGAGACTAGTGAAACGAAGGAATTGCTAAAGAAATAATGTATCCAACTAAGCTGAATTGATGTGTAGAGCGTGAGCCCTGCAAATGCAAAGTCAGTTGTTTTCGACCTAATCAATTTAGCTTTTGGAGAACAGGAGGACCTGACTCTTGAGGTCACAAATTAGTGCCTTTGACTTGGTTGTGTTCTTGCTAATGGCTGTTGCATTTTTAATCATAACATTCTACAAAGCTTTTGAGTGCAGTTTGCACCATGAAGTGTTTACATGGTTCTTTCCCTATAAATTTAACACATCCTTTGTCCTCTCAGAACCTATAACAACAATATCACCAGATCATTTACAATGGGTTCTCAGACCAAAACTATTCTTCTCATCCTCCTCCTCCTCTTCATTGATTTATCTGCAGGTGAGCATGCAGTTAGTTCTCCATGTAAAATCACCGTATTATTTCGTAATGATTAAAGTAACATGTTTTCCATTCTTTCCCTCTTGCAGCCAGATTTTCAGGCATCCAGGAGGGCCATATTCTGCCAAATCCACCAAGTGAGGTAACAAGACTTTATTAATTAGCAGTACTTGCCTACGCAACTATATGCGTACATGCCATGCCTTAATTATTTGTTATTTTCAACAATAAACCATACTTTATAACATGACTTGATACTGCTTAAATTTCATCTGAGATGACCAATCCATCGATGCTTGTTCCAGTTCAAGTTCAGACAATCCGAAAGCCTAGATGGATTTCGGGTCCTATCCTAATTACAAGGGATATAATATCACGGCTGCATAATTAGCATCATCATTGATTAGTCATTGTTGATTGATCAAACTCTTCTGTTATAATATGTTTTTATGATGTAGCTCATTTATGAAGTGGAGATGAGAAAGCTCACAGAGATGGAGGCTATGGTGGACTACCAAAAAGATCCGGTGCCTAATCCTAAACACGAACCACACCCCTGA
>Ga0307517_10014800_pt1 | contig 10436 bp, 12 predicted proteins | sample 23_EM_MG_FD_194515 | JGI IMG/M metagenome (GOLD analysis project Ga0307517, IMG submission 194515) | Populus trichocarpa ectomycorrhiza microbial communities from riparian zone in the Pacific Northwest, United States - 23_EM | ecosystem: Host-associated > Plants > Roots > Unclassified | place...
TTGATCTAGATGAAGCAATTTCCATGCATAGACAAGCTCTTGAGCTTCAAGTCCCAGCCCATCCCGAGCGATCAGGGTCCCTGAACAATCTCGCAATAGCACTGTGCACACGATTTGAGGAAGGAGGTCAACAACTTGATCTAGACGAAGCTATTTCCATGCATAGACAAGCTCTTGAGCTTCGAGCCCCACCCCATCCTGAGCGATCGGCATCCCTGAACAATCTTGCACTTGGACTGTGGGCACGATTCAAGTTTGGGCAGGGAGGTCAACAACTTGATCTAGATGAAGCTATTTCCATGCATAGACAAGCTCTTGAGCTTCGATCCCCACCCCATCCTGAGCGATCAGGGTCCCTGAACAATCTCGCAGCAGCACTGCGCACACGATTTGGGCAGGGAGGTCAACAACTTGATCTAGACGAAGCTATTTCCATGCATAGACAAGCTCTTGAGCTTCGAGCCCCACCCCATCCCGAGCAATCAAGGTCCCTGAACAATCTCGCAATAGCACTGTGGACACGATTTGGGCAAGTAGGTCAACAACTTGATCTAGACGAAGCTATTTCCATGCATAGACAAGCTCTTGAGCTTCGAGCCCCACCCCACCCCGAGCAATCAGCGTCCCTGAACAATCTCACACTCGCACTGTGGACACGATTTAGGCAGGGAGGTCCACAACTTGATCTAGATGAAGCAATTTCCATGCATAGACAAGCTCTTGAGCTTCAAGTCCCAGCCCATCCCGAGCGATCAGGGTCCCTGAACAATCTCGCAATAGCACTGTGGACACGATTTGAGCAAGTAGGTCAACAACTTGATCTAGACGAAGCTATTTCCATGCATAGACAAGCTCTTGAGCTTCAAGCCCCACCCCATCCTGAGCAATCAACGTCCCTGAACAATCTCGCAATAGCACTGTGCACACGATTTGAGCAAGGAGGTCAACAACTTGATCTAGATGAAGCTATTTCCATGCATAGACAAGCTCTTGAGCTTCGAGCCCCACCCCATCCCGAGCAATCAACGTCCCTGAACAATCTCGCAAATGCACTGTGCACACGATTTAAGCAAGCTAGTCACCAATTTGATCTAGATGAAGCTATATTTTTCCACCGGCAGGCTGTTCAGCTTCAACCCTCACTGCATCCTGGAAGATCCCAATCACTCCACCATTTAGGGGTTGCACTTATCAACGCTCATTCACACAATCCCCATGACCAGGGTTGTTTAAACGAAGCAATGGATGTATTCCTGGTTGCTACACAATGTATCACTCAACCTCCATCTCTGCGTCTCAGGATCGCACAAATGTGGATAAAGCAAGCCATTATCCACCAACATACCTCACTGGTCGATGCATACCAAGCTGCCTTGCAAGCTTTACCCAAATTAGCCGCCCTCAGCTCTGATGTTAAATCACGCCAGCAGGGGTTATTTGATAACACTGACGGACTGGCTCGGGATGCTTCATGATTTGCAATTCGAGCTGGAAAGATTGACAAAGGAATTGAATTTCTTGAAGAGGGACGAGCAATATTTTGGTCCCAGTTTTTGTCTCTCCGTTCGCCATTTGAGCAACTCAATGACATCGCACCAGGACTTGCAGATCAACTCCGGAGTACCGCAACTGCACTTGAACTTGGATCCCACCGGGACCCAATAGCTGGCATTTTGGAAAATCAGCAACGGTTGGTCATTGATGAGGAGGCAGCTCGACTTAATCGTCTTAACGAAAAGTGGTTAAACGCCATTGAAGACGTCAGGAAGTTGGAAGGATTCGAAGACTTTTTACAACCACACAGTTTATCGGCATTACAAGCAGCTGCATCCGACGGCCCGGTGGTTATGCTTGTAGGAAACGAAAATGGTAGTGATATCCTGATTTTGACGTCTGCGAATGTTCGCAATATTAGCCTCCCAGGCCTACCCACAAAGAAATTGCAAAAGCTTGTCCATTTGGTCCGAGCAGCATCTTCAGCCTCTCAAATTTGGCCCTCCCATTTTGAGGAAATTTTTTCAACAGATCCCACCGAATTTCCTGTGGCCATCCATGAAACCCTACGCAATTGGTTGAACCAGGAAGAGGACAGAGGAGGGAGGCGTGTAGACAAGATGAGTTCAGATGACATCTTCAAAATTGTCTTGAAAATCCTGTGGGACGACGTGGTGAAGCCTGTCATTGATGAGCTCAGCCTCAAGGTTCGTTCTATATAGGGGGAAAAATATCTTATTAATAATGAACTACTTTAGAAATCGGAGGAACCATGTGTTGTGCGGTGGTGCCCAACTGGCCTATTTTCTTTCCTTCCCATCCATGCAGCAGGCTGCTATGAAAAAACCATTGAATGTGCTTCTGATTACTTCATTTCATCATATACACCGACCTTGGGAGTGTTACTGACTCAAGACTGTCCCCCTTCCATGGCAAGATTCAAAATGATGGCTGTCATTCAATCTCGAGAACTGAAATCAACGCAAATGGAGCTGGAAAAAATAGAACAACATGTGCCCAGTGATTCCCTGGTGAAGTTCGGAGTTCCTGGTGCAACTGCCACTGTCGAAGCGGTAGCAACAAAGCTCGCGGATGTGTCCATCGTCCACTTTGCATGCCACGGAACACAGGACCAGTCTAATCCGCTTAATAGTGGTCTCAAACTCGAGGACGGATGGTTGCGTGTCTCCCGAATCATGAAAGAAAGAATACCGAATGGAGCACTGGCTTTTTTGTGTGCGTGTGAGACGGCTATGGGTGTTGAAAAGCTCCCGGACGAGGCCATGAGCTTGGGTGCATCTCTGCTCTTCGCTGGATTCCATCGTGTTATTGCTACAATGTGGTGAGTTCCGTTCTTGTTGAAAATTGACTATTGACTGTCATTTCCCGTTAAATGTCTGATGTGAATATTTTAATAGGGCGATGACAGACAAGGATGGTCCTGTCATCGCAGACACATTTTATGAGGAACTGTTCAGCGGTCCTGACGGAATGCCTACTCAAGCACCAGATGTCAAGAAATCGGTTCGTGCACTTCACCTGGTGGTGAAAAAATTGCGCTCCAAAAATGTTCCATTCCACCGATGGGTTCCGTTCATTCATATGGGCAAATAGGAACATTTTTTTCTTCTGTTATATCGCCAAAAATAGGGTAGATAACGGCACCGTATTTCAATGATACAGTAACTTTTTTTTTCTCTCTCTGTAAAACTATGTATGTACCATATTCGTCGTCTGGATAGTGACTGAGTCGGTTGGCTGTACTCGAGTACATACTAACATATTACAGTTTGTATACTTGTATGTAGGGTAAATGGATGAAGGTATCACGTTGTAAATCCGATTTGCCTCCAACGAGATGCGGGAAACACCATTCCCGGTATTCACCAGACGATATATAATGCAAGCGTGAATGTTGTTTTTGATAAGAGGACGAACAATAAAAGGGAAATCGAACGGTCATGTGATTTTTCTATGAGAAACATAAGATTCGCTGGGAGGGCCGCATTAAGGTGTCTCGAGACAGAGGGCGATGAAGAGTTTGAACCTCGACGCGTACGATGAAAGGCGAGTGCATGATCTAATCTCTCTCTCAACAAGGGCGTCTGAGCTTGCTGTGCGAAATGATTTCTATCTTTAATGTCCTGATAATGGTATGCCTATAAACCGGGATCATAGAATGAACAATGCTAAACGTATGGCTAGGGTTGAGCGCATGCGCTGAATCTTTGAAATCTGCCTAACTCACGTCGGTGAAACGTATATGAATGCGCAAGGTCTGGCAGAGGTTACTGCCAAAGTCAAAACGGCCAAACTCAGTGCTTGACTTGTACCTAATAACCTTACCCGTCGATAATGGTCCATTATTAGAGTATTATACAGCGCTGAAATTTCATAACGGTAAGGATGGCCAAACCCTCGTTGTTCATACCACTTTTCTCATTATCTTGGAACAATAGCGCTCATCCTCGCCATGCTCGCGAACTTGTAATTCGGTCGGGCGTCAGCTGTCGACGATTAGAGATCATCTACTAAACCACCTACGTTCCAGCCTGTTCGATTCGACCGCGGGAATGAAGGATGGGGAAGAATAGATAAGCTTAATGAGAGGAAAGCGCGGGACTTTAGCAAGTATGATATCGTTCTCGAGCCGGATGATGGTTCTGACCTACCTCTCCGCATCCCCCATTCGATATCGGCAATATAGCCCACTTTCGCTGCTCCCGACGCTGACCAAAGCCCAGAATATGTGGCGTGCTGCGAACTGGGCTAGACAAATCGGTAAGTGCTTATTGATGTGTGAGACTGGCTGCAAACACACCTACATTACAGCTCGCCCAATTCGACTGACGCGACGAAGATGAATGAAGAATATAAGGGCCTATTGGGAAGAAAATGGGGACTTTGGTGAATAACCCGCTCTCGATCAGAGTGGTGGTTCTGGACTTACCGTGTCTCCCACATGCATCGTAAACATCAACCTTTTTCCTTTGTTCCAGGTTTGTGACGGCCGCCGCTGACCATGATGATATTGACTTGTGACTCTAACGGATTCAATGATCCTCGTCGACGTTGTGGTATTGTGCAGCAACGGGTACTTTATGTTCCTTGACGTGGCTGGGCCGGTGATAAATATAGGTAGGCGCATCCTGGATGGGTTCTCCCTGTCCTCCTTCTCGTGCTGCTTCACCTCCTTCGATATCCAACACAACTGTAAGGGTTCCATATCGTGTGAGAACGAAATAAGGGACTTACGGGTCATGCGCGAGCGGATTAAATGAGAGGAAGATGCCCCAGAACGAATGCGCTATTGCAGCGCGCGCATCATTAACCAAAGGGCGCAATCTATTCTTGGCACAAGGTACAACCCTCGATACGCATCACATATCACACGACCGCACCCTTTCTCAATTCAAACACACAAAGGGCTCGATCAAAGATCTCCCTTCACATCCTTCACAACATCACACTCCGGCAATAATTATACTGGACCCTTCAAGCTGAACTTGGGAGCACCGACGATCCCGACGCTCTCGAATCCCTTCACATTTCACCATTTCACACTATCACACGACGATCTCCTCTCTTCGGTATACTCTAATAATTCTCCATAGGATTCCTCTTTTATCTACCTCATCTCAGATCCATCTGAACAGTATAAATACCTATGTATTTTCGTAGTTTTCTTCAGTTGAATACACCCCATTCACCTCACCAAGTTAAAGAACAAGTTCAGGCTTTAATTGGGTCAAAGTGGACCCTTTCTCGCCTATTAAATCGTTACTTGTGATCGTAATCAAAGCGTCTGATTACATCACTACTGCCTACATCTACCGAACGTACCTTTAGGACCCTTCGAGATTAGCAGAGCTAATCTCGTTTCTTATCACACAGTTATCTTATCTAAGATAATATATTTTCGAACTCATAAGACTTAGCAGTCTTTCACAACCCTCATACATCCTCTCCTCCTGTCATTCGCCCTGTTACGTTTCCATCTCTGCAGACTGGCCACAGCCGCAGAAACAGAGCCAGAATCGGTTGGGGCAGAACTTCAACCAACGTAATGCCACCATGTCGTGGTCGGTCGTGGTCGTCATTGGTATTGGAGGTTGAGATCAGGTTTGAGTTGGGAGGATTAGGACTGGAGATGGCGTTCGCCGTGGTAGTCGTTGCCGTCGCCGTTATTATTAATGCTGCTGGTGTCGATGTTGCTGCTGTGGTCGTTGGTGTAGTTTCTATTGTCGCCGTGACTGTTATGGTCGTTGCTGCAGTCGATGCTGATGTAGGCGCAACTACGATCTCCACATTTCCTGACATCAAACCCAAACACTTCAGAAGAAATCATATCAGGATCGAGAATTCGAACAAAAGCATGAATGGATCCAACAAAAACATACCGTTCTCCTTTTCCTTCCCAAGCACACTGCCTAACGGCACTTTGCCACATCCCAACAACGAAATACTCAACATAAACCTATTCGAGGAGCGATTTAGCATCGTCAACGGCCCCAGAGGAGGGCGATTCAGCAGCGTATACTGTAGCTGTGCAGCGGGCAATGCAGTAGGGAGGGACGGCACCTCATCCACAGAAAACGGCGACGGCAGCGTACTCTTATTCGACGAACGAGAAGGGTCGTACATGGAGGGTCATTCCATTAGCACTATATAACATGTGGGAGATTGTGCCGGAAGTGTGTAGCAGCAGCTTGGCGGTTGAGGGATAGGGCTAAGGGGACGGTGTGGATGGAATGACTACCGACGCCCCTTCCCCATCTTAACGACAAGACCTGCGTTGGCGACGCCTACTCATTGTCGACATCGTCATAAACAGAATAAATCATTCTGGGCTCGCCAGGACTGGCAAGAAAGGTGAGCGAAGATATGTTGATGAGGAGACGTGTGAAAGAATAACTTGCGACCTCGCTTTCTCGACAGGGCTTCAGGAAACGTTGGGCTGATGCAATCTCACAGCAGCTAATCGAGAGGGTCCTGCTCGAGAGGCAAAACTGGTTCAGGAGCCGTCGTAGCTATCGTTACAGTAAGAAGGGTCACAAATCCGACATCGACTTTTGCCACACGTGATCTTGTGGCAAAAGTCGGCGTTGGGTTTTTGTAGCACGTGATCCACGCAGCAAAAAAAATTGGTGTAATTAATTTTGTTGGGTACGATGCGGATGGTGTTATTCGTGATAAATAGGGAGTTTGAGGAGATGGGCTGAGTGGCATGTACCCTGTACGCTGGTCGCAAAATGCATGGATTCGATGATAGGAGTTGGTTGTGTACAATCGAGGAAGGGGGTTTTGTGACGACGATGGGCGCCGGTATGGGTGTAACAGCCGTAACACTGCGCCAATGCTGGGTATGCGGTCGTAATTTGGAACGGACTTCGACTTTGAGAGCACCACCCGCTTTGATGAGAGCGACACCAGTGATGAGCTTAGGGAGACGCTCCTTGGAGTTCGCTCTTGTCGAATTTGGAGGTGGTGGGATCAGCGATGGCGCCTTCGCTTTTGAGAACAAATGTCGCCTTCAGATGATAGACCCAGTGCCGCCGAGCATGTCACCGGTAGCGCATTCCAGTTTAATATCCAGCTCATCGGTTTCAAGATGAAGAAATCACTGAGAATCGACTTGCGGTTGTTGCTGAATATGTCAATGACCTGGAGTTGACTGCTGAGCTTGTTGAGGATACAGGCTGAAAGAGCCTCTCTATCGACATTCTCGGCGATGGTGATGAGTTCGCAACAAGCCTGAGCGAGGGAAGGAAGAATATATTGGAGTAGGGGATCTCCGAAAGAAAGATGGAGGGCTTCTTGAAGTTGATCCACTGAGCTTTGGCGTTAGTGATGAAATAAGGCGAGATGTAACCGTGGTCGAACCGCATACCTTTGGTAATTTCGATTTCACCGTCAATGGTACGTTCCTCCTTCACGCCTGTCCAACCTTTTGATAGCCGGGGAAATGAGGGTGCCGATGTGGATGTCGGTGTTGGTAGAGACTGTGGCGACCTGCACGATTTCGGCGGTGGTGGTAATTTTTTTGGTGTAGGAAGAGAGGAATTCGAGGACACAGTCGATGGCAGTTTGGGAACGTTGCTGAAGATCCATGGGTTGCAGCCAGAAGTGATATTCGTCACGCCTTCGCACCAGTGAGGAGGGTGGTGGCTGTTGCCTAGCATCACCCACCACTCTGTTCGTCTTTGCGCAACGTCCTGAACAAGGAAAATAGTGAGAATGATATGTATGCAAAACCAATGACAAGACATACCGAGCACCCAGGTTCCCGAACTGGTCTTGTAATGTAATAAACTTTGCAGACGGCTCAAAAAACATCCACTTGCAGCCTCAGAGTGGTGGTTGAAGTCGATGTCGCGTTGAAACGCGCAGTACAAGTGCATTGAACAGAACCACGAGAAACTCTGCCGTGTTTTCAGAAGGGCAGAGGTGGTGGATATAACAGAGACATGGGAGATAGAAGGTGCAATTTGAACTGGTGCAGGATCATGCTGGCTCACTTTGGAGTGCGGAGGAAGAACGTAGCGACGATGGATTCAGGAACAGGTCACGGGGTTACGGACTTCGGATCAACTTGCCCATCTTCCCGCTGTGTGCATCGGTTCGTCATCGATATTCATTCTCCCATTATTTCCTCTCAAAATCGAGATTTGCGCATCTCTTTCTCCACAACGACAAGTTCCGTTTGGCTTGTAAAAGGAAATCGGGAATCGGTGAGCGGGGGAACGGGGCCGGACCGTGGGAATGTTGGTAAATTCCTCTTTGGTAATTTCTGGAGTTTCTTGTGCTCATTCTTAGATCTTGTCGCTGTCGCTCTCGCCACCTTTCTGCGCTTATCATGGTCGTAACGCAGAGTCCTCATCTTACTCCTCACTTCGACCCTGCTGTGTGCTAATTGTTGCCAATCAATTGATGTTTGATGTATCAAACATAAGGACCGTTCGAATCTCCTCGGTGGATTGCTTCTGCACGACTTCATTCTCTTGGACGTCGCATAAAACAGCTCAGTTACTGCCCTTGAATTACTGGGCCCTGGTCGAACAAGCGTGCAAGAAAACCACCACGAAATGTGTCTGTAGGAAAGAAACACTTATCAGGGTGAAGGGAACACGGAAAATTCAAGGCGATGTCGCTTCAAGAGCTATTCACAGGGACGGAATGAATCAGTTAATGTGAGTGATTACTCATGAGCTTGTTGAACTTGACTGTGACGTATGTGGTCTCAAAATTTTGTTCGAATAGCTTAGCGCCACCACCAGGCGAACACTCCGTATGCTCGCCACTATAGACAAACACTGCCTTCATATTTCTTTCATACCACAATCTCGCTCGGCACTACCACCACCACGAACTGCATATCCCCTCCCACCTAAACCGAAGATGGCCTTTGGAGTGGGCGGCGAATGAAGAAACCATCGACGACCGAAAACCCATATTAAAGGCCCCATGCACATTAAGGCTATAGATTACTTGTAGTACATAGATATCTTATCTTTCAACAATAAAATGTCTTTTTAGTTCTACCGTATTGTGCACAACGTGAAAAGCCTCATCCGAGAATGCCTGAGCTGGTTCGTGGCTCACTTGCCATTTGAGTGTTTTACATAAGACGTTCCCAATTAGGACATCACGTGCGTGGGGCGGAAAGTCGCCAACTATTTCCGACTTTCTTTGGTCGTTACGTTCTTCATCGACATCCATGACTCCGGAACTCCAACGTGACGATCCACGCAGTTCAAATTGCACCTTCTCTCTACCATGGCTCTGTTCGAAAAGGAAACACCCTCACAGGAAGTAGCGTTACCCCACCACCGCCCTCACCTCTGCCCTTCTGCAAATGCCACGACAGGATACCTCACCAGGTCAATCCCAACAATCCTGCGGCGTTTTTCGTGGATTTCAGTTCAATGTACATGTACTGCACATTTCAATGCGACCTCGGCATCATCTGCCCGTCTGAGGCTATGTTTATTGAGTCGTCCGGTGCTACCAGCATTCGCTGTTGCGACGGTTGAGGTAAGTCTTCATTTTTTTTCCTTCGCAAACATATCGTTGAACGGTTGAAGGAGCGTGCAAAGCTTACGAGCCGTTGACGTTGGCGGATGGATGTCGCGACAAGGAGCGGCAGTGAACTTGGATGTAACAAGGTTAGCGGTCTATCCATCCTCGAACAATGGATGCTACTGACCTTTCGAATTGCTGTAAAGAAGGAAACATAATACTTGACCTTGGCCGGTTCGCGCGCAATATCTCGATAGAGGACGAACCAGAGGGACATAACCCAAACGTAACTCGTGGTCCTTCCTGGCAACTCGCTTCTTGTATTTCAGGTGCGGTTCCTTCTCTTCCCCTTTTTCAGTTCAAGTATCTTATCTATTGTTTTGTCATGCTAGAACGGACGAGTGATATCTCGGGTTTGATCTCGACCTTAAGTTCGACTGGTGATTTCCTTGATCCCATCCTGGGTCAATGTCTACTTCTTTGTCGCTGGTCCCCCTTCCGTTTCCTCTCCGCAATCTTTTCGAGCTCCTAATGTGGCCAGAGTGTCAGAGTCGATACCCATGATACGACACTCGACATCCTCGTCGCCGCCGCCTCCGCCCCTCTCTTTCTCTTTACCGGCCTCGCAACCTCCAACCACCCCCGTCACCTTGTTCCTCCGTCCCCTGCACCCCCACCCCCACCTTCACCTCTCCCTCTACGACTTCTTACACCTCTTCATCCCCCTCTTCCCTTTCTCCGTACTTAGCACCTTATTCCCTTCCACCCTCCGCCTTTTCGCAAACTCACCTTCTCCACGACTATGTGCGTCCAAGTTCCAGCCCCCTCACCGGCATCGAATAACCCAAGAAGCAAGCCGCCTCCGAACACGAAAAGGACTCGAGAAGCTGCCTCTGAACAACAACAGAAGAAACAACAGCGAA
>Ga0307517_10014802_pt1 | contig 10432 bp, 8 predicted proteins | sample 23_EM_MG_FD_194515 | JGI IMG/M metagenome (GOLD analysis project Ga0307517, IMG submission 194515) | Populus trichocarpa ectomycorrhiza microbial communities from riparian zone in the Pacific Northwest, United States - 23_EM | ecosystem: Host-associated > Plants > Roots > Unclassified | place...
TTGAACCAGCCCCATCCAGTAAGGTTACAAGCAAGCCCGAGTAACATTTAATTTAATTCAACAAAATGCGTTTAGGGAAAACAATCTTAAGCCTTTGGCAGCAAGTCAGAACAAGGAGTCTCCCATTTGCAAGAAATATTCAAGCCTTTAGCCTTCCATATATATATATATATATATTTTTTTTTTTGGCGTTCACCACAAACTAAGTGCCACATTGCGACCCAATTAATGTTGCATTAGTGAATTAATGTTATTATTTAATCATTAAAAGAAACTAAAGTGGATGTGATATTTATTTGGCAATTTTTCTTGTACCATAAGAGTTACGAGCATTGTGAATTACAATAGTGAAATAGTAAATTGATAGTGGTTTTTTAGTTAATCAAGTTTTTTTTAGATTTTATTCCTTTTATATTTGTTTGATTCATGATCGAACCTCATGGTTTGCTTCGGCTAGCTTTGCGTTGTGATGTCAAGAAAAAAATCTGGCACATGGTTGATGCTCGGTTTAGAAAAAACAAATTTGATTTCATTGATTTAAAATAATTAAAGCTTCGGGGATGAAATTAAAACTTGTCAATCTAGGGACTGGTTTGAAGGAAAATGAGAAAATTAGGAAAAGTAGATGATGCGTGCGTATCAAGTGCCAACATGTGGGAGAGGCCTTCATACTTAGCCGGCACAAGCATTGTCTTACTACATCCGATTCTGCCCAACCTTGATGTCATCCAAATCATCTTATCGCAGTCTACCTCCATGTGTGACACGTGTCGATGGAGGGGCTTTGCTGTGGTTCTGGCGAACCATTTTTCTCTTCTTTTTTTTTCTTTCTCTTTCCTTTTTCCTCACCTCAATTTCCATCGGGGGACTCTCTAAGAACTAAAGTGGATTGCCATATTTCTTTGGTGTCAAACTTGATCTTCATTTTTTTATTGTTATTTTTATTATTTTTTTTTAATTTCATCTTTCAATATTGGATTGGTAGGGAATTGAGATTTGTGATTTTTTTTTTATTTGTCATCTACTAGGTAATCATAGTCTTATGATCTAGATCGCGAGTTTGAAAGGATCGCGAGTTTGTGTGATAACTAGATTTTATTTAAAATACTACTAGTAATAGCATAAAAAGAAAACAATTATAAATGACTTAGAATAATCTCTTCAAGAAATAAATGTATATAAAATAATTAACAATAATTGTTATTTAAAAGAGGAAAAAAAAGAGAAGAGCCATTAACTTAAATTTGAAATAAAAATTATTTTGAAATATACATATAAAAAAAGCATAAATTTGAAAAAAATAGAAAATAAAATAAAAATAAAAAGATCAGGTATTGTTAGGCCTGATAAGCCACTAGTAAGGGCACACATACTTGAGCCCTTAATTGTTTCATGGTAGTTGTCGTCTGCCTAAAGTTCTCTTTAAAAAAACTCATGACACATCATTTGATTTTACCTAAATTCCAGCCATTATGATGGCTGGAAAATTAAGGTTGAAGGTTTTGTGATTTAAAAATTTATTTTTGACCTAACACACCTGAAAAACATTCTAGACATCATGATAAACTCATTCATGGCCTTAAAAAACCTAAAAAATCATTTCAAAACTCGAAATAAAAAATCTTCTTGAGCTCGAATCTATTTTTTAGGAACTTTCAAGGTAAAACAAAACACCCAAGTTGAACTCCCCTTGTCAAATGAAACTGTTTAACACAAAGATTGATCATTTTAGTGACCGAAATTGGTGCCAACAATATTTTTCTCTCTCTACCATCGAAATCTAGTGACTTTCTCTCTCCTTTCTTAAACTATGAACTAAAAAAAATAGAAAATAAAGTTTTGCACCAAAATTAAATTTTGTTGAAACTTCAAAAATTGGAGGGATCTAATTTTTATAATTAGTAAATAATAAAGAATAAGTTGAACAAAAACACCACTTATCTTCTTCGCGTGTTTCATTCTAATCCTTTGTCTTTCAATGTCGCCACTTCTTAAGAATTTTAGCCAAATTAGCCTCCAATTAGATCCTTAAAGGGAAAATATTAAATAAAATAAAAAAAAAAATCTTGGGCATAGTGCATTCACAATGCTAATGAGTCTTAGTCTACAGTGTGCCCCCCTCCTCCCTCGCCTTTTAGAGTTCTCTATAACTAACTATTTGACCTATGTTATTTCATAAGTCATATATTTTTTTTCAATAAAAAAATAGATACATTTTTTCTCACATAAAAGATTTAAGGTGTATATCAAAAATTTTATTCAGACATCTAATTAAATAAATTGATAATCATTTGTGTAAATAAATAAAAAAAGAAGTCATTAGTGATAACTAAAAACAAAAAAAAAAATCAAAAGACAAATGTAGATCAAAATATTTGATCCCACAACATCGGACATTTATCCAGTTGTGTTTACAAAATTTATTTATTAAAATCATTTTTTTCATTCAATCAAATAATTATAGAAATAGACACACACATGAAATTGATTGAATAAAATAAAAAGAAAAAAACATTATGCAAAGTTGCACATATTAGAAATATTATCTAAAAACAAATATTTTTTTTTATTTTTACAAATATATTTTATCTATAAAAAGTATAAATAAATTTATAAATAAATTAGAATAATATCTTCAAAAATTAAATACATACAAAATAATTTTAAAAAACCTCTGTTCAAAAAAGGTTAAATAAGAAAAATAAATGGATATTAATTGAAACATAAATTAAAACTTGTGACTTGGGTCATGAGATTGGAATAAACCAATAGAAATTTGTTTTTGAACAAAACGACAACCAATCTTTTTTTAAAAAAAACAAAATAATGGCAAACAATCAAAAAAGAAAATAAGTTAGGAAAAAAATGTTGATCCACATCAACTTTTTAAACTCATGATCTGGGTTATTAGACCGAAAACACCACGTATAGAAAAATAATAAAGGTCAATCCTTAATAAATCAAACATTGAATGATAAAATCAGGAAAAAAATCAATTACACTAAAGGATCTGAAAAAAATATAATTAAAAGAATGAGCGTGAAAATCAAAGTAAAAAATAAATTAGAGGATAGCCCAATTTTTTTAATTGAAAAGTTAAATTGAAAAGAAAAATAACTTTAATAAAAAAAAATAAAAAAATAAAGACTAAATCAGAACAAATAATACGCCATAAACTTATATTAAAAAATGAAATTAAACATATAATTATCAGGTTTTTATCATCAACCATTAATTTTATAAAATCTAGAAAAAATATTAAAATTAAAATATAATTACTTATTATTCAAACACTGCGAAAATCTAATTACTGAGCATATTGAATATTTGTACCATTATCCTGATCAAATCTTGAATGCGAGCTACAAGTTTGGATCCCGACAACATTTTGCTTCGACTGGTCAGCCTCCAATCATAATTTTGCTAATATCAGAGTAGGGTCCTTGAAAAGACACATGATTCACTGCCATGACAAACCCTTGCCAGTTGCCACATTCTTATTTTCTTCTTCTTCCTCCTCTATTTTTTATTAAAAGATTACTTGCAATCAATAGTATAACATATACTTGTATTCTTTAATTGAATTGAATTGAATTTTCTATGTTATCTTTGAGGACTAGATCTGGTTTTCTGTATGAAGTTATCTGGAATCAACATTCAATTCGTTCGTTTTTGCTCAAATTAGAGACAAATTGGACAATACACACACACACACACATAATATATATATATATATATATATATATATATATATATATATATATATATATAATTCGTCCACCCAAATAAATGATTCATGAGGTTCCAAATTTATTATTGGTGATAGATTAATTAATATATAATCTTTTCAAAAGCCTTTGGAAAAGAGAAAAAAGAAAAGGGTACTCAAGGGACCATTTGTGCCAGAGTTTGCTTCTTTAATGCCAGTAATGAAGATCTACATATGGATAGCTAGCGCCTCTGCAAAAAACATATCCGGATTGTGGTGGTAAATAAACTGTTCATAATTTCATGACTGAGATTTTTCTGATTATGCCTTGTTGATGCCCACAGAGACCTGAAAACTTGATAAAATTATCTTAAAATAGCATTGCGGTTTATATAAGCACACTTTCCCCCTCAAAGTTAGGTAAGAATGGGAATGGCCATACGCCTCATTTAAGGCTCACCATCCCAAGAAGGATTCCACCATCATGTATGCGAGGGTTGAATTAGAGATGGCAACAGCTCCTAGAGGCTGGGCCTTTCACCAAGTTATATCCATTTTCTTTCTCTCTTTTTTTTTAACAAGTTGAGAATACCTTCTAGTTTTAGATCAAGCACGAGAGATTGATTTGAGAGCATAAACAATTAATAACGAGGAACATAAAGTCAGTAGCTTGAAAAGGTTTTCATTCTCCTAGAGGCACAGAAGTCTATAATGTGGGTCTCAGCAACATGCTTGGCTGTGGATGCTTGCTTCCATGTCCCATTACAGACACTCCAAGCAGACCCCTCCTCGTTTTCTAATCCGACGTTTAGCCAAAATTGTGACGAGCAAATGCTAAATAACAGTAGTTAGGCGAGGTTTTACTCATTTCTTGAGTTTTACGAGCTTAGACTTTGGATTGACACATAAATTAAATTAAAGATATCATTGCCGGAAAAAAAAAGAAGAAAAAAGAGAGAGTCATGACTCATGAGGTGTTTTTGCATGCAAATTTCCTTGCGTGGGGCTGCCTAAAATCTACACCAGTATCATGGACTAATTCTACAATAGAAATACTTACAGATTCGGCCCAACCCACCCTCTCCCTCTAGAATGGTGTTTGTTTCCCTGTCAGGATTCTTTGACCAGCAAAAGAGCTGTAAAGCAATCGTCTCCATGATTGCCAATTGATCACAACATTGTCCTCTTCTCCCATGGCTTACTCCTTAGATTTAATGCATGACTTTATTAATATTGTTAATCATTATATTTTGCCTCATTCCACCTGCCTGATCTTATTATATAGCATGAGAGGTGGACTCTGGGCAACATCGGATACTTACTGAACAAGCTTATCTTAGCATACATACAAAGCCAGTGATTGGGTTTGAAATTCTACAAGAATTTATTCTTATTAAATTGTGTAAGAGGCTGATTTAATTTTTTAAAATAAAATAAAAATACATGTAGCTTATATAGGTAGTTTGACCAATAAGAGCTACATCTAAGCGCAGGTTACAAGACAAGGCCACGTGTGTAGGACCTCCATAACCTCTACTTCCCTTACATTTCCTCCTCTCTTTTTTTTTTTTTAATGGAAATCTTGAATATACATCATTTCCCAAAATCCCCTCCAGAATCTGTTATTTATTCGTTCCCTCTCCACCTCCCAGCTACTCAGAAACACATTCCAGTTGTGACTTGTGAGTGGGAGAGAGGGGAGAAGCCTTTTAAGCATGAGAAGCATTAATTCCCATCAAGTCGTTCTCTTCCTGTTCTGTCTTGACCATTCTCTTTGCTCTTGCCTTTCGCTGCCAAGCTGCTGCTGCTGCTTCTTTTTTTAATCTAGTTGAACAGAAAGAGAGCATAAACTTGTAACAGCTTAATTTGGTTACCATCTAGCCAAAGAGTCATATGACATGCTGTAAGGCTAGCAAAAACTCTTACCAGAAACTTACATTTCATTCTAGCTTTTCCATTGTTGCAAAAAATGTTGCCAGTCTTTGATCCAAATGATAATGAAGCTGGCTTAAAGCTCTTGGAGGACCTGACCAACAATGCATGCCAAATACAACAACAGGTATTGGAGGAAATCCTCGCCACCAATTTACATACAGAGTATCTTAAAAGCTTTCTCAATGGTGATTCTGGTAAGGAAAACTTCAAGAATAAAGTTCCCATTGTGAATTACGAGGATATCAAGCCTTGTATCGAGCGAATTGCCAACGGAGAGCCTTCATCTATCATTTCAACTCAACCAATTACTGAGCTCCTCACAAGGTATAAACATTTATCAATTATGCTCTCATATTTCTTCAATAAATTCCCTTGAAAGTCCTCATCAAGTCAATCTTTCTTTCTGAGAAATTGATCAAGTTAATTATATGCAGCTCTGGTACTTCTGGAGGACAGCCAAAAATTATGCCTTCGACTGCTGAAGAACTGGAAAGGAAGACGTTCTTTTATAACCTCCTTGTGCCTGTAATGAACAAGTAAGATTACTCTCTCCATATTCTTGTTCTTTTGAATTTTGCTACTGCCTATAAGATAATGGAACAGTGCAAGCAAGGTGAGTAGACTTAAAACAGCTTTATTTTTCTTTTTCAGGTATGTTGATGGCTTGGACCAGGGTAAAGCAATGTATCTTTTGTTTATCAAACCCGAAATTAGCACCCCTTCTGGCTTGATGGCAAGACCTGTCCTAACCAGCTACTATAAGAGCAACAACTTCAGAAACCGGGCTTTTAACCGTTATAATGTTTATACAAGCCCTGATGAGACCATCTTATGTTCTGATAGCAAACAGAGCATGTACTGTCAATTGCTATGTGGTTTAGTACAGCGGGATGAGGTTTTAAGAGTAGGTGCAATATTTGCATCAGCTTTCCTGCGTGCTATCAAGTTTTTGGAGGAATATTTGAAAGAATTATGTTCCAACATAAGAACAGGTAGTGTAAGTGATTGGATTACTGACCCTAATTGCAGAAATGCGGTATTGTCAATTCTGAGCAAACCCAATTCAGAATTGGCTGATTTAATCGAGGATGAATGTAGTGGGAAATCTTGGGAAGGAATAATCAAGAAGCTTTGGCCGAGAACAAAGTACATTGAAGTTATTGTTACAGGTTCTATGGCCCAATACATCCCAACCCTTGAATTCTATAGCGGTGGGCTTCCGTTAGTTTCAACAATGTATGGCTCTTCTGAATGTTATTTGGGAATCAACTTTAAACCACTGAGCAACCCTTATGATGTCTCTTACACCCTCCTTCCAAATATGGCCTACTTTGAATTCTTGCCTGTTGATAATAACCACAAAGAAGTGGTACCGGACGTCCAGTGCAACGGTGTTAGTGTTACAGATCGGAATGGCAAGGAAAAGGTTGAAGCTGTTGATCTTGTGGATGTCAAACTTGGTCACTACTATGAACTGATTGTCACCACTTTTACAGGTGAGTTTTTCCTTGAGCTGACTTTTTTTTTTTCCTCTTCAGAATCTCGATACTGTAACATGCCTAATTTTGCTCATCTACTTACTGTATCATTGATTTCAACTCATTGATCCCAAATCATCCTTTAAATAGAGTAACAAATTTTATAGATGCTTTTGATTATGGATTGCAGATAAAAAGATGATGCCTTGTTTATAGCTCAGTCTCTCACTATTTTGTTATTCTTTTCTCAGGATTGTATAGATATAGAGTTGGAGACATTCTCATGGTGACCGGCTTCTACAATAATGCTCCTCAATTTCGTTTTGTGCACCGGCGAAATGTGGTTTTAAGCATTGATACTGACAAGACCAATGAAGAAGACCTCTTAAAGGCAGTGACACAAGCGAAAGTCCTCCTTGAGCCACTCGGTTTCCTTCTAACTGAGTACACTAGCTTCGCTGACACTGCCTCAATCCCAGGTCATTATGTACTATTTTGGGAACTTAAAATGAGAGGAACTAATGATCTGCCAGAGCTTGATCCAGTTATAATGGAGCAATGCTGCTCCATTGTTGAAGAATCACTCGATTCTGTTTATAGGAGGTGTAGGAAGAAAGACAAATCAATTGGACCCTTGGAAGTAAGGGTGGTGACACATGGAACGTTTGATGCGCTCATGGATTTTTGTGTATCTCAAGGGTCTTCAGTTAATCAGTACAAGACACCCAGATGCATCAAATCCGAGGAGGCCTTAAAGATTTTAGATTCCAGGGTGGTGGGAAGATTTTCCAGCAACAAAACTCCTTTCTGGGAGCCATTCAGAATTGAAACCTAATGAATAGCTAGCTGTTCATAGTCTGTGGCACACTCTTGGGGGATTATCTTCGCGTCCTCTACATTTTGATTTCTAGTCTGGTTTGTCCTGTCCTTTTCCTTCTATGTATGCTGAATTTGTTTTGAAATTAGACTATTTAGCCAACCATGTCTTTAATTACTTGTCAAAATTTAAACTACCTACCACTCTTTTTTGACCATCAAGGATAGTTTTTCACTAATTTTTTTATAATCATTGAATTTGTCAATGATGAAGCAAATAATCACTTCCACAAAGATAATAGACTAGTGTGCCGACATGGGCTGAAAGTGTGGTGTATCATTCTGAAACTGAAGATGATATCTATGTTCTCATTAACCTAGGGTTCAATTCAGAGTAATCTGGAAAAGAAAGACGGTGCCTTTCCTCCATTAAATTCAGAGGAGGCTAAGATCTGCTTGGAAAGTGCCATTACACAGTTGCACTATCACTTTCAAGCACTGCTGTCATTATCTAACAGCCTGCATGGAGCAATTAATACTGTAAGAAAGATACTCGCTAGCTTGTGGGAAATTAAGTATCAAGACTTGTCAAGTGGAAGGAGCAAAACCCATATGCCTTCGCGCATCCAAAAAGTAAAAGGTGCTGCCGTCAATATTAAGGAGCTGTGGCTGATGAGGGCGATACATACAAGCAGAAGGAAAAACTAACAAGCTTCCTTCATGACCAATATCATGATTAAGCACTTTGTATAGCATGACTTTGTCAATGGAACATACTAATGATGATCTTATTCATCCAAAAGAAAAGTGACAATACGAATTTGGAATGAATTGAAAGTAACAGCAGAATTTCGAGTCCAGCAAATACATACTGGAGTGAGTTTTGTTTTTATGAAAATCTTGAAATTTCAATTTCTTTTACCTAGTCAAGGGCTTAGCCCCGGTGATGCAGAACAATAACTAAAAAAAAATAAAGCAGGAAATAAAGAAGTTTTTAGAGAAAAAAGCCAAGAATTAAAAATAAAGAAAAAAAAACCATAAAAGAGAAGAACGGGGTTGGAAAAGTATGCAACTCTACAATTTTTATTCAATTTATCAAAACTCCTTTACATTTAAAAAAATATGATATAAATATTAAAACTCTAACTAGAAAAGAAATTGAGTTTATAGCCCACTAAATAAAATATTCAACAAAAATTAAATCAAATCCAATAAAATCTAATTAATAAACATCAACTAAAAGTTTAAATAAATTAAACTAAAACATAAATTATAACCCAATCTCTCAATGGTTTGGGTTATCCTTTATCATCTATAATCATACGAGTGCATAAATAATGTTTCAGGTCCGGTGTCCCCACCAACTCTCATGGGATTGGAGAAATTCGACCTCGTTGAATGTAGTTCAAGGTGGCTCCAATAATGCTCCTCCATATATAGTTTAGACATAATTTGAAACTAGTCGTCTAGCTCATATATTAGGAAAGTTCATCATCCCCAGTAAAAACAACCTGTGCATTCAAAGTAGCATTGAGATATTTTTTTTTTGCCAAAGATAAGGATAATGAGGTAGGAGTTTCAAAGAGATCACCAGGGATAAGTTGTTGTGTTTTATGTATAACAAGGTCCTTCATGTCAAAAGTAGAGCTAATATCATCAAAGTTTAGTGACAGGTTAATGATATAATTATTTAATTCAATCATTTTCAACATTTTGAATGGTCTAGCACTACTCACTTACAATTTATGATTGGCTTTCAAAGGACATCGTTCAGGTCTAATTTGTATCATGAAATAATCTTCAACATTATGTTTATTATGATACTTATGTAAACCAGCTTGAAATTTATATTGTTCATTATTTGCTTGAATATATTTTATGATCTTGATAAACAAATTATGAACTTTATATGTAAAAGACTCAACTGAATCGGACATTTTAAAGTGAGGAGACATAAAAAAAATATCTACAGGCTTTCTATATTTATAATTATGAATACTATATGATTAAGGGTATGGAGTGGAACAAACACTATTGAAAGTTTAAGTAGATATAGTTTGATCATAACTTAGATTATTTTCATCTTTCTCATCATGTGTTAGAGATATCAAGAACTTCAGCATGTTATTTTAAATCTATGACATACTTAATGTCAAAGGACAAAAAGCATATTGATCTATTTTTCTTTGTATGTGATAATCATACAAATGTATAAAAAATGTCTCGAGTTCAATGTCCCTACCAACAATTTTTTGTACTTAATGTCAAGTATAAGAGGGCGAGAAACATGTTGATCTCTTTTATTTTTTTTGTCTATAATAATTATACTAGTGTATAAATAATGTCTCGGATTCGATGTCCCTTGGTAGTTTCTTGTACAAACTTTAGCCGTCATGGTTGAAACAAATTAATGACTAGAATAGGTGTAGAAGTAGCTTGAAATTTAGCAAAGGTAAAAAAGCAGATTGATATCCACATTTATATGTTGTTAACT
>Ga0307517_10014803_pt1 | contig 10431 bp, 17 predicted proteins | sample 23_EM_MG_FD_194515 | JGI IMG/M metagenome (GOLD analysis project Ga0307517, IMG submission 194515) | Populus trichocarpa ectomycorrhiza microbial communities from riparian zone in the Pacific Northwest, United States - 23_EM | ecosystem: Host-associated > Plants > Roots > Unclassified | place...
TCTGTCTGGTGTATTTTGAATATGCTAAACATGTGCCAGTTTGGTATATGATTAGTTCTTTAGCCCCAGAACTTGCAATGTACTTGCAATGTACCTTGTCAGTACATCACCCCTTGCCCCCAGTGACTCCAACTCATCATCTAGGACCTAGAACGATGTCAACACTTGGGCTCTCCAAGATGAAGGCAGTGTTACCTCAATGGGAACCTCCCGACTCCCGGACAAGCCACACTTGCAGATCTGATCCTAAGAACGTTGGTCATCCATAAGGGCACACATAACCCAAAAGGAACCAGCGCACCTGCAAGGACTCAACGCGTTCATGAAGTTCCATGGTGAACTTCTCCTCCTCTAACCAGAGCTTCTCAAGATCTACCAAGCGTTGGGACAAGTCCCGGTTCTGCCGGAACACTTCCTCCACCTTCGAAGCCTGTGCTATAAAGGCCATCTCCATCTCCCTGTGCTCGTTGCGCTCTCGAGTCACCTGAAGAAAGGGTTAGTCAACGTCAAACCAACAAAGACGTTCAACGCCCTCACCTCCTTCTCAAGAACGTCAATTTGACTGAGTAGTCGACTCCCAATGGATGACGCGTGCCTCATCTCCAAGCTAGTTGGAACGCCCCTCTCCCTCTGTGACATACCTGGCTCTCTGCTCAAATCCAAGTTTTGAACCCCCATGGTGATTAGGTGATCCAAGATCCTGTCCCTCTTTGGATGAGCGAATCGACGTTCACCCTGGAGCCTGACAGTCTGGATGGATGTCCCCCACAAGAAATCCTTGTTGTAGAGGTCATTCATGGGGTTGTCGAGATACAAGTTACCGTCCTCATCCAGACGGTCGATGATGTGCGTGTTCTTGGGGTAAGGCTCGATGACGTTGGCACGAGAGTGAGGGTACCTTCCCTGGTTGGTGCGAGAGATGGACACCTCAGCAAAACGATAGGTATTCTGGGTAATGCGAGGCATGGTAATGGAGAGATGAGGAGATGGCTAAAGGAAGCTAGGTTTGGTGGTTTTGCAAGACGAGCGGATGATGAGTTGGCACCCTAGGACGCCCTCCTTTTATCCGCCACTCCCAAACCAGGACACGTCACCACGGTTGCCATCACTTCCCTTGACAACACAAGTGGTGCCACTCTCCCTATTTTCTCATTGGTCGTTCCCACGCTCCACAGTCCTTCTTTGTCATGTGAATTCTCAAGGTTCATTTCCCTTTGTTCTTATTTTCTCACAACCCACTTTTACTCCGATCATGATATCATAATTTTCCCACGACCCACTTTTACTCCGATTATGATCTCATGTCACAATCACATGTCACAGGCCACTCTGGTAGTATATAAGGACTTCAGATAGCATTTGTATTTGGCAGTTTTGTTATTACAGGATTTCCTCTGCCTGAAGACGCTCTTCGGACAAGCTCAGAGACTTACTGCAAGAAATCAGACCTCAGATCTGCTCTCTTCCACTCTATCCCTCCTCTTATCTCTCACGCGCATCCACTGCCTCCTCGACCCATCATCTAGCGTTGTGCAAGGCCCTGCCTCACCGCCTCCACTGGTTTGAAGACCTCTACCCACTTTAGTGGTTCATTGTTGTCTCTGTTAGCAAGGGCAAGCTACTCAAGAATCGGTTAGTGACTCGTATTGACGAGTCGTTCCCTGGAGTCGTCTCAGCGCAGAGTGGCCCTGACACAAACAGTCACACAAACATCCAAACAAAATCAGAACACAGGAGAGCAGGAGGATAAGACATATCCCCATGGAAACAGGAAGAACATTCTAGAACATCATAGAAGCCTTGGAACCCTGAAGAACCACAAGGAGCCACACAGAACATCATAGACCCCAAGGAATGGCATGGAAACTCATGGAAGCTGATATAATCTCTTAGAATCCCATAGAATCAGACAGAACATTCTGGAACATCAAGGAACCAGAAGGATTGAGGAATTAGGTAAGCAGATGGAAGATTCTGGAAGGAGATGGAAGTAGATAGAACTAGATAGAACCTAGGAAACTCCACTGAGAAGCTTGGAATATTCTATGACCTTCTTGACTGGATTTCTTTAAATTAGCCTCTACCCCTTTTCTAAGGGGAGATTACATCCCCCCTACCTTTGTGGCAATCTGCTCAGCAGGCCCTCAATTCCCCCTATCCTCCCCATCAGCACCCACCACCAATCACCCAAACAAACACTTACACTCATTACCTTTGACCTGTGTGGCAGAAGTGACATTCGCTTGTCATCTTATACAAACAGTTCTCCCAACATTACACGATTGATTGTGTGAAGACCATATCTCAGGCCACCTGATTGGTTCTGTATTTGCTGGCATCTAGATCTCCGTTTACAACTGAAGCACGAGTCTTCAGGGCGGGGAGTGTCAGACAAAACAGACAGGTGATTGCTATACGAGTGGACGTCCTCAGCAACCTTCAAACCAAGTTATCCGAACCTTCTGCTATCTGTTTCCAGTGATTCAAGTCACTCAAACACCACACAGCCACCAAAGTGTAGTAAGCTTTGTTCCCCAACACATTCCTTCACTGTCAGGGCCACTCTTCACCCTAAGCTCTACTGCGCCAAAGGTGACGTTCTGGGGAGCAAATCAACCCAGAAACAAATCACAACCACAACAGCTTTAGTGGTCGCTTCTCCAGTAGGTGTTCCTGCTGCACAAAGGACAATTACCAGCTAACTTGTAGGGGTAGGCCTCAAACTGAGGGCTTATCATGATGAGCGTTGTTTTTGACTCGAGGAGTGAAGGGGTAACAACGATAAAGAGATAGAACTGAGTGGAGGAGAGCAAGAGGGAGCTGGGGTTTCTTCCAAGGGAAAGATCTCGCTTGTCTGTAACAGCACAAGAGGGCTGAGAAGGAGAGAGGTTTTCCTGGAATTGCAAAGCTAAGGAGATACCAGCCACAATCTATCTACCTATATAGGAAGAGTGGTCGTGACAGTGACTAGTGTAACCGGAACAATGTGAAACCAGTGTGGAGGAGAGAGAGTAGAGAAAGAATAGAAATGAATGAATGTGTGAGAACTACCAAAACCTAAAAGGGTAACAAGTACCAAAAACAGAAAGGTAGGGGTTGGAACTGATAAATGAGTGATCAGTACGAAACAGGGGTTAAAGATCAATGATGCGGATGAATGTGAAACATGTGGGAGGAATAAATGCGATAGGGGCATCAAAGATGAGTCTGAAACGTGTCCATGAAAGTCCGGAATAAAAGTCCAAGTCATGATGTCATAAATGTGTCATGATGATGCAATGATGACAGAGGAATGAAGTCATTGGTGACAATGGTGGAGTAAAATGATGTCAGAGATGATGTCAGAAGTCTGGGCTTAATGGTAGAGTTGGGCGGCAAGATAAAACATGGGCGGTGATGAGCTCGGGTGAGTGGTGTTGCGATGTGTGGGCGGTGATGGGAATAGAGTGAACTCTTGATGGTGGGAAGAAGGCTCAGGCCGAAGGTAGAGCGGAGGGGATAGATGGAAAGCATATAAGCAAGGTGAACATGCGATCAATCCCCATCAAACCTTCCCATCACTTCACCAACCAACAACACCATACCTCATATGTCTATCTGCAATGTGGCCACTGTTGATAACTCTGTTGGTTCTCGTGCCATCTATGTCACTCCTGACAACCGTGGAGAGATCTCCTGATGTGACAATCGTCGACACAGCAAGAGTTGGATTGATCCCACAGCCGAATATCCCAGAGCAATTGAAGCTAGTGTCTTATTGCTGTTTTCGAGTGGCCTGAAGGCTAACCTTTTTGAACAGATCATGTGTCAGATGCACAGCAAAGATGTCAACGACATCCTTGCCAAGTGTCACTATGATGATTGGTTGTGGGGTTTTGCCATCAGGACCGCTGAAACATGGAGGACCAGCGACAGAGACACCTGGAGGGATCTTGTCCTAGCTTTATTATTCAGGATGGGGTCGTTCAACTGGGAGGGAGAAGACAAGCTGATGAACCAGGCAAAGCAAGCTGTTTGTTTGGGAACTGCCACCAGTGTTTGGATCTGGAATAGGGTCATTGAGATCCAGGACTGGGTGGGTTCCATCTTTTAGAACCAATTAAGATTCTTATTGATGGAACTGCAGCGAGATGCCTTGGAATGAGAGTGGCGTCAAAGTGTGACAGACGCTACTGCTGTCTTCGTGCGTATCAATCATGACTTGAGTGCCTTGGACGGTCGAGTCGGTCTGGATGAGCACAAGTTGAAGGAGCACGAAGCAATGATCCATAGCTTTGAGGACGACTACAGTTGAGTTCTCTTCAGGATCCATGCCTTGGAACAGAAGAAGAAGGAGTACGAGGAGAGGATCGAGACGTTGGAGATGGGCGTCGCATTTCTCAAGTCTAACACACAGGTGGACACTATGAGGATTCAGCGTCTGGAAGAATGCCTGGCACTGGGGGCAGAGGGGGTCTTACCTGGCAGGCAAATTGAGAGTTTGTTGAGAGTTTGTAATCAATTTGCTCCCACTTTGCCCAGTGGGTAAGTTGTGAGTTCTTTCAAAACTTACCCACCACTTTGATCTCAATTTGATCAGTGGGTAAGTTGTGAGTTTGTTCAAAAGAAACCTGCCAAATTGCCCACCAGGTATTTTCTGAATGAACCCCCTGGGTTCTTTGACAATTTTGATCAAAACTTACCCACAATTTGCCTGAGCCACTTGTTGAGAGTTCTTTCACAAAATGCCCAGTGGGTTCTTTTCAAAGAACTCACAACAAACTCTCAATGTGGCTCAATTTTACCACAAACTCTCAAAGAACCCATTGAGTATGTGTTTGAGTACATTGTGATCAAATTGCTGGGTATTTTTTGAAAGAACTCTCAACAAGTGGCTCAGGCAAATTGTGGGTAAGTTTTGATCAAAATTGTCAAAGAACCCAGGGGGTTCATTCAGAAAATACCTGGTGGGCAATTTGGCAGGTTTCTTTTGAACAAACTCACAACTTACCCACTGATCAAATTGAGATCAAAGTGGTGGGTAAGTTTTGAAAGAACTCACAACTTACCCACTGGGCAAAGTGGGAGCAAATTGATTACAAACTCTCAACAAACTCTCAATTTGCCTGCCAGGTAAGACCCCCTCTGCCCCCAGTGTGGAGGATGTTGTCTCGACGATGGCTACCATGTCTGGACGTCTTTGTTCGTGCGGTCAGAAGTCTCCTGTGGCTTCTCCTAGGGTGGGTTCTCCGTTGGAGTATGCTTCTGATAGTGCGTATGTGACTCCTCCAATGGCGTCAGCCGATCGAGTCTTGATGAGACTGGTGGGTGAACTGGAAGTGACTGTGAACCAGGTAGGTTCAGGGGGTTAGTCTCACTGGGGGCAAGGGCCTATGGAAACTAGTAAATACATTGTAAATACATTAAAGTCACTGGTTCAATTTACTCAGCCCTTTACCACCAGATACATTCTGGGAACATTTGAAATGTTACTTTTCCATTTGCCCAACATATATTCACAAGATAACATTTCAAATATTTCCAGGGTTGTTCCTGAAATGTTCCTGACATGTGTCCAAACAGTTGTATGGTGATTACAATGAAGAATTTTGGGATCATGCTGAATACATTTACAATGTGGTCAAAACGAGCCAATGTTTTCAAGATGTGCCCATTGGGCATATGCTGGAAATATTTTTGGAACATTTTGGACAACCATTTTGAATGTTATGAGTGACAACATGTTGGGCAAATGGCAAAGTAACATTTCAAATGTTCCCAGAATGTATCTGGTGGTAAAGGGCTGAGTAAATTGAACCAGTGTCTTTAATGTATTCACAATGTATTCACTAGTTTCCATAGGCCCTTGCCCCCAGTGTCTAGTCTTTTTGGTCTTAGACTAAACATCTGAACCCAGGATGCCAGTTCCGCCGAAGTGCCGTCAGACGCTCCCATGGAGGAAGCAGAGGAAGAGAGCAAGGGGACTTCAGCCAAGGAACGGTTGATATTGATTTACTGCCTGTCACGGGGGGGTGCGAAGAGAGGAGGCAGGTGAAGGTGTGGGTCGTCCTGGTATATGGTTGTGGTGTGTCGGGGTGGAGGTGGAAGGTTGGAAACACAATGGGGAAGTAGGGAGAAGGACTAGATACTCAGCATAGCAAGTTCTGACGTCAATAGGGCCTTGTCAGCGCGTTTGCTGTCATGAAGAAAACCCCGTTTTAAAAATTTCATACTCAACAAAACACAAGTCATTCATGATATTCCAACGACCAACTTGAATATTCACATTCTTTCACTTCCATTCCATTCCCCTCTCCACACACGATGCAAGAATAAAAACAAGATACAATTCAAGCTATGACTGTGTATAATCATGATAAAGATACTAGGCCCTTTGACCTTCACTATGAGACAAGTACTAGTGATTGTTATTACCCTCGAAGTCGTGAACCTCTCCTTGGTCCTCAGCAAGAACACTCTCCGCTACTTCCTCAGCCAAAGTCGCACCTGCCAAAGTTCCAGCTCCATCCGATTCCTCGGCCATCTCCATGCGATTGGCTTGCGCAAACAGCAAGAGTTGTTGGATCTGCACCTGGTCCATCACCTGGTTCAACGAATCCAAGATCCTCCAAATCATCAGACCCCTCTGACCCGAGTACAGAGCTACCGCCCTCAGCTCCTGAGCATTCATCGTCTGCCTCCCTTCCACTTCTTTGATGACTGGTTCCCCCTCCTCGGATTGCTCGAAGATAGTTGGAACAGAATGCCTCTGATGAGGGAGGACCGCGGAGTTGTCCTTTGAAGTAGGAAGATCAAATGTAAGGATGGTACAGTAGTTTACCGCTCGTCTTAACACCATCACTCCTCTTAACACTTGACTTTCTCGCTCACTACACCCAACTTCCAACTCTAAAATTGGTACTATTCTATAGCCTGTGACTCAGTCTGGATGTCCAGAGCATTTTTGCATTTTTTTTTGAAGGCTGAAGTGAGATATCTTCATGTCGTGTCGAAAATGAAAATTTGATGAAAGTTAGTTTACACTCTCGGTGGTTCACAACAATAAAAACCAGTCATATTTAGTGTCTACAATGTTGGAATTGCTGGTTCATCCATGCTCAACCCCTTCCTGAAGTGGTTTGACCTTCCCAACAAGCAAGGGGACTATTTTACCACCTGATGACGGGGCTTGTGTGACATGTGTGACCTTGTTACGGTAACGCATGGGACTGTCACGTTCCTCCGGCTCACGAGGGAGAATCCTCATGTCAAATCTGCGAGTCACGCCCACTGTCAGCGGAGGAAAGAGACACGGAACATTATCCTCATAACCTCACCTCCACGTCACCCGAACCACCTTGCCACAATGCCAAAAGAAAACAAGCAGACTGAGGCTGCAGATAAGAAGAGGTCAGTGGAGCAGAAAGAGGTCGCCGTTCAGCGTGCGGTCAAACTTTACAAGACCTTGGCACGTTTGAACCCAGAAAAGCTGCCAGGTTACAGAACAGTCTGTGAAATGGTTGAAGACGAGCTTGAGAGAGAGACGGGCATTCAAATCAAACTGTGTTATAACACCGTTCGTGTGAGGTTGAAAGGTATGTTTGGTGATTTGTTAAACATGACGGAGCGCTGAGCCCCCACCTAAGGTGTTTGCCCTCTAACCCAATTTAACTGGGAAAAGAGATGGTTGCTGCTGGAAGAAGAGAAAGCCGTGCTTGAATTTATCCTTGAACTTGCGTTACGGGGGTGGCCACTTAACAAACAGCGGACCAGGGAGCATGTTAACAGGATCTGTCAAGCAAGGCTTGGGCGTGAATTCCCCGAAGACGGTGTCGGTGAGCATTGGGTTGATAGGTTCCTCAATCGTCACCGGGACCTCATACAAACCTACCGAGCACACCCGCTTGAGTCTATCCGTGGGCAGGCGGTCAATCCATTCACCCATCGTCGCTTCTTTGACCTTCTCGGAAGGGTCCTCGATACTGGTGATGACGGGTCTCCGATAGCCGAGGAGAACATTTACGGAAGTGATGAATCGGGCTTCCAGACAGGCACTGGGTCGTCAAACAAAAAGGTGATAGGGGCTGCTGGAAAATGTATTCAGCATCAACAAAAAACTGGGAATCGGGAGAACATCACTGTAATGGTGACAATTTGTGCAGATGGTACATCCGTACCACCTGCTGTGATCTTCAAGGGATCAAAATATCTTGTTAAATGGAAACAAGACAATCCTACGAACGCTCTGTGAGCTGATAGTCACGGGGGTGAGAGTCTTTAACTTACTGTGATTTCGTTAGGCTTGGCTATTCAAAAAAAGGATGGACCAATTGTGAGCTTGCTGTGCTCTGGTTAAAGCACTTTGACGGGTATACTAGGGGAAAAGCGAACCGACGTGCTCGCTTACTAATTGTCGACGGCCACAATTCGCACTACTCTTTTGAGTTCCTCAACTATGCCCGCACCAACAAAATCCATGTTCTCTGTTATCCCGCACACACCACCCACATATACCAGGGCCACGATGTCATCATATTCAGTGTCTTGAAACGGCACTGGGCGGAAGAGAAGACGAAGTGGGAGGAGAATGGTGGTGAGGTCACGAAGGAGACTTTCTTGAGGATCTATGGCAATGCACACATCAGAACTCTCACACCGGGGTTGATTCGGAAAGCATTTGAGAAGACTGGTGTCTCCCCATTCAATCCGGGCATTATCTCACCAGAAATGATGGCCCTGAGCAGGGAAACATCACTTGAAGGACCGCTCCCACTTGCACCCCCAACTCCCATCCGCACTGCAGCTGCATCACTCCAACATCTACTTCACCCACCTCTCGTGCCGGATGAGTACCCCTGCTCATCTGGTCAACGGGCCAACGGCAGTGTGATGGACCTTATCAATCACACAATCCATCAGCTTGAGGATCCTAAACTGAGGTATCTGACACGCACCTCACCGATCAAAGCATCTGCCCAGTGACCGCCGGTCATGACCACCACCATTTCTCCAATCAAGACTCGCTTTGCTAACCTCCTCTTGGCCAACCCGGAGACGGACTGGGAGGAGGTGTTGATGAAGGCATTGCATGACCTCACCTTGCGCGAGGTTCACTACAAGGGTTTTGTTGCTGGGCTACAGAGTTCAGCTATTCTGCAACAAGCCTACGTCGAACGTGTTCATGGCCAGCTGGAAGCAAAAGAGAAGAAGAATCAGGCTGAGAAGGGGGCTTTGAGGGGAGGACACGCACGGTTGATGACTGAGGATGAAGTTTTCAATGAGATCACACTGCAGAAGGAGGAAAAGGCACGACAGAAACTTGAGAAGGAAAAGCGGAAGGACATGATGGAGGAGTATAAAACTGCGATGGAAGAGTGGAAAAAGAGTGAGGAAGCGAGGAAAGCTCAGGCTATCACACGACATGAGGAGTGGGAGAAGGAGGTTGAGGCGTGGAAAGGATTGCCGAAACCGAGGGGAAAACGGCCTCTCCTTGGGAAATTGAAGAAGGCTGAGCCCAAGCCAACTCACCCTACAAATGTTATAGCTAATGGTGACGAGGTGAGCCCCCTGCTGGGATCCACAGGCAGAAATCTAACAACGTAGGACAGAGTTCTTCTGACAACGGGAGTGATGGCGATGTAGACGGGAATGCGTGACCGTTACATGTTACGCATTATGGGTGACATGTGACGCTGTTCAGAGGACTGGTTGGATGCGGGTTCAATGCAATTCAGTCCAGATGCCGTGGGATGAGTACCTCCCTCGTCCCTGTTCTAGATTCAGTCTTGTTATATAAATGGAGTGTCTACTCAGATAGCCCGTTAAAATTTGGGAGGAATCCAAGAATATTTGAGCAAGGGTGACCAAAATCCACTTTCGGTGTTAATAGGAACGAGTAACTACTGTACTTGGCCAAAGGAAGAGCCCCAGCAGAGCGGATTCATTGGCTGAGCAGATCACCTTTTATTTCAATTTCCCCCTTTTTAATGCCGAGTTTTTTGTTTTCTGGTGATCTGCTGTCTACCCTCCAACCACCAATGCCATCCACCATCCATCCACCATTCCACAACCTGTCCACTCCCCCTCCTGACCACCATCCATATCATCAAGCCCAGGATCTTCAACATCATCATCATCACTGTCTTCATATGTCAAGATCTCTGGAGCTACTGGGTTAGGTGGGAGTTGGATTAGGTTATGGCTGTCAGTGGGATGTCTAGGAGTTGTTATGCTGAGGAGAGGTTCTATTCATCAATGGCCAGCTCATCCATTCATCTGTGACCCCCATGCTGATCATCATCCATCCAAGTCATTCCAGCTGACTTCTGCATGTGTCACTGGCCCCAATCCTCTTCTCTATCCCCTCCATCAGCTCCTCCTCTTCAAGTTGTCCACTCTTCAAGATTTGCCACTCAAGATGTGTTTTCCTCCATCTTCCTCTGCCTGCAAGTC
>Ga0307517_10014804_pt1 | contig 10431 bp, 10 predicted proteins | sample 23_EM_MG_FD_194515 | JGI IMG/M metagenome (GOLD analysis project Ga0307517, IMG submission 194515) | Populus trichocarpa ectomycorrhiza microbial communities from riparian zone in the Pacific Northwest, United States - 23_EM | ecosystem: Host-associated > Plants > Roots > Unclassified | place...
GGATTGAGAATTATGATTATTGCCGTAAAACTGGATAGTTGCACGTTTTACATCAAAATCTGAATTTGACCTTTCATGGATCGTATCACCCTATTCAAAACTTTAAAAAGTTTAATTTTTATCCATTGATGCATTCAAGAGTTTGTCAAACTTGAATAGCTAGATTTGATGGGAAACCCACCAATTTTAATTGCATTTTTATGGATAATCAGGTTTGTTTTGGGTGTATAACTTTTAAATTATCATTTGTGGCATTGCTTTCATTTGCGGCAATCCAAGGATCAACAAAACTAAGGGATATTCCACTTTTCAACAAAAGCCAAGGATTTTACACTTATGAGAACAAATTAGTGAACATGGTGCTTGAGAACAACATCATTGTTGATCTAAAATCTGACGCAAAAATTTCTACCGTTTTTGCAATTGCCATATCGGTGCCAAGGCATTACTTCAAGCTTATTGACTTCTCTCGTGTTCTTTCAAAAAGAAAGGGATAAAAAATTCTCACAGGGTTTTGAAACCACTGTCTATTATTTTCTACAAGTCGACTCTTTGTTTTTTATGTTTGTTTAGAAAAAACAATATGACTTTTATTGCTTCTTAGATGTTCTTCGAAAAATCAAGGCAAAACAGCCACTTAAGCAGATCCTGGTGCTTGGCCAGAGCCTCGAGAACAAGAGGGAAATAATTCTAGAAAATATATAGTTAGCATTCACAACTCATTAACTTTGTTAAATGTTTTTTTCATTTCATAATAAATTTTTAACCTATGTTTCAGCGATTATGAGATGTGTGTTACTCTTTGGAGTGACTTTGCTAGAAGCTTCGATGTTGTTGCTCTGCATGAGCTCCAATCTCCAATTGTTGCTGTTTTCGCAGGATTCCATGTGTCTGAGTTTTAAGGTGAACACTTTCTTACTTTTAAGAATAACAAAAAAAAAACTCAAAGCATCAATTTCTCTTCATAGTTTATTATATCTGTTATACTATGTTTTTGTTTTTTTAGCTAAACAAAATTTATGATACTTTAGCGTTAAACCAGGTCAGCCAAACTTAAGTTTTATCGCTGCTTCACTTTGGTACTTATATCCTGGCATACTGAGATGTTGGCATACAAACATTATTACATCTTTCTTTCTTTACTGATTGACCTGGAATTTTAACCCAAGGTAGGATGACATGTCAAGAGACTCTACATAAAATTTCAGCTCTAGGTGTTGGCATACAAACATTAGTACGTCTTTCTTTCTTTACCGATTGACCTGGAATTTTAACCCAAGGTAGGATGACATGTCAAGAGACTCTACATAAAATTTCAGCTCGATCCAATGGTCGGATTGCGAATTATGACTGTTGTCATAAAATTAGACAGTTGTGCATTTTACGTCTGAATCCGAATCCGATTGTTATTTTATTGTCCGGGTCATATCATTGCCTCTCTTCAAGATGATTCATCCTCGAATCACCAACAGGTTTGATGGACAACTCCTTAGCTTCATGTTTTTGTCGTTGGAGTTCTTTTCTTGCACACAATTGCTTGTAACAATATTGTATGAATGCAATACCAATAATAATTTCAAATAAACACATCTAGCCATCCACTTGCGTGTATATTTTTTAATGATAACTACTGCTGCTCTCTTTCAATTTTTATCCCTTTGGCGCTGAACTAAAGCTCTCCATTCTTCAAGTACTTTATTTGTTCATCTATAAACATTTGCAAGTCGTTTGGCCTCGCATTCTTTATCTAGCATCATAAAAGCATTACGATCATAAATATTTGAAACTCGTAACTTCCATTTCTCTTCCTTTCTTATATTGAATCTCCTTCGATCAGCCCCACTAATCTGTTGCATCATGTAATCTTTACCATCTTCCATCTTCTTCACCTCCGTATAGCTATGACAATCGAAAATCCAATCCACCTGACCACTCCCAATACGTATTAGGATTGTTTTTACCTTGAAAAGTAGGTATTTTCAATTTGATACCATCTAAATCACCATCCACATCATCATATCCCCAACACTATAAAAATTTCTCCTTTGACTGAATTGACCCCTAGTTCTATTCTCAAAATCCCTTCTGATGAGGATCAGCCCAACACCAAGCGCAATCATGCCAATGACCGATTGGAGGTGCCAATTGGAACAATTACAAGAGATAGGGCAAAGAAGCTTAAAGAAGCGTTGAATGGGCTTGTTCAGAACATGTGGAGCAAGATGGACCTAGAGGGGCTTTGGACATTTAAGGAGCATGAAGGACAGCCTATAATTCATCTAATTCAGGTCCAAGAAGAGCCCAATTCATGCGGAAGACGGGGCTGATGTGTCCGGCCCTATACCAGCCTTGTTATTCTTGTGTTTTCCTAATGCTACAAGGATAGAAAGTCAGCAATTTATTCTCCTAATTAAGTAAGGAAGTTGGCCAGATCTTGTTCCTAAAGAGGATTATTTAATGCTTTTCCTAACCTAGGAAGGAAAGTAATTAAATCAGCAACAAAGGAGAAAATTTGTTTTCTTATATGTCCAAGTTAAATAAGGAAATCCAAGCTAATCAAGGACATCAACGGGGGCAGCAACACAAATTTTCCAAATCAGATTTCTCCTAGTTTATTTGGGACTTCTTAAGGGTAACAAATCTGATTCTAGCATTTAGGATGGCCATTTTCAGATTTTTATTATTTTCTTCAGGTCTTTGGGTTATTATTACTTATTTGGGTTAATTGTAAGTGGGCTTCATATAAGTACACCCAAGGGGGGTCCATTAGGGTTTATTTAAGTTTAGAGTCAGTATAAATAAAGGCATAACCACATATGTAAGGGTTTTGACATGTTTTCCTACCTTGGGTTAAACTTTCAGGTCCATCGGAGTTTGGTAAGACATTGCAATACGGGTCCATAAAGGCTATACGAATTTTGTTATTTACTTCCTTTTGACTTGTGGATTTCTATTTGGCAAAGATTCTTTTCCTACAAGGATGTGGCAGCTTGTTTTGGGAATTTTTTAGTTCGACAAGGATCTTTAATGAGCTCCAATATAATCTCCAAGGGTGGCAAGGATTCATTAATGTTTCAGAATTCTTTTCTTATAAGGATTCCTTATTCATCCTAGCTACACAAGTAAAGAAGGGCTGGTGGTATTTCATGACAAATTAGTTAGTTTTATTATTTTCTTTCATGTTTGGTCTTAATTAAAACTTTGTTTTGAGCTAGGATCCAAGGCTTGTTTGGATCAGGTTATGGGCTTTTCAGTTTAGGGTTTTTGGATTAGTTTTGTATGTGGGTCAGTTCAACCCACAATGGTAGATCCATTAGGGTTAGTTTTAAGAACTATTTAAACACATGTAACCTAAATTTTGAGCTTTTGATGATTATTACTTCTACGTTTTTTAGTTTTAACATGTGAGAGTGATTCTTGTGTAGCGTCATTCTACTCATTCCAATAGTGTTGGTGCATTGGGGTAGGTTTCCATTGTCTCACACTCTTATCAGAGCTATTTCGGCTTTCCGGGATCAGATTTCAATCTTGATTGTGGGTTGCGTGACCACGTGATCACGAGGTTCGCATCAGACCCTAGTTGTCCTACAATTTCATGCTTTATTGGAGAACATAAAATTGAAAGAGCTTTACTTGATCTTGAAGCTAGTGTGAATTTACTTCCATATACGGTTTTTTAAAGTCTCAATCTAGGTGAGTTAAAACTAACTTCTATTTTTCCTATTTTTACTTGCTGATAGATCTATAAAAGTGCCTAGAGAAATAGTTGAAGATGTTTTAGTACAAGTTAATAAATTCATTTATCCTGTGGATTTTATTGTCTTAGATACATAACCTGTTGAAGCATGTAATTCAATCCCTATTATTTTAGAACGTCCATTTTTTGTAACTTCTAATGCATTGATTAATTGTAGGAATGGACAGGTGAAGTTATCATTTGGAAACATGACATTGAAAATGAATATTTTCAACATTTGCAAGCAACTTGGATATGATAATGATTTACAGGAAGTAGATCTTATTGAAGAATTAGTATATGATCAATTTGAATCTACTTTGAGTAAAACTAAGTTCAATGAATCTAAAGATTTGCAAATGATTTATTCACTAATAGATGATTACTAGCCTGATGGATCTTTACTTTCTGTTGCTACAATGCCTTAGTTTGCTGATATTGTCAATTTTCTTGCTTCAGAATATTTTCTCGCTCAGTCGTGTGCCTAAGATAAAAGAAAGTTTTTGAATGAAGTGAAGAACTTTTATTGAGATGACCCTTACTTATTCAAATATTGTCCTAATCAAATATTTTGAAGATGCATTCCTGACAATGAGGTAAGTAGTGTCATTTAATTTTATCATTCTGAGGCATGTAAGGGTCATTTCTTGTCAAAAAAAGACAACTGCAAAATCTTACAATGTGGATTCTATTGGCCCACCATGTTCAAGGACATGTATGCATTCTGTAAAAATTGTGAAAATTGTCAAAAATTTAATATTGGTCAAAAAGTTTTGCTTTATAATTCTCGACTCCACTTATTTCCTGGATAGCTAAGATCAAGATGGAGCGGTCCATTTATCGTGAAACATGTGTATCCTTATGGGGCCTTTGATATTGAGAATCCAAAGAATGACAATGTTTTTAAAATAAATGGACATCGTTTGAAAGTTTACTTTGATAATTTTCCTAGTGAAGATGAGTCCACTGGTTTGAGTGATCCTGTTATAAAGATTGATTATTTTATTTTTCTCACATTGTTTTTGTGTTTTTTTTGTGCTTTTGTTTTACTACTCTCTCTCCAACCCCGGTCAAATGGTGAATAACGGTACTCCGTGACTCTTAAGTCGGTTCTTTCAGTTTCCTATGATAACTAATATCTATATCTATTTATATATTTGTTCAATTCCTTGCTCCTTCTGTTTTCTTTGCATCTCTTCTCCACTTCTCATTTGAAAAATGGACACCACTTTCAAAAAATTGAAAAAGTATTTTACTGCTTTGCCTCAAAATACGATTAAAAACATTACCGTCCTAGGTGTGAAAGATTGAGGTTGTTAATGAACCATGAAATTCCTGAAGATATTCATTGGATAATTGAAGCAAAGGTCTACTTATTAGGTGAGTCTTCCAATTTTTTTGTACACATCCCTGGGATAAGTAAAAGCACTTTTACAAAGAAACACCGTGCAAAATGATTGAAAGTGTGTCACAGATATGCCATATGGACTTGTAATGCACAATGTCGTTCTTTATGAATGATATCTGTAAACCGTGAAGATATAATACAATTCATTAAGGATGGCCTGAGTAAGGAGTCATTAGATAATCTTCTATTGACTCTTAAGACACACCTAATTTTTGGTGATGTGCATCGTTCAATTCATGATTTATGGACCCAATTTCACTAAGAACATGCTCGACATAATCTTGGGAATCTGACTAAAAAAGACTATGTTTGTCAGTTTTTAAGAAAACTGGATGCGAAGTTTATCCCTAACCCATAGAGGGAATTTTAATCCGTTCTTGGACGTAAAACCAAGGGAAGATGAGCCACAATCACAACTATACACATGTTAAAAAAACAAAAAAAAAAAAGGGAGAGAGACTCCAGCTGGCCTATATGATACGATTCGGGCAACGAACAAAAATTAGATTCGAATTTTGACGTAAAATGCACACCTGTCCAGTTTTACAGTAATAGTCATAATTCTCAATCCAACCGTTGGATCAGGCTGAAACTTTATGTGGAGTCTCCTGACATGTTTTCTCAGCTTAGTTTAACATTTCATGTCAATCGGAGTTTGGTAAGTCATCGCAATACGGGTTCACAAAGGCTGTACAAATTTTATTATTTGCTTCCTTTTGACTTGTGGACTTCCCTATTTGGCTAGGATTCTTTTACTACAAGGATGTGGGAGCTTGTTTTGGGAATTTTCAAGTTCCATAAGGATCTTTAATGAGCTGCAATATAATCTCCAAGTGGCAAGGATTCATTAATATTTTAGAATCCTTTTCGTATAAGGATTCATTAATGTTTTAGAATCCTTTTCGTATAAGGATTCATTATTCACATCCTAGCTACACAAGGAAAGGAGGGCTGGTGCTATTTAATGACAGATTAGTTGTTTTTATTATTTTCTTTCATGTTTAGGCTTAATTAAAACTTTGTTTTGAGCTAGGATCAAAGGCTTGTTTGGATCTGGTTATGGGCTTTTTAGTTTAGGGTTTTTGGGTCAGTTTGGCCCACAAGGTTAGATCCATTAGGTTACTTTTAAGAACTATTTAAACTTGTGTAAGCCAAAATATCAGCAGCTTTGATGATAATTAATTCTGAATTTTTTAGTTTTAACGTTTGAGAGTGATTCTTGCATTCTTCAGTTCTTGAACGAACTGAATTTGACTTATCAAAGATTAACTGGCTTCGTGGCGTCATTATACTCATTCCAATAGTGTTAGTGCCTTGGGACAAGTTTCCATTATGTCACACTCCTATCAGACCTAGTTCGGCTTTCCTAGATCAGATCTCAATCTTGATTGTGGGTTGTGTGACCACTTGATCATGAGGTTCTCATCACTATATATAGGTGATATGATTGCATTTTCAATTTCTTATCTATAAAACCTTCTTTGATAAGTCGTTTCAGTTCTTTAGAGAACCAAGGAAGGGAGATTATCCCACCCTACACACAACAAGTGCGACAAACATGAAGTTTTATTAATCTGAATTGCATAACCTTACATGTCTGGTTATGTCCTTATTTATAGTGACCCCAAACTAAAATAAACCCTAATGGACCCTAAATAATATAAATAAACCCTAAACTATGAAGAAAATAATAATAACAATAATAAATCCGAATTTAATATCCCAAATATGATAGGATAAGATTTGTTGCCCTTTAGTTATAAGAATCAAATCTGAAGGTAGAATTAATTTTGAAATCTTCTTTCCTTGTTGTAGCTACGATGAATAAGGAATCCTTGTAAGAAAAGGATTCTGAAACATTTATGAATTCTTGCCACACTTGAAAACTATGTTGCAGTCCATTAAAAATCTTTATAGATCTAGGAGATTCCCAATATAATTGATGCGAACCTCGTGATCATGTGGTCACGCAACCCACACACAAAGACACCAATTCCCGGAAAGCCAAGTAAATCAGGTTTGATAGGAGTGTGACACAAAGATAACTTGTACCTAAGTACCAGCACTATAGGAAACGGAGACCACCACCCAACGAATATTGATTCGCGAACAAGAAATATAAGGATGACACCACGAAGATAGTTGTTCTTCGATAAGTCGTTTTTAGTTCTTTAGAGAACCATGGAAGGGAGATCATCCCACCAACACACAATAAGTGCAGCAAAGTTTATTGATCTGAAAATTGCGTAACCTTACATGTTTGGTTATGCCGTTATTTATATAAGTCCCCCCTTAGGTGGACTTATATGAAGCCCACTTACAATTGACCCAAATAAGTAATAATAACCCAAAAAGTAAGAAGAAAATAATAAAAATAATAAAAATCCTAAAATTATCATGCTAAATATGCTAGAATCAGATTTGTCACCCTTAAGAAGTCTTAAATAAACTAGGAAAAATCTGATTTGGAAAATTTGTGTTGCTGCCCCCTTGATGTCCTTAATTAGCTTGGATTTCCTTGTTTAACTTGGACAAATAAGAAAACAAATTTCCTTCTTTGTTGCTGATTTAATTACTTTCCTTCCTAAGTTAGGAAAAGCATTAAATAGTCCTCCCCTCTTTAGGAATAAGATTGGCCAACTTCCTTACTTAATTAGGAGAATAAATTGCTGACTTTTTATCCTTGTAGCATTAGGAAAAATAACAAGCCTAACAAGGCTGGTATTGGGCCGGACACATCAACCCCTTGTTCCACACGAATTGGGCTCTTCTTGGACCTGAACTAGATGAATTAAAGGTTGTCCTTCATGCTCCTTAAATGTCCCAAGCCTCTCTAGGTCCATTTTCCTCCATATGTTCTGAACAAGCCCATTCAATGCTCCTTTAAGCTTCTTTGCCCTAGCTCTTGTGATTGGCCCAATTGGCACCTCCAATGGGTCGTTGGCATGATTACGCTTGGTGTTGGGCTGATCCTCATCAATAAGCTGCCACATCCTTTTAGAAAAAGAATCCTAGCCAAATAGGAAGTCCACAAGTCAAAATAAAATAAATAACAAAATTCGTACAGCCTCTATTGACCAGTATTTTGGTGCCTTCCCGAACCCCGATTGACCTGAAAGGAAAACATGTCAGGAGACTCCATGTAAAATTTCAGCTCGATCCAACCGTCAGATTGAGAATTATGACTGTTGCTGTAAAACTGGATAGGTGCACATTTTACGTCAAAATCCGAATTGACCTTGCCTAGATCGTATCATTCCCTCTCTCTTCAAGATGATTCATCCTAGAATCACCAACAAGTTGAATGGAAAATTCCTTAGCCTCTTTTTGAAGCCTTTGGAGTTCTTTTCTTGCCAATAATCGTCGCCAGCAACTTTGGATGAAAGTAGTAGCCGTTCTATTTTGTATATCATCATTGTAGCGTTTTTTCTCATGAAGCAATAAAAACTGGAAAACAAGCAAAACAAAACTGCGATGATAGTCTCGCAAGTAGCAAGCGAATCTATCCGAAATATGAACGAAACCGAAGATTCGAATAAAAACAGAAACGAAATATGAAAAATGATGAAAAAACACCTAAATATGTTGTATATTTTGAAAATAAACTGCAAGAAATGAAAACAATAGAAAGAAAGCGAATTTCAAAAGTTGATGCAAAACAGACTCGTTACGGTGAGTTAAGTCCAAATCTGGAACCTAAAGTAAATGACATCCAAATGAGCTAAAATATCAGTTATTGTGCGATTTCAACCCAAATAGACAGAATATAAAATTTGAGTAATTTACGATAAGGTTTGATATACCAACGCAAAAACTTTATGAATGAGACCTGATTAGACCCGAAATCGAAAACCAAAGCAATCGATATCCAATTGACCCTAAAATTAATATGTTGTGCGTTTCGGACCCCAGTAATCAGATTCTCAAATTTGAGCTAATTCCAAGTTGATTTGATCCAATTGTCCCTTATTTAGTTTTCTGCAGCAGAAACCAATAAACGTCTTTTTGAACGATTTGTTTTTCTTTTTTTCTTTTTTTTTATGCTATTCATATATTTTGGATAGTAATAGAATGAAATCACAAATTGTTTTTATTTTTTTTCTTGATATGCTGCAAAATCAAGGAGAAGAAGAAATTGAACAGTAAGGAATTTTTGCGAAAACAACAAACGAAAATTTCAGAAGGATATAACCCGATTAATGGAGCCACGCTCTGATATCTAAAGCTGTTCTTGGACGTAAAACCAAGGGAAGATGTGAGCCACAATCACAACTACTTATACATACACATGTTACAAAAAAACCAAAAACAAGGGAGAGAGAGACTCCAACTGGCCTATATATAGGTGATATGATTGCATTTTCAATTTCTCATCTATAAAACCTTCTCCTCCTTCCCTTCATTTCTACTCAACCCATACATTCCACAAGCATAAAAGAGTCTAGAAATGACAGGATCCTCAGCTCATAAAAAAAAATATTTGTGTTTTTGTGGATCTAGTCCTAGGAAAGAAAATGAGTTTTTAGAATTAGCAAATCATCTTGGTCGAGTAGTAGCAGAGAGAAAGATTCATTTAGTGTATGGGGGAGGCAACCTTGTGTCAACTACATTATTAGGAGGCACTCAAATTTTGCGTGTCATTCCAAAAGCTTTAGCCAAAGTGAATCTGATGCAAACCTCGTGATCACATGGTCACACAATCCACACGCAAAGACACCAATTCCCGGAAAGCCAAGTAAATCAAGTTTGATAGGAGTGTGATACAAAGATAACTTGTACCTAAGCACCAGCACTATTGGAAACGGATACCTCCACCCAACGAATATTGATTCGCGAACGAGAAGTATAAGGATGACGCCACAAAGAAAAGGAACGAGAACTTAGTAAGGAAAAGTAATTCAATCTGCAACAAAGGAGGAAATTTGTTTTCTTATTTGTCCAAGTTAAACAAAGAACTCCAAGCTAATCAAGGACATCAAAGGTGGGCAGCAACACAAATTTTCCAAATCAAATTTTTTCCTAGTTTATTTAGGGCTTCTTAAGGGTGACAAATCTGATTCTAGCATATTTAGGATGGTAATTTTCGGATTTTATTATTTTTATTATTTTCTTCTTAGTTTTTGGGGTTATTATTACTTATTTGAGTCAATTGTGAGTGGGCTTCATATAAGTCCATCTAGGGGGGTCCATAAAAGCATAACCAAACATGTAAGGTTACGCAATTTTCAGATCAATAAACTTCTTTACTGCACTTATTGTGTGTTGGTGGGATAGTCTCCCTTCCTTG
>Ga0307517_10014805_pt1 | contig 10431 bp, 5 predicted proteins | sample 23_EM_MG_FD_194515 | JGI IMG/M metagenome (GOLD analysis project Ga0307517, IMG submission 194515) | Populus trichocarpa ectomycorrhiza microbial communities from riparian zone in the Pacific Northwest, United States - 23_EM | ecosystem: Host-associated > Plants > Roots > Unclassified | place...
CATTTACCCTTTCCTTTCCTTGGCCTCCGAAACACCTTCCTTTACTTCGCCCTCGCCACCGGTTTCTTCGCTCTTCAACTCGCCATGGGTGGATGCGCCTCCATCGATGGCCTTCGACCTGCCATCGTCGGAAACTTACCCTGGCGGCTCGCACCAAGGGCGTCATGCACAATGTCGTTCTTCCCAGCCCTATTCGCAACACTCCCAAGAACACCCGTGTCCGTGGGCCCACCGAGGTTCATCGTTGTGGACACAGCGTCCGCTGGGAAGACAACCATCCTCTCTGTACCTCTCTCCTCCGTCTCCATCGGTGCAGATATTACCCTTGGGGGAGTTCAAACGCCCAAGGCGATTCTTCAGCGGGCAAGGAATCTCCCGGAACTGGTGGTGATCATGCGGCAGGTGGTGATTCTGACGAAAACGGTTTAGGCGAGTTCCACCTTTTCGGTTCCTCGCCTGCATATATCTGACCTCGCCCTTAAAGGCTCTCTTCGCCCAGGCGATAACCCAATGATTCTTCTGGGGCGGGGAATGGTGCTGGTGCGCCACATTTCTTTACGTCCTTCGGCCATGGTGCCCATATATCGTTAGTCATTTCCTCCAAGTTGACGACTGGCTACGAGCGCGATGGCGGAGGCTCTCTGCTTCCCCCTCCCCCGCCTTCTGGAACCGGCGTTTATGACGATAATTCTGGGCCCACACCGTCTACCATTGGTCCGATTACCTTGTTGGTGCTCTTGTCACACCTTCTCTGTAAGCGTCAACCAAAAAGCGAAGGAGTTTGAATCATCTTAGCAAGATATCTCGTCCTCATCTACTCATGAAACGCCTACCATCGACTCTTCATTTGACGCTTCTTCATTTGTTTCAAGTACTTCGGGCCTCACCAACATTTCCTCTGATCGTCGACGTCCAACCACCTACTTTGGATTCATTCGAGGACTTTATTGGTAACAAATCTGTTCATTTCACGTCCTCCAACATCGCACCTATTCTTGAGATCACCTTTTCAGCCTCTCCGCCCCCAGCTACCGTTGAATTTTGAGGTGCAGATGCCGTTCGAAGAATTCCCGTTGCACTTCATGAGCCGATGCCTCCATCTCCAAACATATCACCGTTCCATAGTAATGACCTACTCTGCCGATGACGAGCCCACTCCCAACACCGTTTCGGCCCTCTTGCGTATCATGGAAGTTCTTTATACGCTGTTCAGTCTTCCTCTGCGGCATTGTTGTCTACTTTTGAGCTATCCCACTTTCTCTGGATTCGCTAATGATGCTCCTCTCATTATTAATGCCTATCTCGTGAGTTCCTTATGGCAATATCCCTTCACCCTTTCCTAAGATCGACGTCTCCTGTAGCGCGGCCTTTGTTCCGCCCATAAAATCGTCAATATTCTAGCGCAGAGCTCTCTTCCAACCCTGTCTTTGAGGCCATCCAACATAGCCGCCGTCGTCCCTACTCGGGATGTATTCCACACCGCAAGGCAGCCTTTTCTGGTGGCTAAACGGCAACACTCTGTCTTCTCTTTGCTTCGTCCGTGGTACTACGACAACTCTTCTGCATGGGCCTTTATTTTTTGCGCAGAATCCACTATATCGTCCTTTGGACTTGGAGGGACTGTGTACCTAAGGAGCGTGAGATTGTCGACAGGTAATTGGCGCTTGCTCTCGTTGTGCTTGGCTGGGACGCTGGCCTCGCCGTCATTCTATCCACCGTGACGAGTGTTCTTGAACTCCGAGTCCTTTGGTTCCTCCTCTACCCCAAATTTTTGGCTTCTTGACCGAACACACCCCTAACCATTCGCCTGTATTATTGTACTTCAGTCAGGAGGACCGCATTCCATCAATTCGATTGTAGCACTCGATTAATCTTTCTCGGCCCTGTATCATTTCTTCCATTTCATCCTCGTTTTGTAAATCGTGACCTTATTTCTCTCTCGATTCAAATTTCCTGACAAACTCTGTCTCTCTTTCTTGGATTATAGCCCTTCTCGATTCTTCTCCCCGGGTCATGTGATATCCTCACATCTCCCGTCTCTGCCTTCTCCAGTCACTTCAATCATGTAGTATCCAAATTTGTATGTTTCCATTGGCTTACGGGTCTAGTAAATGCGTCCTTGCACTCAACTCATATAAAAGCTTGCACATAGAATTCTGTTGTTAACATTGAACATTGAGATTACCTCTCAGAGGCTAGTTACATGAGCCACCATCAATCGAGGTCATTCTATTCACGTAGTTGAAGTTATCAATGAAATCCTGGGATGGGAGGAAATAGCCGGTAGCAGGCCTGAAAAATCAAATTCTCTTCTGGGGTCAAGTGGGATTTCGGAAGAGCCAACGGAAATGCGAGGGAGCATCATAATGCTATTCACCCTGACTTTAACCGTGTGTAGGTCCACAAATTTTGGGCTTGCCAAAATCCTGTCAATGGGTTGTCCGGTGTCAGTACAGGGGATGTTGCGACATCCCCCCATGGGCATAGGCAGCCGAAGGATGTTTCCAGGATGACGATGCGGATATGCACGGGGGAGGCTGAGGAGGCTAAAATCATTCTCATAAAGGTAAGCTCATTCCTGAAGTTGGTGATACTGCACCAATCGTTAAGCGATATGATTTTAAGCCGCCGCAGAGATTTAAGTGGATCGAGGCGTAGGGGCCTAATGTCAAAAGAGTTCGGATCTAAGGTGCTGTCAGGATATTCGTCCTTTCTGATCAAAAACGCAGAGAAACCTCACATGCGTCTGGAGGCGTAGTACTCAAGCGAAGTTCCAGCGATTTAAGTGTTCCCGCGACGCCGAGAATAATATTCCACACCTCTTTCCTTTCTCCAAAAGACCATTGCGGAAGGGTGATCACGATGTTCTTAAAGCACTCTGATATGGGAGATAAAGGTAACGAGGAAAAACAGCTCAAGGGCTTCAAAAGTTCTTTCGATGTCATTCCTACCAGTTCCAGGGTCTCTATTCCCTCTGCAGTGGAGACAATGGTGGGTGCGGGGGTGTCGAACCAATAATCCGAAATCGTGGCTCGCCAAAGCACTAGTCGCGCAAGACTTCGACTCTGGCCATTTCCTATAATGAACCTGTATGGGACGTTGTGTAATCCTTCGATACGCAAGGTTTTGATGGATGGGTTTGAGCACATCTCGAGCAAAAGAGTGGAAGTTCGGTGATTCCGGAAATCGCATTCCGAACTCCCCCGGAGTATGACCTCTTCTATGGGCGCATTCTTCAACACGGTGAAACCGGTCTTTGTAGGGTTGGTTTCTATTCCTACGAGTTCGAGGAGGCGCTTCGGAGAGCGTCGCTGCTGAGAGTAGGTCTGAGAAGGAAGGTAGACGACGATTTTCAAAGATCGTATATGCGAGATGAGGTCTGAATTTTTCTTGTACTTGAGTATCCTGATAAATTTAGCGGCTCTTCTTCGGTATGCCCATGGAAAAAAAACGCAGAGGTAGATGTGTGAAAAAAGGTAAGTACGAGGAATGAAATGAGCTGGGATGTCCGTCCTTTTGCTGAAACTTGGTCTATGATGAGGTGGATGATTTCGTGTGGAAGTGGCATGCTGTCGGCTGTCGGCGCAGGTTAAGTATGATCCTGAACAAGATGCCATGATGTTGGGTCCAAGAGGTCGATGTCAAACAAACGTTATGTAAGTTCGATTCAAGTCGAACTTTCGCAAGTCGATTGTTGCACGATTGATCATATTTCTAGCTGTTCTTCGCGATCCACGATACGACCGAGTGGGTGAGAAGGTATATTTACTAACCTCATAAGGAAAACACGTTTCCTAATTCATAGAATCATACCCCCCAGACCAAACCCTGATGCTTCCACGAGGGGTCCCCATCAACTGTACCTTTATAGAACGACCCTACTCACAACTAACCCTAACATCGGCTCCAGAACAGTCGTCCTTCACCCAGGGGATTTCTTGCCTTTGAGTCCAGGTTCGGATCCAGCATGATGAAGAAGCCGCAGGTGATATACTTAGGACCTCAGTTCTGAAGTTTGGAAGAGAAGGGAGACGTCTCTCAACAGCCCTGCCAATCTCTGATTTGCCGGCTTCCTCCTACAGATATCCATCTTTTTGCCTACCGCAGCACCGAGTACTCTTGTCCAAAAGAAAGTTAATGGATAGGCGATAAGATAAGATGAAGGTACGCTCACGGGATGTCGGAATCCTCACGGTTGTCCCTTGATTGCCTACCACCAGCGCACCTATTATCGATGAAGTGACACTTCCATTTGGCGATGAATCGCAGAGATCAAACACAGACAACCATGAGTTCCATGTTCGCATCCCACAACTTGATCACGGGGGGGACGTTCACCCTGGTGAACAACGACGCATATCACTATCACCTTGGAGGTGTGCCTCTCTTTCGAATTTTTACTTTATGAAACTCACGGATTAGTGAAATCGGTAGAGAGCTCAGATAGCCTTCATAGGGAAACAACTACCGCTGGGTTTCGAAATTGGAAAGAACGTTTCGATCCCCCCACATCTCACCCAAATACACGCGTCCCGCTGCACCCATCGGACACTGTCGTTCGACAGGAGATACCGCTCAAGCCCGAAGTCTTTTACGGACGAGACGATTTCGTCGAAGACATTACGCAGTTGCTTCTGCAGGAGGAAACCTCTCGCGTGTGCATTCTCGGCCCAGGTGGGATGGGGAAGACTTCAGTTTCACTCGCCGTTGTCGAATCGCCTCTCATCGAGGAACGGTTTCCGGGCGGAAACCTTGTTTGGGTGCCTTGTATTGAGGCGACGTCGGCGAGGCTCCTCCTCGAAATTCTGTACATCCAACTACAGGTACCTGAAGATAAGCAGGTCACTCTTGAAAAGATCATTTCAGAACTCGATGCCTCGAAACATCCCCGTCTTATCCTGCTCGACAACTTCGAGACACCGTGGAACGCCCCTGGCGCAAATCAGAAACAGGTTGGCGACATTCTTCGTAGACTGGCCAAGCTGAGCCACGTCGCGATCCTCGTCACGATGCGTGGACGATACCCCCCATGCGACAAGGCTATCAAATGGCAAGCGAAGGGCATCAAGGCTACCGATGAGGCGGCCTGCCTTCGTATCTACCACGAAATCAATCCAGGTTCAGAAAACGACCCCGATGTCGCGAGATTGCTGGCTACATTGGGCCACATGCCTTTCGCGGTCACGCTTATGGCGAAACTGGGCGTGGAAGGCCAGTCGACCGCCAAGGAGTTGTTAGAGGCATGGTTCGAGTCTGGGCCCGACATACTCTCCAACGGCTCTGAACAGAGCATGAATCGGAGTATACGTCTTTCAGTTGAGAGCAACCTCGTCAAGCGGAACCCCGATGCCGCCATCCTCCTCACCATCCTGTCCTTACTACCCGCAGGAACCACCAAAGAAAATCTGCATTGGTGGGCTCCGGCACTCAGGACATCGATGATCCCCTCTGTCATCGCCAGTTTATCGCAAGCGGCATTACTGGTGGAGAATAAACGGGAGAATTCTTCCTCTCCAGTCCTCTTCGTGGTTCCGGTCGTCCAATCGTTTATGCAACAGCATGACCGCATCGCAGAAGGGGTCCGGAACCAGATATATTCCTTGTGCTGTAAATACGTTATAGCGCACGCCTCCCGCTTCGACGATCTCACATTCCCTGCAAAATCGAAAGCACTCGCAGCCGAAGAAACCAATATCCAATCAATCCTTTTCAGTTCGCCACCATCTCAGCTTACTGCTCCGTCTGATAAAACTATTGAAGCTCTCATTGCGTTTAGCTGGCACCGGTGCGACACAAAGCCTAATCTCGAGATCGCCAACCATGCGGTGATGGCAGCCAAAGCCTCTGGGGTTGTGAGATACATCGCCTCGGCAGTGTGGTGCTTAGGCCAGACCCACGCCCTACTTGGCGACCATCTTTCCTCCTATGATCACCTGAAAGAAGCTTACAGACTCTTTAACGCCCTTCCTCCTGGTGAGGTCGAGTCGCAACGGCTTGGCGGCAAATGTGGAATTGATCTTGTTGACGTTGCGCGAATGGCATTACCAGTTGAGCGCATGGACAAGGTAGTTTCCTTGGCCCGGAATGTCGAAAAGAAGTGTGCCGCCCTTTCGGATCACATCATACATGGACGCAGTTTAGTGTTTCTCGGGATCGTTATGCTCTACGTTCATCAATGGCAGGAGGCCTTGCACCACCTGGACCAGGCTAGGACCATGTTGAAGGCCGTGGGGAACACCTACAACCTTGCTGAAACCTGTCAGGTCATTTCATGGGTGCATTCCCAGCAGCGCAGGCTCCCGGAGGCGCAGGATGCTATTCAGGAGGCATGGAAGTATGCCAAATTGACCGAAAATACATCAATTCAAGCAGACATCTCCCTAGACTTTGGCATGATCCTCTTCAGCACCAATAGAGATACCGAAGCATGGGAACATCTTGAATTATCCCTAATGAAGGCTTCATATATTGGGAATCGGCTCCGCGTTGCACAAACATTGGAACACATGGGATACAGATACCTCCGCAGAGGCGACTACCGAAACGCGTATGGTGCGTATGGAGCTGCAGCTGAAAAGTACCTCGGTACTGTTGGGGCCTATGTTGCGGAGAGATGCAAGGATAATATGGCCAGGATTAAGTTCAAGGAGGAAAATACTGACATGGCCACTGCCTTTCATAAGCCTTACACAGACGACGACCAAACCCCCTTCTACCCACCTGTTTAAACGTCTTCTAGTAAACTGGTTCTTTCGATTCATCTTCCTATTGCCAGAATCTTTACATATCTAATTCCTCGCTTGTTTACTTTAATATTCCATATACCCTGGAATACACATTTGCACTCTTCCTACACACTTTATGTATATATTCATCTTGAAGTCTTGAACTACACGGTGCCCGAGTTGGCCGAACGATGAAGTCGACGTCGTATATTGCTCTCGGTGTCGTCGCTCGAACTTCCTTTTTTCAAGTGTCTCCTTGTCTCCTCCCTCGTGGTTTTGCCGTTGCTGACGTTACTCGAGCGGCCATTTCTTCATTATCTAGAGCGTTCGGAGACCAAGCGGTACCCTCCAAACAGGGAGGAGAATAACACAAGATGGTGTTCGTGGCGAATCTGCGATGTACGCGGAGGAGAAAGAGGTTTAGACCGAAACTCGCGATGTAGAAGGTTCGAGAGACACGAGGAGCATAAGTTTATGTTCAGGACCGCGTAAAAAGGCGCTCAGTATCTATGGATAAAGCTACACCTGAAGCTATGACATCGACAAGGTGGACAGTGGTCGTATTAAATTAACGAATGGCTGGAGATCAATGAAAGAGCGTCAGCAAACAAAATGAAGACAAGTGGATGATGTGGAGAGGATGACAATAGCAGATTAACCACAAAGGAAGGCGAAGAACTTCATAAAGTACTAAAAGGACAACTTACCTTGGGCATTGCGCTACACATTCCGTGTCCTTCCGGTTCCTAACGAGTATTCAGAGAATTTATAATGGTGATCATCTAGAAAAGCACCTGCTGGTGATCGCAGCTGAAGTCCGAAAGTCAGAAGTTGCGACGAGCGAAAAAGTAGTCGAACAACAGGGAAAGCGGAGAAGAGAAGAAAAAAGGAACACCGATTGAATGTCTGCTCGCGCTTCCCTTCAACACCGCGATCCTTATTTCTGACTTGCCCCAACACGCCCTTCCCACCATAACACACAGTGACCAACACCGGTGGGGATAGGCCCAACTCGCTTCGTTTCTTTGGTAAGAGTCCTTTCATTGACGGTGTGTTTCCAGCCCTAATGACACTCGGACATGTTGTATTTCTCGGAATATCGAGTGTCCTTTCCGTTTGGCTGTAGACGAAAAGAAGCGCGATGTGGTACGATGGCCTGCATGTAGTGGAGGGAAATGTAAGGGTCTCGAACATCTTCGTCGTTAGTTGTGGAGGCATTTTCCACAACCTTGGGCTAGGCAACAGTCCGATTTTCCCTGCGTAGTGCTTGCTCGGGGATAGTTAGTAGGAACAGATGTGGTGGCCGTCATTGGGCCCACCGAGGAGAATGGGAGGAGCCGAGGAGAGAGGGGAGGTACTCGAAGACTGCGACGAGCCTTTTTGCCACCGAAAAATCTTGCAGTCTCCGCCCAGTAATCGGGGCTATGAAACTGTTCGGAAAGATGGTTAGAAGGTAAACGAATTAAGGACATACGGTTGCGATAAAAAGGCCCCGATTGCCATGAAGTTATTTACTGCGGCACCTCACGTAGGGGATAGGGCACATTGACAGGTAACACTAGGATACCGGAGAGGGATTGATAGGGGGCATTGTGATGCTGACATTGAGCGAATTAGGGCGGGGTTATCCTGCATGCGGTGGTAGTTTGATAAGTTACACTTGTTCAGGGACATGACCGTGTGGGTGAGAAGGTATCTTTACTAATAAGGAAAACAGGTTTCCTAATTCATACCCCCAGACCAAACCCTGATGCTTCCACGAGGGTTCCTGCAAGCACTATACAGTACACAGATTAGCCAAGGCCCTAATCGAGATCGTCAGGCAACAAGCGGAAAAAAGGAAGAAGGGACTTCAGAAGCTTCAGATTCCGGTCCCCTCTTTATTCCTTCCCTTCTTCCAGTGCCTTTTGGGAGGGCTAATCTGACGCTTTTTCGTTGAGATGGGCCAATATGATTACTTCCTAGGTGAGTCGAGTTCTTCACGGGTATATGTATTGTCAATCTGGAAGGACTCTGAATCGGCCTTTGTATAACTGGCAGGTCCCATGATTCTCTCAATATTTAGTGGGGTTCCTCAGCCGCTGTAAACGACTGGTTTACTCATACATAGCGCTCAGTCAATATATACGTCTCTGGACTTGTCGGCTTTCAATATGCAAGATGTACCAAAGCATCAGTGAGTGATATAGGCAGGCGTCTTCGTGGCAGGCCTCCCTAACACAAGGCGTTTGATCGACAGAATTCAATGACTCTAGGAATATACAGTACGCCTTGCCTGAATTCTTGCCTAATTTTCTATGGTCTCACGTGCCCTCAGAGCTATAGTTTTGCTCCTGTGTCTTGTCGATGCTTTCCAAGTCGCAGTGTAAGCCCGCCCCAGATGATTGGCTCCCGTATTCCAACTGCAAGTTTTGAATGTAGGGAATATACATTGCCTGGGTGTACTGGTGCGCCTTTTTATTCCCAACGCTGGTGTAGGTATTGATTTGTCTGTCTAACCTCAGCGTCGAACATTACATTGACCCAACGGCGCTTCCTGGTGGTAATGCAGATTTGTCTGTCTAACCTCAGCGTCGAACACTACATTGACCCAACGGCGCTTCCTGGTGGTAATGCAGTGTCCCATCCCTCTCCCCGTCCAGCACAATATAAAACAGTTGAAAATAGCCGGATTGTGGACCTTCGCCATTATTCCACTATGCAATGTAGTCTGGAACAACGACTTACATCGTATTCTTGATGCCAATTGGGAGATTATACAGTAATGTGGGGTTCTCGGTAATGAATAAGATGAAGCTGAATTAACATTGAATCTCGTCTAGGCTGTTCTTGGTACATTGCTCGCAAGAGACAACTGCATAGCGATAATCAATACTGGTGCTGGGTCGAGTCCCACCGCAAGCAGGTTCTTACATATATAGTAACGCAGCTTAATCCATTTGCTTCATCCCTCTTGAGTCTTGCAGGATATTTGGGCCGCAGGTGGCCAGGCGTTGAACAACAGCTTCGGCCTCGTCTAGATTCGGAGCAAGCAAGAAACCGTAGTCGACACAATGGATGTTCGGACGAGTATTGGTGGCACTCACATGAGTCGAGGGGAAATTGATATTGAGAAACAATCACCCCGTGCCGCGTCACCGCATATCATGAAGAAGAACCATGATTATGATGACGCCCATGATCATATGCCAACACAGAGGGTCCCTGAGGGTGCTCTTTAAAAGCAAGTCCTTTCCTTTGCCGACTTGAATATTCCCTGAATGCTTCGGCACCGTTAACTTGGAGATTTTCTTTGGATTTTCTAGAATTATGAGCTTTATATTGTAAATTTAAGAGAAAAATCTTTTATTAAGGTGAAAAATCACAGCATGTAAAGGCTAGAAATAAGGACCAATAAGGACTGGTGTATAATGCATTAATATTGGTGTATGCGGAGCTGTGAGTTCGAGGAAACCCATTGCGATGAAGGACAAAGTGAGTGTCGTGGTATTTATAATGTTACAGGTGGGTAGGGTTAGTTATTTCAAGTTTAAGGCAAGTGCGAAATCGTCAAAAAGATCGAAACGTTTAACGACGGCGCGAACGTACACGTGACTGATTTGAGTATTACATCACGTGCCGTTCGGGAGCTATTAACTTTCGGACACGTCGATTTGAAGTGCTTTCTTAACTTGACTTCCGCCAGCGAACACGTATTCTTTCTCTC
>Ga0307517_10014806_pt1 | contig 10431 bp, 3 predicted proteins | sample 23_EM_MG_FD_194515 | JGI IMG/M metagenome (GOLD analysis project Ga0307517, IMG submission 194515) | Populus trichocarpa ectomycorrhiza microbial communities from riparian zone in the Pacific Northwest, United States - 23_EM | ecosystem: Host-associated > Plants > Roots > Unclassified | place...
TGCAAAGCCAATACTGAAATATGCACTTTGCCTGTGTTAATCCTAAAAGAATGTGGCTAATCTCGGCACCTAAAAAGAATTATCCAACGAATGCTCCATGGGTCTTGATGAATACGGGTATGACATGTGTCATATCTCACTCAATGTGCCATTAAACAAACCTTAAAGAGCAAGTTTGATCTGTATATATGAAATGGAAGCCTATCTCTCTGATCAAGCCAGGGAACAAACCTTGTCTGCAAATGAACAGCGAGACGTTTGCGGTTAGTACAAGTTGAAAGACAATCAGTAAACTAGTAGATGAAAGGTAGCTTGTAAGGATTATAGAACAGTTCAATTCAAATTCACTCATAGGGGAGGGGTGAGGAAGAGTGAACTTAAAAAGAGCCCAGCACTTTAAAGAATCTATCATGTGTGGCAGAAAAGAAGTATCACTTGATAATTACAAGTGTTTTTTTTTTCTCTTTTCGATACATGCTTTTCTACTATCAAGTCTAGAGACTACAGTTCAACACAGAAAAGAAAAAATGAGCTCTAAAAAGAGAGAGAAGAAAAAAAAAAGCTTGAGAAAAATAAGTGCACTTCTATCAAAAGACATTGTAGAAAATGCTTACCTTGTTTAATGCTACTGCAGCAAAGACGGTTGTCGTCTATATAGGTTGCTTGGACACCCATCATCCAAGATCCCACTGATATATCGTCATGAGCGTAACTCCTAAGAGATGCACTGCATATAATAAGGAGCCAGAATTAGTTTGCAACTCATGCCAAGGGTGATGGAATCTGCATTAACTTGAGTAAAATTCTGCACAGGTGACTAACACAATGATGAACTTCTCAACCAACAGAACTTGTAATAAGAACTGAGCAGCTTACTTTCCATTATGCCTATCTGAAATCTGGTTTTATGTATCACTACTATGTAAACATATTCCTCATCAACTTCAGAAAAGTATGCTGGGTAACTTCCATCTAATTCACATAAAGCTCAAAGACCATGAGATAGAGGGTTTCCAATTCCTCAGCTTTGCACGTATATCTGCTAATGTAGTCAAAGTATTTAATCCAGTATTGACCCTAGAGTTCTTATCATCAACCAAGCTACATTTGAGTCACAACTCCCAAACAAACCCAAACTTATGCTCACTACCAAAATTTAAAACATGAATTAACACTAAAACTTTCCCTGTTATAGCATTTATAACTAACCTGTTTATGTCAATATACCGAGCCAAATTTTTGGAGAGTATAACAAGGGAACCAGATGCATGTCGAAAGTACCTGAAATGACAAGAGGTTAATATTTAACCATTTTTTGGCCATTCATGCAGTATTTAAAACCATAAATCGATGTTGCAGATATTAACCAAAATTATCAGTAACACATGCACAGCTAAAATCTTCTTGTGTTGTCATTCACAAGTTCAGCCACTTACGATTTTTCATCTCCAAATTTCCACCATTCAGGCTCATACCATGGCTTACCCCTGAAAAATCAACAAAAGGTTAGATCCCCAAATAAATTCCAATAACCTTAAAATTGAAACGTTTCAGGGCTGAAAAAAAATCAGAGAACCTCAACTTAAAAAAAAAAACTTTTACAGGACTAAAAAGTAAGAATGGGAAAATTGAAGACTTTGCCCAAATGAACGCATGAATGAAACTTCATACATTCATCATAATTGTTGGATCAGTATGTAATTATAGATGCAACGGAAAAATGAAACAATGGAGATGTGAATATTTCATGCTTTCCACACATAAGCTTGCACTCTTGGTGGAATATGATATATTAAATTAACTTTGCATTAATTCTACCAAGTCAATCATAATGACAATGCTGACACATGAGGGGTGATAAGTTCAGAAAATAATGTCATGTAACATGAATTGACTATTCCAAATGTATGGGGAAGGAAAGTCCAAAACTTTCATTAAAGATTCAATGAATCTATAAAGAAGCAGTACCACATATTTAAATGTCTGCACAGTGTCACACATGCTAAACTCGGTAGGCAACCACAATTAGGTTAGAATAAAATACGATAGATCACATACTCTTCAGTTACAACTTCTCCAGACTTCATACAGCCAATGTAAGCACTATCTTGTCTGCGACGGTGTTCAAGAAGTTCAATTAGCCCCTCTACACAAGAAAACAGAGCAAACAACAATGAAAAATCAGGTCTAATGAATAAATTTTGAATATCTTGGTGTAAGTTTTAAATAACCAGATATGACATTGAAGCTATACCAAGATCAAGGTTGATATTGTCATCAACTTTTACATAAAATTCTGCATCCCATGTTTGCACCGCAGTGCTAAAGAAGTACTTCACTTTCTTGGGCAATTCTTCTTGAGCCTCCTCATGACCTTCCTGAAACAAAATTAATGATAAGTGCACTTACACTCCTTCCCTTAGAATCCAAGAAATCAGACACCATTCAAATACATTTGACTTGAAGAAATCAAGAGAGCTTTTTGCATCAAGAGTTATGCATGCTGAATATCATTTTTATAATAGTCTAAAGAATATCTAGTGATTATGAACAGGTAAATGTTTTAACTTTCATCCAGGACATCTAACAAGAAAAGGATAAAACTTCAAAAGGTCAGCGCCAAGATTCAGAAACCATTACTAATGAAAATACATCATACAAGAAAATGTACATGCGGATGTTTAAAAAGATAAATTATGAAGTATGAATTTGCATCACCTACAAGAATCAAGAAATCCTTTGTTGAACGATTTTCACCGTCGATATTTCGATCTAAGCTATCCCCTCGATTAGCACTGCCAGTTTAAAGTTATCATAAAATCCAAGGCATTAGTAGCTACCTCAACCATAATACTGCTAATGAAAAAGGAATCAAACCAAGCAAATTGATTAATAGAAAAAATAATAAAGGATATTCAAATACTACAATAAAGATTAAAGTGAGAGGGAAGACCTGCGACCAATCACAAAACGTATCACTACTCCTCTTTCCTCAAGTTTTTTTAAGGCATCTCCTACAAAAGAAACAACAATGCTGGTCATTTATTTTTCAAGAATTAAAGGATATATGACTATCATTCACATTGTAAAACCAACAATAGATTCGTAAGTAAAACCACTTAGCTTGTAAAGGAAATACTTTAAAAAAAAAACACGCACTAATCACATGACCCTAAATTAATTAAGTAACCTTAATATGATAAATATAGTAAAATAAATTCTAGAGCGAGCTCCTGCATCATTAAGTCAAAAAGGATAATAGAGATCGATGATAACAACTATGTACTGGACAGGGAAAGAAAGAAATGTGAAGAAACAACAACACTTAAGTCTCACAAAGTTCAATCAAATAGAAAGGAAAATAGAATGGCAACAAAGATTTCCAAGGAAAAAAAAACACAGGTAATCCTTAGACATAAAAGAAAACGTCAAGTAAATCTTTCAAAGTCAAAACTATACCAGGAAAATAAATTCATACAATGCCAGAATTTGCTGTTTATTGGATGAACATCAATGGAATCAAATGAAAACCAACAGAGTGTATAAATCTATTAAAATCTGCAACCTTAACAACTATTCAAAAGAGAATACACTTCAAAGCCATCACAATATCTAATCAATTACCAACTAACCTCTAGGCATCCAAGACCCTCTAAACACCTTCCGCTTCAAGTGACTACCAAATCCAGTATAAACACCAATAACTGCAAGAAACTTTTTACCGGATGAAGACCCATTTTCCGGCAACCGGTTTTTTAAATACCCTTGACTCTTAGCCAAAGTCAATTCCATTTCTGCCTCCACTATCCTCCTCTCTAAATCCCTACAAATTAAACAATCAACCATCAATAACACCAATTCACATCACAACATAAAACAAATTCAATTTTGAAAAATATTAAATAAAAAAATAAAGAAGAAAAACATACTTGCATCCTAGTACGACCAGCTTATCTTCAACTGTAAGAAATTTTGGTCTCTGCAAACAAATATGTGAAAAAAGTGAAAGATTAATAAAAAAATTGATTTTTCTAATAAATAAAAAATAAAAAAGGACCAGTATGAACCTGAGCTGTATTTCTCTTTAGAAGATTAGAAAGTAATGTTCTGTTCTCTGCATCTTGCCATAAACTAAATCACAGCCAAACAGAGCAAAACAAAAACAAATTAAATATAATTAATCCATAATTCTTAATTAAAATTAATCTAATCGCATCAAATTACGATTATACAACTATAATTACCACGATCTCAATAAACTGTAGCTAAAACATTTCGCAATTACAAATTATATCCATTTTCATTTTTCCAAACACGTCCTAGTGAATGTTTATTTCCAATAATTTCCAAATTTCCAAATTAGCTTAATTAATAAAAAAATTCATGATCAAACAAAAAAAAAACACAAAAAAAATTAAATTCACGATTTAAATTTCAAAACTAGTATAATTAATTGCAATTAACTCCACAAAATCTCAGTAATTATAGCTGGCTAATCACAGATTACATCAATTTTTTTTGTGATTTTCGATGAATCTGATACCGCAAAATAACAAAATGAAATGATGGAAACGAACCGTCCAGCAACGTAGAGCCAAGCGAAACAAGAGAAGAAGGCTAGAACAAGAGATGGTTTAGAGGTCTGTAACGGCTTCGATCTCCATCTTCGCTCTGATTTGGCCGACACTGGTATACTGCTCTCCATTTCCAAGGTGAGAAAGATACCGTATATTTATACGTATGAGTATAGGAGTGGATCGTATATTAGCAAGTAGAAGATGAAATGTGCGATTTGATGAAGAAATTGGAGAGAAATTTGGAGGATGGTGCTGTTGGGATTTAAAAAAAAAACTATGGAGGAAGAGAGTTTAAAGAAGGGAATGAAGTAACAGCCTAACAAACTTTTAATTACACATAAGCCCCTATGTGGCATCAATGTTTAATAAAGATACACTTATAATTTTAATTTGATTAATTGCATCCCCATCCATGACTTGGTCAATTAAACAACATACATCCTGACGTATGAACTCAACTCAATTTTTCGTTATTTTTTACTTTTAAGACATGGGGAAAACATGTCATATTTTTTCTAGTTTCAATTAAAAAATTGATCAAAAATTTGAAATAGTAAAATTATAAATAAATAAATAATTTTTTCACCAATATTTATTTATTTAAAGACAAAATTCCACTTTAAAATTATTTTAGATACAAATTTATTATATATCTCTGTCTTCATCTTTTAACCCAAATATACTTATGTCATTTCTTACTTGAAATATTAACCAAATATTTAGAAATTAATATAAATTAAATTGATTATTCACCCGAGTGTTGAATAATCTAGACTTTATGACCAGTAATCTTGCGTGGTCCCTGGTTAAAGAACGTAACTGATTTTTATGACTAGAGATGCTAGAATCTTGCGTGGTCCTTGGTTAAAGAACGTACAAGTCAACGTGGGTCTTTTAATCGATTCAGACCTTAATTCAACTCATCTCCACCATATTGGAGATGTGAAAATGGTGCAGAGGATTATCTAATTGAATGTCTAAGAAGGATGAAGTATGAAAGATTTTTCTTCCGTTCTCATCGGGTTCAAGTTCATCACTGATATGTGAGGTTTTTTTGTAAGCATCATCGTAGTTCTGATTTTGTATGTGGCAAGGTACACTCGTCACATACAACAAAGCAAGATCGTGAGAGAGATGGGTCAATCAAGAGGAGCTAACCCTGTCAAAATACTCTTTCCAAAACCATTTCCGGAGCAAATCCCCGGTGAATCTCACGGCCCTAATTATTATCATCAAATAAACTATCTTTGTTGATCACCTAACTTCATCAAATCCAGTCAACTCATAGAAGCTTCGGGTTTAGGAATCAACATGTCAGAGACAAAGCACATGGAATTAGGGCTTTGGTTTTGTCTATTCATCAGGCAAACATGCTAAAAGCAATGATGACAGCGTTACAAAATTTAGTGTTTTCCAAGGAAATTCAACAACCAGCTGCTCGGAGGGATGTAATCATATGATTCAAGGAAGAAATAATTGATGATGGTAATTTTAGTGCACGTCTTTGAGCCCCATTTGGAGTAGAAGGTTGGGATTTTATCTCTAGTTGCTCCTTGCAGCTCCTGGCAATATGCTTGCTAGGGATGGAACCCCTTGGTTTCTCATTTCTTCTTGAGCTCTCCTCATTTCTTCCGGGTCTGTTGGCAAACACGGCAAATTAGTTTGACTAGTGGAGGGAGGAAAAAAAACTGGTCACATAAAACTACAGTGATAGTCATGTCAACAAGTCTAGCATAATGTTGTCGAAAGCTCCACTAATCATCAAACAAGCATTTAGACGTATAAAACATGAAGAGACGAACTCCAAGAAAAAAAAATAATGTCATGGAAGTCCAGGATCATGTCACGGTCTATAAACAGCAAGTTTTCAAGCTCATTGACACGAGGTTGAAGGTGAACGGGCATGTAAAAAAGAGGCTTGTCCAAGGAGTCTTGCATGTGGAAGCAACATGTTTGAATATCAATTATCACATGAGGCAAATGCTTGCTAAAAATCATTAAAACAAATAATATATACTAGGACCTGAAGAGGTTACAAATTAAAGATTGAGAAATGGTTAAACAATGTCATTTCGCTAGCTAGAAATGCTTAAATTTCCTCAACAATTGCCTGAAAAAATCAATGTCTATGGCCAAATTGTGTCAAGAACATCAAACATGGAAATGAAATGAATCAATGCAAGAGAAAAAAGAGTAGCTATATAAATGGTTATTTAAAATCCTGAAATTCTAGAATAACAACACAATTCTCCATGACATTCTTGAACCAATTACGGTAAATTAGCAGATACTGGATGCATCTGAGTAAAGATCATGTTGTTCTGCTGGTCAAAACATTGCATTTAAAATAATTAAATCTATGAGCCAAGTTAACGGTTTAAGTCTACAGCAATTCCTCAAGGCCATGACTGAGACATGCAAATGTGAAAAAAATATAGAGTACTTTACCCATGTTTTCCATTAATTTTGGCATTATGAACATAACCAACACCATAAATCCCATCATGAGACCCATCGGACTTTTGACTATAGACATTATGGAGAAGGGTTCCCTAATCTGCAAGAAAACAAGATATTTGGTGAAAATATTAGATCATAGTTTATGGAATAATTCTATCGAGATGAATAAAAAGAGGAAGATCAACCTCATAATACTGCTCTTCCTTTAATGGCTCTAATACCATTTCACTCAGACTCCTCCTTTTCTCTGTCAGTGTTGCCTGAACCTTACCAGGGAATCTGGCACTAACATCAACTCGGACCTAAATATTTTGAAGAAAATTCAGCAATGGGAATCTAATACATGATAATTCAATGATCAAATTCAACTGATTGAAAGACCTACTGGAGAAAAGAAGTAGCCAATGGCATCCACTTCAATTAAATGAGTCCCCGCTGGCACGTTATGACTTTTAGTAGACAAGTCAAGGAGTGATGTAAATAGAGAGTGTTTATTAGAGTCTTGTTAATGCTATCTCATCAAAGTTTATATGTGAATATAGTTACTCTGTGAAACACTTAACACAGATACCCAAGGATGGCTACAACCAACAGAAATGATATGTTTTTCAAACAAATGATTTGATTAAATAAGTAAACAGGCATATGAAGAATTAAACAACGCTCCTTAAAGAAAATGTCAAAGCTATCTCGAGTCAAGTTTGAACAGAACCATGCACAGAAGAAGAGAGAAAAACAGCAGGATACAATGAAAAATATCCATCAGGCCTCAGAAAAGTCACATGTTGGCCACCATTGAGTAGAACTTTGACATTGGATACTTTTCCATGACCTCCAAGTCCTTTCGTGCCGATACCTGCTAAACAAATTCATGAATGACCTTAGATGAACTAAAAAGGAAAAGGGCCGCAAATAAGAAAACACAAATGTAAGAAGTAATCATCCATGCTATCATTAACAAAATAAGCCAAGAATCAATCATCTAGATACCATATTCATTAAGGTAAAATATTATTTGAGATTGAACTTGCAAGCTAATCTGTGTCATAATTTCAAGTAATATACACTACTAACATTAGTAACAAAATCATGGTGATATAACTTATTTTGCAAAATGCACTAAGCAGGCAGAGGATAGACTTCTACTTCTAAAGAAATTGCCACCATGACCTTATGCTATGCATCACTTTTCTCACCTTTCCCAGCATAAAAAAACCGTTTCTCACAATTGAGTTAAGATTAAAAACTCACCAAGAATGGACAAAATCTATAACCATTCCATTCACACGAATCCCCGGCCAAGATCCAACAATCAAATCCATCATCCATTAATGTTCTCACAAAACAACAAACAATTTTTCTCTACCCTTGATTTACATGTTTCTCAAAACAAAGAGCAAAAGGATTTACCAAACAAACCAACAAAAAAACATTATCTTTAACATAAGATTATTGACTTAAGTACTGAATTTAAGGAACATAACAAGAAAAACCTTAACATATGAGAAAACCGTATGCTTGTATAAACAAAAATACCTGGGATCTTCACTCTACCATTGATTGCATAACCATCACCAGAAGACCTAGTAATTAAAAAACAAATAACTTCGTTAATATCAAAATAAGTAATTAACAAAAAAAAACACTAAATTAAGAAACGTACCCAAAAGTAATTGCGAGAGACGGGGAGAGAAGAGAGAGGCATAATTGTACGAAGAGTAAGAGAATCACCGGTTTCAATCTTACAATCGATGCCATGATAGCAGCTTGAAAAAGAAAAAAGAAAAAAAAACTTCAGGCCTTCAACAGCTGATGAAAACTAGATTCAGTGACTTCTTTTTCCCCCTTTAAGCCTGTTTCAGATTTGATTATTTTTTCTTATAATTGCAGAACTTTTATTCTATTCATACGTGCCTAAGCCCGCGTTCCATGGTACTGAGCCTTGTTACAAAGGCAATTAGCCCAAACTATTCGTACGAGTGAGTTGGGCTAGTCCATACATCAAAGAGGCATCTTCAAACTGGTTTTTCATATTATTATTATTATTTAAGAACTAGTTTTTTCATATTAATTCACTTAATTTAATTAAAGGTGATCATGGATATAATTGTGTAGGATTTGAATTCTATCCAACTCAACTTTTAATATTTTACAAATTGTAAATATGATTTATTTATTTTTGTATCCGAGTGAGTCAGGTTAAGCTAAATCTTTTTGTTGATAATATAAATATGCACGAATTAGATTTTTATTGCTAGTTTTTATGGGTATGTATTTAGAAGCGGATCTATAACATGAATTATAGTTGTTATATCACTCCAATGTTATCTAATTTTCATATCTTACACTGTCATTGAATTCTAGTTACCTCATCTTTCTCTATAGCAAATTAACAAACCTTTTTTATTATGTTAAAATGAATCTAATAGAAAGTTCATTAATAAAAACTTTGTAGCCAAAACATTTCTAAATAAAATAAAAATAAATGTTCAATCCACAAACTATCAAAAATAAAAATAAAAGGTGTATAAAATATACAAGGCAAGTCAGGTTGGGTTAACCAAGTTTTAAAATTCTCAACTCACCACCTAACTTGTGATATTCATTTCTTATATTTTTAATTCAATATCATCTATAATATTTATATTATTTGATTTTGACAAGTCGAGTCAGATTAAATAATACAAATATTACAAATAAAATGATTTTTTTAAATACCCATACACATAATTAATTTTCTAAAAATAACATGATACCATTGACGAACCTTCGTGCTAAGAATATTAATACTAAAATAATAATATAAATTATATCTTAAAATTTTATCTACGAGCTCAAGTTTTAGGACTAAAATAGTTATTTAATATGATATTATTGACATAATATCATAACTTAAAAAATCAAACAATTAATTAAAATTAATTAATTATACAAGATTATCACTCAAGAAAATATATTAAAAAATAACATAAATTATATTTTAAAATTTTTTATTATTTCTTTTTAGTTCTACACAACTTATTTTTTATTAGATCAAAGGGATGGATTTAATTTAATATGTATAATTCGATTTAAGAACACCACGATTAACCTATCAACGGCCTGAACCAACCATGATCAAACTATCATTGGCGTGAACCCTGAAACGCTTCATTTCGACCGCCATCGACCTTTTGTGTGTCCATGGATCCTTGTGAGGTTGAAAGCTTCTCTTTTTGGGGAAAAAAACTTGAGATTTGAACCCAGGGTTGGGGTGCTAGGACTCTAGGGCAGATGAATCCAAGGCTTCCCTTTTGCTGTACCTAGGAGAAGTGAGTAGCAGGCACACATCACATGCATGGAGACCACCTTTGTGACTCGACCCCACCATCCTCAACATGCATTCATCAATTTA
>Ga0307517_10014807_pt1 | contig 10431 bp, 9 predicted proteins | sample 23_EM_MG_FD_194515 | JGI IMG/M metagenome (GOLD analysis project Ga0307517, IMG submission 194515) | Populus trichocarpa ectomycorrhiza microbial communities from riparian zone in the Pacific Northwest, United States - 23_EM | ecosystem: Host-associated > Plants > Roots > Unclassified | place...
AGGACGTGAGTTTGTTCGTCGTTACCTACATGCTTACTGTAGCTAACTCCTCCCTAGCACGCCCTGTCGCGTCTAGGTGAATATCACTCAGTTGTCACTTCCCTTCATTCCAGACACTGAGGACCACGCCCTGTCGCGTCTAGCCCCTCAGGTTTACAAAAGGGGAATGAGAGTACATACCTTCCAACTCTACCTCTTGAAATAACCACCAGTCAACCCTTTCAGACGCTATATGCAGTGTTGTGAGCTCGACTGGAACTAGAGGATATTTTGGTTGGAAGGTAGGGTGATGAGAATTACAAGGAGGGTTCATGGTGATAGAGAAAGAAAGAAATTAAGTGAGCCTCGCTAAACACACTTGTACAGAACGAGGGCCAGTAAACCGATATTAGATGATTCATTATGTGTAGGTGTAGGATGGTGGCCTGAACCATCGAGTTAGAGTACCACCCAAAAAAAGGGAGAGCGGCGAATATACGAACATGAAAAGGCAGACCGTTCAAGAGGTTAAGTGGGTATAAATTGGGAGGGTTGAGACGGGGATGAAAGAATAGGGGACAAAGGACGTGCGATGCACAATAAGAGAAGTAGCACCAGACCTCTATAAATTGCTTGCCGCCCACGCATTTCCAATTTAGTACGAGGTGAAAGGGAGGCCCGGGGATCCTTTATTGGGGCACACCTTGGGAGCCCTCACCACATCTGCGGAGAGTCAAATGGCAGAGTCCGTCCTGCCGTTGGTGGTCGGAAAACTGGTCGGCTCTGAGGGCGGCGTATAGACAACCGGTTATAAATAATTGTACCAAGAAATATCCTTTTATCGATTCCATGGGCATACCGAGGATGGACGCAACGTAGAGGATGAGGCTGGGCGAGTGTGAGGGAAAAGCAAACCAGGCCGTTACCACATAGAGCCAAACAACAACTCCCACGCCCAAGATACGCAACTCGTGATTCACACCGACTGGGACACACAGCTCTGCATACGCAAGGGGGATTATATAATGTTGACTCTTGCTTTTTTATATGTCTGGAGTCAGTTTGAATGTTCCGACATGGGGCGGTAGCGATGTGCGATGTAGCTCGGACGTAGCCCCAACCAGGAACCTAGCCTGATTTTTCTTAATGTATCAATCTCCTGTGCCTGGCATGCTGTCTTACTGCCCAAAACGTCTAAAAAAATGGGGCTAGGCGACTGGTCCAAATTTTTTTTTAATTGATACATGCCATAATTTATTGACCGAATTAGAATCATTTTTTTTTTCTTTCATTCTGCAAGGTGTGGGAACAGTACTGGAGCATCGAGCTTAAGTGCAAGCAGTCACACCAAACCTCCCTTTCGTTAGATGAATTATAGTGAAAGCTCTTCAGGAGATAACTTGGACCTGATGCTCTAGAGTGGTCCAATAGATTGTGATTGTAACCCCCAATTTCTGGTTTACCTTGATCTTACCACCACCACGGTCCACTAAACAGGCAAGTCTTATCAACGACTTTGCTCAGGAAATCCTCCAAATACTTCCTAGGTTTCTAGAAACGGAATGTTATCTACTCGGTACCTATATTATTTCACTGATCAATTTCGACTCTATTGTTTATCCCAATGGGCGCTGTATTTTGCCCAAGGCCATTATTAACTCGGGAACAAGAGCACGTATTTGGTAATCCTATGATACAATTGAAAACTATTGAGCTATTGATGCACCTCCGGATTGAGGTGGTATGTACAGGTATGGAACTCTATGATAATGCAAATGTTGTCTAGCTCAGGATTTGCTTAATTCCTAAACTAACGAGTGTTCGTGAGAGAAATCACCGATGCCATGGGTCTACCACCTAGAGGGGAAGTAAACGCATCCTTCGCTCGAGGAGGAATTACACCATATCTGAAAGGCAAAGTGTTCAGGAAGGAGAGGGCCATGGGTCTCTTCAAGTACCCTATACCATCGTTTCCTCTTCTTTCGCTGAGCGGAGCCACCAAGTTGAGAGGGATGGGCAAGACAGTTGAATGCGGGATGTGGCGTATTGAAATATAATTAATGCGATGAATATCGCACCGATGCAGAGGGAGGAATAGGAAGGACAGATATGCTGGCAGATGATGAAGCCCCATTGAGATAGAAAAGCGATGATGCTATACAAGAAGAAAGCCTTTGGGAGGGCGTACGCAAAAGCCACACCCTGCATACCAAAATACCTTGACCGAATCGCTTCAAGATAGGTATGAGCTGGGCCCGCTCCGGCCATATCAAGTTCTTCGTGACGATGGATAAGGAGTACTGAAGTCAAGAGACCAAGACAGGAGAGACTACCCGAAATATAAGCAAGAAGAGGAGAGACAGGGAGGAAGAAGCATAAAATATGAAGGCTAAATAGGATGACCAGAAATTAGTAATTAGATCGGCAATGCTGGAAGAGTACACACAGAAGTAATGTGGCCGAATTGAAGCTTGATTGTTGCCATCCCTTCATACAGGATATCATGAAGGCATCCCAGGCATGTCCATAGACGAATTCATCGATAAACAGCGCCTCAAGATGGTCGGCGTATTGGTCGGCGGCTCGAAGAGACAGGACGGAGATGGGAGGTTTGGTCCATTGAATTTCTTGCCATTCATTGGCTATAATTGAGATTTCCCGCGAAAGCCGGGATTGCTCTTCGCCGTAATGCATTTCATATCGCGCATACACTAGAATATAGTCAGAATGATGGTTTAGCGCGGAGCACTACCCTGGCTTACTTATTATGGACCATAATCGGCCAACGATGGAAACCGTGCGTCCATCGTTAATTCGTTCTAAGTAAAATGGAGTTATCGCAGGGTAATGCAGAAAGTTTTCATTCCCCTTACCTCATGAAGAAATTAAGAGACTACGAAATTTTTCGCAGTCTGTGCTATTGTATGGGAAAGTTGATTGTGCAGAAGTGAGATTATCTATCATGATTGCGCATCGTCAGGTTTCAAGCTGATACACCAAATTAGAATTTGCCTACCGAGAAGAGCATGAGAGAAAGCATCAATGAGATCGTTGATTGTATTGAGAGGAAGATCATCAATGTGCATGCAAAAAATTTCGATGTGAGTCCAATATTGAGCTTCCAGCAGGGTTTCTATAATACAATATCAGAATTCCGTGGAACCAGCCAAAAAGGTTAGGCTTACTTAGATGTGTAGAAGAAACGACAGGCAAAATTCCAAGTTCAGAAGTGTCATATGTGTCAAGCCAGAAGAGCGTTCGGACACCATGATCCACAAAATAGTAGTTGCAATCATTTCTGTCAAGTTGAAGGAAGAGCTCTGTATGGTCTGTGAACGCGAAACCCTTCTGGGACGCTCGCTTTTCTATCTCTATGACCCATGCAAAGATGTTTTCGCCGATCACGGGGTTGGAGAGATAGGACTCCGTCACGACACGTAGACCAGAATTCCGGTGGAAGTAAATTTTTCCCTCTGGATGAACTGAATGCGACCATTGCGGCGGAAGGTAGGTTGGCCTGGTGGCGAGTTGGTTCAAAAAATACGAGAGTTAATTGAAAACGCCACCCACAAGGTTGAGAGAAATTTCCCAGGTTCAATAATACAGTTTGAGCGCTGAACTCTAGAAATTAGAGAGATTTAGTGCTTTATACATGGGTTTACAATTGAACCAACCCACTTGTTCATGATATCATACCTAGCTGTTCGTTGTGCTACAATGGGACGAAGGGATCCAAGATTTAGGGGGGAATCTTGAGAAAAATTGGCCGTTCCTTGTTGTTTCATTGGTAGAAAATATGTGGCAGATGTGAGGCAATGTGGTGGGGGAGTGGCGAGGACACGGTCCATTTTCCAGCCTTTATGTTTCTAATGCTCAGCCACATAACACTGCAGCCACAGCCAGTGGTTGACGTGACGTGACAGTTGCCACCATTGTTAGTGTCACAGCCACTTGTACACCAACCGAACACCACCACTTGACCACCACATTTTTATATATACTTATCCCGAGTTGGGTTGAAAAGATCCACAAGTCTGGGACTAAGTATCTTATGCCATTTACAGCTGGCTGTGGTTTTTAAAATACAGATCCCCCCTTTTTACTCCGGTTGGGTGCAGTGTGAAGTTTGTGTGAGGTGTTCTCGTCACTGTATGCATGAGTCATAATCTAATCTATCCTGTACTTCGTGGCCACTCATAACCAAACAGTGGCACCGATTTTGCGGTTCCTACCCCCAACTTCGATCGCCGTCTCCATCCATCCTCAGAATCTAAATGCATGAATTTTACCATTCACCATCGAAGCATAGACAAGCTCTACCGAAGCACTAGTTCTTACCCTGGCGGTTGTGATAGCGTTATCATTTTGTCTTCTGGATTTGCGGTGGTGCCGTAGGTTCAAGTCCCTCTCCTCGCTTGGATGCATGGAATCTGATACCTACCGTACTTTAGGCGCCGGACTCCTGAACTTGCTTGTTTCCTCTCCTAACGTTCGGCCTTATCAGCGTGGAATGTCCCGATCCTTGGCACTCTATTTCCTGTAAGTGCGCCTGCCATTCGTCGAGAGTCATTTCTTGATTTGATAATGAACCTGAGTCGATCCAATGGCGACACTTGTATGGTTGAGACCTGGGATCTCGGAACGGTTGCGTACACGATGAATTGAAAATATTGTAGTTCCGTGTACCCCCCACACCCTTGTATCCTCCTTCCAAGCATGCGCCTATTTTTCCTTCCTGTCGTTCATGTTACACCCACTCTTGCCTCATCCCATGGCACTTGAGCCGGCCATGGGGGTTCACGCGTTTGTCACTCCTTCATGGTGGATGTTTCGGCCGTGGATGCAACGTGCACACCACCACTTCACCACCTTCTCATTCATTCCATTTTTTCAATGGTGGAATTAGAATGATAGGGTGGTTTTCGTTCTGCACCCGCACCACGCACCCCTGATCGCCGTTGCTTCCCTACTGGAAGGCTACAGCCTCTTACCACAGCTTTCCTCATCACGCCTCAACTACTTCCATATCCCAAACGAGATATAAAGGTGAGAGCCGCCACCAATCGGATCGATCATGCCAAGAGGCATAGAGATATGTTGTTCGTCCCATATGCCAGTGCACGCCATAGCCCCCAGAATACGACATCATATCCATCGTAAGGCGGATGGCAGATTCGACCCCAGGGGTTTCTTTTCGTTGGTCGCTTGTTGTCACGGTGCACGGGACTGATATCTCGCAGAGTGATGTTGCGATTTCAACCGTATTACCTGCTTAAATCCATGTCCTAACCTGGCATCCTATTTTTTCTGTTTTTCCTTCGAGCAGCGAATTTTTTTCACGAGGTAATCCATGATTGGGTCTGGGTAGCACCGCGTGCGTGTCCGTTATGCACTGCGTTCATCTGTTCATCCATCTATAATTCTGATCCTATGCGAATCACCAGGTGTACAAAATTTAACACCAGCGGAACGACATTACATATACAATACCCTACGTGTTTAGTATTGAATGTCATACTCTCCTTCGCGACCACTCCGGCATCTAGTTGATGCATGTGGATAACGGAATTATGTTCGCCCATCCTACGTTCTTCATGCACCCAATTATCCAGTATTATGAACCGCGTGTGTTCGCCTACCACCATTCCACACCGATCCAGGACACCGATAATATACTATGGTTGGTCGAGCTGAGGATCCGTAAAGAGGCGAAAGGTATTTCTGACGTGTCCACGGCGCAGACTTGGTTGGAAATCTGAGGGGTCGGAGGAATTCAATCGGCATTCCAGCACATCAAGTAGTTTGAGTGAGATTTCTACCCGACTGAAAGATATTGACCTTTATCACAGGTGGTGTAGCTGGAGAGGAGGTCCGAGTTATAAGGGGACGTATATTTCTAAATGTCGGGAAGCAAGCGTCGTAACGCCAAAAAAAAAAAGATCGAAGAGCAGTCGAGGTTTATGAAAATAAAGGAAAACAGATAGAAGGTAAACGATAGAGCGGGAAGAAAATGTGCCCCCAGGACGTCAACTATGAGAGGGCAAAGAGAGAAGAATCTTGTCGTATGCATACCGTCGGTTGTTTTCCCGAGAGGGGTAACAATCGGCGTGGACGCAAGAAATACCGAGTTTCTTTGCCTTCTGACATAGCGTGACGATGGCGACGGAATCAGTTGGGAAGGAATCGCGTGATAAACCGAGTGTCGAACTGCGTCCTCGCAGGTGTACGCATGGAAATGGGCACAGGACGGAGAAACCAGAAAGGAAGAAATGACGAAAACACACCATACGACACCAGAACCCGCTCCTTGGCCAGTTACACGACTCTTGCCACATCCAATGTCATCCCGTCAAAAGCACTCATCCCAAAGCCAAATCACCCCAAAGCCAAGTCGGCAATAAGAATCCACCTTCAACATCACATCTTCGGTGTCCCAGACCTGCGCCAACCTAACCAAAATAGTGAGAACGACAAACTCGGGAGTGTGCTGCCCAACTTCTGCGAAGTAAATGGATCCTACCGAGAAAGAAGACATCCTCCGCGTTACTTTGGAGCTGGTGTTTGAGGATGGTCTGATTCTGAGGAGGGAGAAAGATGAGGGAGAAGGGAGTTAAGGTTGAGCGTTGAGCCTTTATGAGAAGAATGGGAGGGCGAACGTTGGGCGCAGGAGTGTCCGACTACAATGGGTAGATTCTGGGATGGTAACATAGTCCTTCTCCGCCGTAGTTGACTGTATTATTCAAGTTCTTGCCAAGTCCCGCGAAAAGACGCCTTTATTTAAATAGGGTGTGTAGAACCCTGCGAAGGGATACAGTCCGCTCGAGGGGCTCTCGTTGAGAGTATGCAGCATATCGAATGTGGTCGAGGACGGAACATGTCCAGTTGGCTGGGTGTGCCAGTACTTTGCGCCTGCGAGAGGAAAGGTGGAATTAGATTAGTTGACCAACAGAACATCGAATGGATGGATAAAATACGTACCGCATATTCAAGGAGTTATGTGCCGGTAAGGTGATGTCAGAACGCCGAAATAGAATCTTGCGGGATGTGCACGCCACCGCTGGTATAATAATTAATTTGCTAAGCAGGTGGTAGTCGTTGGGGTGCGCTGAAGTGATCGACAAAGAGTCGATCGCTCCACGGGGCGAAGGACGATGGGATGGCGGATGAACCCCCCATCCGCTCGTCCTCCTCTACCTGGTGCCTGCATGCAATTAATTGCTGATGAGTCTGAAGAAAGGTGTGGGTGGGTGGGGAGAGAAAAACTTGACTTAGCCTGAGAGGAGGCGCGAGTGACGACGCGAGGGAATAAGATGAATTAGTGAGTAAAGGATTACAAGTGATAGTTTTAGTTAAGACGAAAGGCAGTGCGCTGGCGCTGTCCCCAAGAAGAAACACCATGTGACTTGTCACTTGTGTGTTTTCCAACATCGTCAATTCCAGAGAATTATGGAAGGGAGAACATAGAAATGAGCAGGTGCTACTCGTCGGGAGTCTTTCTTCCATCGAGGAACAGTTGTGCATTGGGTCTACAGTCGAAAGAGTCTCAGTCAGGCGATACGTTTGGCGCTGATGAAACTAGCTACAGACTTGAGGTATGTGCATGAAGCTTTGAAGAAGTGTTCAACAAGCCACGGGCGCTATGGGCCTGAAGGTGGCTTATGCACTGAGTTCAAACTATGCACACTGACTATAGGGAATAATATATTTTTGACTGTCTAGATGCATCCGCTTTTTTAATAAGTAGTTTACGAATAGGTTCAAATTAAATATATTCATAAAATTTGCTTAACGCGCAGGCGAACTACCTGCCGTTGCGTATTCCCCGGCGAGAAAAGCTGGAAATGGCGTCCAACCAGTCTCCTTCAGTCAACTGCGGAAAAAGCTTGTTTAAAAAGTGCAGCTCGGCGGTCTGTGTCCCCCACAAGAAGAAGCCACTTGTTCTGGGAAGGCAGAAATTTTTAGAAAAGCGAGGACGACATTAGCCGCAACTCACCTGCGCTCGGACGTTCTGACGATGAGCTCAACAGGAGGAACACCTATCTGAGAGCAAAACGTCCTCTGGCTAATTATGTCCTCAGTGACCTCCTCCCCTCGAGCTATCACACTCCGGAGTGAATGCACAATTTCATTGCGACCGCCATAATCCACTGCAATCTGAAGAAATAATCACGAATATTTGCTCGTTGTCTCTTCCAAAAGTTTAATTGCGTCCAGCAGCCCTTGTGGAAGTCCTTTCTGGCACCCCACGACGCGAATGCGTATTTGGAATAGGTGTACCGACCCACTGAAGGCAAGGCTCTTAAAGTGAATGGCCATCAAGCGGAAGAGGCCATCGACCTCCTCTTTGGAGCGCTCCAAGTTCTCAGTTGAAAACGCCCATACGGTGGAATATCGAGGCCCGGGACCTGGGTGGGCATATGCGAATGTATTTGGCATAAAACGCAGCCACCATTCGATGATATTTCTTGCGGTTTGTGCTCCGCGTTGGTGCCCAACTATGGCTGGCTGACCCATGCCCTGTGCATACCGTCGATTTCCATCCATGACGAAACCTACTGTAAAGATGACAATATAGAATATAATAGAATAACTAAGGCATTGAAGTTACTATGGCGTGGTATTTTATTTCTTCACCACCGAATATAATATTATAATGCTCTCCTTGATTTGTGTTTTCCAGCGAGCAGCGGTGTCCAGAATACTTCGCCACATGGTATTAGCGATTAGCCCAGTTAACTCTGCAGAAAGGCAGATCCAAGGTGCGATCCAGGCCACAGACCAGCGGCCTTGGGGCCTTGGGAAGAGCTCAACAACTGTGCCCGTAAAATGCGGACGAGAAGACGTTGCAGGAAAGTTCCTCCTTGCTTCCGGGAGTCGAGCCAGTCTACGTACGAAGGCAGTTCAGCCTCGATGTTTATTGCATTCAAAATTTCGACGCCTGCAGTAGACTTGGAATAAACTGGCTAGTCGAAAACAGTGTCCATAGAGTGGATACTTTGCAGGGAGGACTAGGGAGAACGAACGTAAGCACTTGATATTAGTATTATAATCCTTGTTGAAAGAATCAAAATGAGCCGTGCACTGTGAAATCCGGCCTGAACTGAGGCTGTAGAATGAGGACAAGACAGATAAATCCACGCGGCGGTAGCCACATCATCATCGGGTAGAAAAACCAAAGCGCAGCAATCAGGATCTTCTGCATTGCCTGCCGCCACCATGTACTCAGCAGCTTGAGCTGGTACCATGGTACTGGTCGCGAACTCGCTGGGGAAGCAAGTCGAATCTGATCATGAGCCCAGCTGTATAAAAAAATCTGCTGATGCAATTCATTTTCGCAGTCATAGGCCCCGTTTCTATGCTTTGAAAAACTGAGCGAATGAATTTGAGTGAGTGTCCCGAGTCTAGGACGTCCAGGTGTTTGTCCAATAATATCAGGAAGGATTCGTAGTCTTTACTTATAACCTCCTCGTAGACACCGATGCGCATCCCCACATAGGCGTCTTCGAGTACGATAGCATCCTTTGCTCGGCTCGAAAGGCTATGAAACATGTCGCGGATGAGTACTAACGTCCAAGAAAATATCTTGAGTATGGGACGCACGGTCGTCCAAAACGCGTCTGAAAAGCGATGACAGCCCAAATGAATGTGCACATGGTGTAGGCAATCAGATTATCCATATACCCATTTGTTTCGATATCGACAAAAATCCCTAGCTCCTTGCGCGTCTTCTCGGTTATTACCCCGTGAGGGTGGCGGTATAGCCAGCCCCCAATTTTCTTCTTTTCATTCTCGGTGCCGTTATGTGCTAGCTCGGCCAAGAGGAGTATGTGGGCTATTGGGCAGTGGTAGAATTCAAGGTGGCATTTAGCCTGGAAACGAACTTTATACAGTCAAACCCCTTATATGGCATACCTCTCAAAAGGCATACACCCCTATAAGGCATAGGGACCATAGGGTTGGGCTGCCACCAAAGTTCAAACCTAGGTTTTACACCAAAATCGACCTCTCACAACGCATAACCTCGCATAAGGCATAGCGCGGACCGTCCACCGAGGGGTATCCCTTATGAGGGGTTCGACTGTACAACATTATGGGAGACAGCGAGAAGAATGTGCAGCGCCCGCCGAAGCATAATTATAGGCTTGTACGGCACGTGTCTCACTTGCCGGACAGCGGCTTCCGAAATTGGAAGGTCGCATGATCTATTTAAACTCTGTTCACTACCGAACAGCAGTCAGAGACACCAGTATGATTCGCAGGCGCACACTTCTCTACGTTTTGGCATTCACCAGAAAAAACTGGAATTTTTTTTTGGAAGTCGCAGGGCCTAGGTGTCAGGAGGAGACTCGAGGGAGGTCCGGATGACGAGAGGAAAGGGAAAGAACGAAGAAGATGAGTGGATTGACCAGGTACAAAGTGAGGTACAAAGAGGACGAGTCCCTACTTATATAG
>Ga0307517_10014808_pt1 | contig 10430 bp, 6 predicted proteins | sample 23_EM_MG_FD_194515 | JGI IMG/M metagenome (GOLD analysis project Ga0307517, IMG submission 194515) | Populus trichocarpa ectomycorrhiza microbial communities from riparian zone in the Pacific Northwest, United States - 23_EM | ecosystem: Host-associated > Plants > Roots > Unclassified | place...
TAAAAATATGACACTTGTGTGTGTGTGTGTGTGTGTGTATAAAATAAATTAAACACACAAGTTCTGAATTCCTTATAATACAAAAACCGACGATAAAGAAAGACTTCTCTCTCTCACACCGGGAGTAACTCTTGATGGCTTGGAGATCCTCAGGCAGAAAGCTGTCCTTCGAGATTCTAAACCATAGCAGTTCCCATGAAGAAAAAGAAGACCAATATCTTGTCAATTACCAATCAGATCCAGTGGAGAAACCCTACCGAAAAAAGAAGAAACACAAGCGCAAACACAAGCCTCTCCATCCCGCAATCCACGAAGATTCAATCACCCATTCCTATTCAGTTGTCCACAATTCGCATCACACAGACAACGGAAACATCCAAAACAGTTATATAGTAGGCAGCGGCGGGAGCGTGGTTTGTAGTACGGTGAGTGAAGTAGGGGCGGAGATTCAGCGCGTGTACGGGAACGGGGAGTTGAGGCAGAGGAATGTCAATTTTGCTGGTGTAGTGGAGACTGCTGTGGAGGAAAATGCGTCGGAGGAGAGTGGAGTGGAGGAGAAGCAGCGGAGAAGTGAACCACCGAATGGAAGTGTTGTTACGAAGTTGGAGACGGCGGAATCATTGGATTGGAATAAACTCATGGCCGACGATCCTAATTGTAAGTTCAATCAATCTTATTTATTCGCTTTTTGGAATTTATTGCTATTAATTTTTTTTGGTTTTGTGCTGCATTTGCCTGTCAGATCTCTTTTCGATGGAGAAGTCACCGGTGAAGTACTTTATGGACGAAATGAATAAAGGAATTTCGTTGAGGAGCACAACTACTCTTGGGAGTGAGAAAGAAAGGGAGAAAGTATATGATACCATTTTTCGCTTGCCATGGAGATGTGAACTGGTAATCCTGATTGGCTTTACGCAAGCCTTTGTTTGCGCTTCGGTTCATTTTGTTGCGAATTAGTTTTTCCTTGCAGTTGCATCATGCTTAATTAATGCAACAATGTTGTTGCAGCTTATAGATGTTGGCTTCTTTGTATGCCTGGATTCGTTTCTATCACTGTTAACTATTATGCCAACTAAGATTCTGATGATCCTCTGGAGGTTTCCGAGTGCCAGGTCAGTCCTGGTTTCATACATTCACTTGTACACATACCTGAATGCTTCCCGCACGCAGAGAGACGAATGCTTGATTTAGCTGATTACACATTGACTATTCTCTCAACAATTTATCAATTGTTGATTTGAATGATGATATTTTTTTTCTTGCCAATTCCATTTGCCTGTATCATTTACCTGGGTCTGCAATATACTAAGTCCAATCAATATTTTTATGAATGAAATATACAAAACAATGCAATCCCATGCACAAGCTAAATAATACTCTCAAAAGAAAGAAAAGTTTCGAATCTTTGATGTGCATGTTATCACAAAAGACAAACAAGAAGGATTTAAATCATAAAAATACATTTCAAGCAAATGCTTCTTCGCATGAACTATTAGTGTTCGTTATTGGTACAAAAAATTGGTGTTGGTTTTCTACAAAGTTAAAAGGTGATTATCACGTATCACAGTTAAGAGTCAGAGTTAGGTCCACAAGTTCACTGTTTATAGCAGTTTAGCTGTTTAACAACTACTTCTGCTCTCTTGAAATTGAAAAATATTTTGCTCAACCCAACTAACATGTGCTTCAGGCATAATTTTTTCTCTCTCTGTGAATGCTGTAGACAGGAGGTAGCTTGTAATAATTACAAAATAACTTAATCATGCTTGTGGCAGGCAGTTCAAGAAGCCTTCTGCAGCAGAGCTTTCTGATATTGGCTGCTTTATTGTGTTGGCTTCTGGTGTTGTAATTTTGGGACAAATAGGTACTGAAGAATATATTGTGATATACATGATTGCAATATTAACTAGTCTGTGGACGAATGACGTGACTACTGAATTAGAGTTAGAATTTATCATGCCTGTGTTACAGGATTTTGGCATTGAAAGTACCATTTCCTTTTTTTTAATTATTTTATTCCTGCTGCCTCAGATATCAGCTTAATATATCACATGATTCGTGGCCAAGGAACAATCAAACTCTATGTGGTTTACAATGTTTTGGAGGTGAGAATAAACTAAACTAACCTGAGAATTGGTAACTGTTCATATTTTTGAGTCACTTGTGAAGATTAATGTTGGTGTCCTTGAAGTAGATTAATGTATAACTGAAAAAGTATATTCTTTTTTGATTTGGAAATGCAGCTTGATAAATGAAATACATTTTTCTTCTCTTAGGATTTGCTAGTGCTGTTGTCAACATGTTGTTTATGTGATGCAGCCTGCTCTTTCAAAAAGATAAAAAAAAAACATTTTAAAAGACTTTTGGATCAGTGTATGACTTGATCAGCTCTAGTGGGGGTGGATTTAGAACTCGAATGTTGGGTGGGCCAAACAGAAACATCTTTGTTTTATAGTGGCTATTATCTAAAAGGAAAGTTCCTGAAATTGTTCCAACATTCTACAGCATAAGAAGCTTTCTTGATATTTGAAGCCCCATGTGACCTGTCCCTGACTCCTAGCAGAATTACAATGGTGGAATTGAAACCAATGTCAATATTGAAATTCAGGAGCAGTTTTTTAAACAACTCCTGAATTTTTTCATTGGTTTTTGTTTTATTTGTTATTCATGTTTTGGCCGTGGATAAATTTTGGATGTCTGATGGTTTTATAGGTTTTTTATCCATAACCATATCTTCTTCTGTCCCGGTTTAGTCATATCACCATATCTCAATGGAATTGTGTTTTAATTGACCATTGGATGAGAAGTGTTCCTTTAACATTACTTTTGGAGTAATGTGTCCTGAATTGGTTTTAATAATTTGTCTGGAATCATGGAAACTTATTTTTTATCCTCAATACAGATATTTGATAAACTGTGTCAGAGCTTTGGTGGAGATGTACTGCAGGCTCTATTCAATTCTTCAGAAGGGCTTGCAAATTGTTCATCAGAAAATATGAGATTCTGGATTTTGAGATTTATCTCTGATCAAGTTTTAGCTATGGCTTTTTCAAATATCCTTTTTCTTGATTTTTTCTATTTATTCATTTTTGTTTTTGGTTTAACAATGGCTTGGATATATTTTCCAGAAAAAGAAAAGTCCACTGACATGCTGAGCTTTCTCTTTGGCTCCTTGACTATTCGTACTTCTTCATTCTTTCATTTTATTAGCTCAGGCAATTACTTTATCAACTTGTATCGTTGCTCACAATAATGCTTTGCTGGCTTTGCTGGTATCCAATAACTTTGCTGAGATAAAAAGCAGTGTCTTCAAACGTTTCAGCAAAGATAACATTCACAGTTTGGTGTACTCTGGTGAGTTTGCTTATTTGTACTTCTCTATTTATGGTCCTTCTTAATGGTGAATGAAACTGTGTCATCTTTGACTAGTTAACATTCTGCTTGCTGTCAATTTTAGATATTAAATGTGATGATTTACTGGCTTGATATCAGACTTGGTCTTTGATTATGCCTATTTTCTCAGCAAGTTAAAAGCTGATACATTGAGAATGAGTTGTTCGGAGACATGCATCATCAATTATGTTTGTATTGAGAAGTTTTTGGACCAGCATTTAAATCCATGATCCTACATTTGCATTTGATGTTTAGGATTTGTTTTCTGTTCAATTTTGAAGTTCGTGTTGTCTCATATAAATTTTGTTGTGTGATTGCTAACTGCTAGATTCCATAGAGAGATTCCACATTTCAGCATTCTTATCAGCTGTTTTAGCTCAAAATATACTGGAGGCAGAGGGTCCTTGGTTTGAGAGTTTTCTTCTTGTAAGTAAACCAGAAGAGATTCTGTGCACCTCTGTGCTTTAAAGGGAAGAATTTTATAATGGATTCTTCCGGGCTTATTTGTTGCGCTTATTATATCTTCTTTGAACTCTGCAGAATGCGCTCATGGTTTTTTTCTGTGAAATGTTAATTGATATCATAAAGCATTCATTCCTCGCCAAATTCAATGACATGAAGCCTATTGTATACTCTGAATTTCTTGAAGAGCTTTGCAACCAGGTATTTACTTTATATATTGCTGCCTTATTCCTCTGTCCTTCTAATAAGTAATTTATGGATTTAAGAGTTGTGCTTATGTAGAAAGCACTCTACGCACTTGAACTTTATTCATTTGTGTCAAGTATTCCACCTGAAGTATCAATTGAAGCAATCTGTTGCTAAACTATGCTGGTCTGTTAAATCATTCCTTCTATTAACTTCATTCAGTAATTGCAAACAGAATTCTTATATTATTGCTTATAATTTTTAACCACTTCAGGTGAAGGAAATGCCAAATACCATTTAACTAGTTTTGGTCATTATCTGTCCCATGCCTCATGACTAGGTGATCTACATTACAGTCGAGATTATTGAAATGTATGTGAAGAGTCCATGCTCTGAGTTTATAAACTATCCTGTAAACTATCTGAAGGGAAAACAGGCAAAAATTCTTAAGCACCATTATCACCATGCGTTTTCCTTTTGTTGTCCATCTCCCCCTTACTTTCTTTGCCACATCAGGTTTTACTAAATTTCCTGTGATATTCATGGTTTTACTTTGGAATGTGGATTTTAGTATTTAAAACTTAAATTTGGGATGTGGGTTTTGAGCAAATTCCAAATGGATAGTCGTGGAGTGGAATGAAGTTGAAGATCTTGATGGATACTGTTGTTGGATTTCCTCAAGGAGATATGGATCTAGCTGTGAATGTTTGGTAACGTTGATCATCATAACCCCTAAATCTGGAGGAAACATTATTCAGGAATTTCCTGAATTGTTTGAAGAATGATTTGTTTTGAAGTCCCTGAGATTCTAGCAGGGTTAAACTTTAGTCCTTGCACTCAAATCAAAACAATAGCCCCTATAGATGTGCTGGAGTGGGAAATAAAATACATAAGCACTAAAGTCTTAGTTCATTATAAAATGTCATTTAGTTGTGGTTTGGTTTAAGAAGCACTTAAAGTTCTTGCACTTGAACTTTAGGGTGTTAAATTCTGTTTTCTCATTATTCTCGGATTTCTGTTCGTGTTGTAAACTTGAACTTGGTGATTTATTAGTTTCTTTTGTTTTGCTACAGACACTGAACATTCAAACAGAGAATACAGAAAGTAGAAAGAGAACTCTTACATTCATTCCTTTGGCTCCAGCATGTGTGGTAAGCACCTGTAAATACTTTTGCACTTGTAGCTGCTGTTATGGGCACTCCTTAGGTTACCCCCCTCGATACAAGGAGCTGACATTCTTGAAATGCCTTTGATGATGAATGGCTTTTCACTAAATCCTCTAATTGGGCTACTAAATGAGAATATTCGTGCTTTGTGAAATTCTACTTCTTGTCAACAATATGAGAATCCAAAATGGTTTTCTTTATTGTGTTTAATCTATTTGTTGAATTGAGGCTGAAGATTTTAGGTGTAAGGGATTTATCCTCTGGGTTTCAGGTTATCCGAGTGCTGACTCCAGTATATTCTGCTCACCTCCCCCCCAGTCCCCTTCCGTGGAGGCTTTTTTGGATCCTTTTCTTGTCTGCCTTGACCTATGTTATGCTCACAAGCCTGAAGGTGATGGTTGGCATGGGCCTCCAAAAGCATGCCAATTGGTACGTCGAAAGGTGCCGGAGGAGGAAAAAACGTATTCACAATGATTAATTCTGATAAAAGAAACAGATCTCATTACACACACACACAAGATTTAATGAGGTTTTACATCACATGGATGGAGAAGGCTTCCATTGGCAACAGATGGAGGCGGTTGGTTCCAGTAGCTGGAAATGTAACAGTGAATTAAATCTCCGGGAGGGGGATTAAGTATCGACAGCCGCCCCGCCGTTTCGGTTCAATTTCAACTCTCACAAGGGTTTCCTTCAATTTTGTCCAGAAGAAACATCATTGAGTGGTTTATACGAAATATAACAAAGGATCAGTGTTACACTAAATTTATTGAATATCCAGTAATTAAAAGAAGAAAAGAAATTCGTTTCGTTCTCTTCGTCTGTTTTCCATTTTCATTGGTATCTTTAGTTGTAGGATTATTGATCTCTCTTTTTATTCCAAAAAAACTCCATAATTTGCTGCATTTATCCTTCACAATAATGGCTTGCCCTATCAGGTGTCGAGGTTTGGAACCTGGATTCTCCCCTACGAAAACGAACACGATTTGTCCCTTACAAATCACGAAGTATGCCACTTACCACTTACTTATCCCAATTGGATGGAGTCTGGGAGGAGCTAGGATTTTATGTTTGGAGGGGCAAATTAGGGCCCCCCTGCCAGCCACCCCTTGATGGAGCATTCTATCATTCGGACCAACGATTGTCGATGAACAAGAGAACACATTAACAATCATGTTTGGAGGAAATCGAAAACCATTTCTTCTTCCCTCTTTTCTTTTTTATATACTTTGGAAATCTCTCAAAAGGTAGACCAACTGAATCAACCTCTTAGGACCCCGAAAAGTACAATTCCATGAACTTTAGATGTTGGTATATATACTCAATAGATTCTCTATGGCCTCCTTTTACGTGTATGAATTTGAATATTATACGCGTGTACAACGCATGCATCTCTATAATCTTGTAAATGCTTTTGTGGTTAGTTGATATAGAGGTGCATAATGTTTTTTAAAATGATATTTTGTTTAGAAATATATTAAAATAATTTATTATTTTATTATTATTTTCAAGAAATTTGTATATGTGTACTCATGAGCTTCTGTAGCATTTTAAAGTTTAAAAAATAACTATTTGAATTTGCAGTATAATAAATTTTCTAAAAATAAAAAGAAAGAAAGTAATTGGGTAATTGATTTAACTAGTCAGTTTGTATAATTTATTAATTTGACCGTCTAAGTGATTTTTTAAGCTCAAGTCAAGAGAAATTTTATGATTTCAAGCTATATTTAATGTCATTTATTAGTTATCTAAACTCACTTTATAAAAATAAATAGATATAATTAGAACAGATAAATACAAGATGATAATATTTTTATTATTTTTTGATAAATCATATATTTTATTCTCTCTTAATCACTAATTACATCTTAGCACCATAAGACTTTTCTAGAATCAATGAGATTAAAACCGAATTGACTGAGGCTTCGATTCATTAGAATTCAAGTTCCGTTCGATTTCTATAAAATTTCTCTCAAACCAATGTATTGACTTAATTTGCAGGGTGGGAAAAGGAGATATACAGCGAGATTTTCTGTGGAAAACAATGTGATTTCTTCTAATATAGGGTGATAAATAAGAGTAGGCAAAAACGATAATAATAAATACAAGCTGTCACCTGCCTTTTCTATCGGAAAAAACTTAACCAATCGCTAACCATCAATTTTATTTTTTTAATTTGCCTTTCTAATTTTATTATCAATCACAGATAAATCCAGACTTAACCAATTTCGGAGCAAATATAGGGAATTCCTTTATTTATACATTTTCCCATATAATTTACCTCACAGGAAGACCCATGTTATAGCCTATACCTTAATATCATTTATTAGTGATAATAATTGTTTTTTAAAATATTTTTTAATAATAAAAAATATCAAAAATATTAATTTTAAACAGTTTTAATTTTTTTTTTTTTTGTAAAACTTCTACATAAAAAACAAACAAGTCTTCAAGAGATTCCCTGTAGTTTATTCTCTCTTTTCTCACAATTCAAAGGACAATATAAGCATCACCGTTCCATGATTGATGGTAAATAATTGGCTTGCAGTTTGGAAAATGCTGACTTATTGGATAAAATAAAAGTGAGGCTCAAGAAAACCCAGTCTCTTTTTCGTCGAGCGCCAGGGATTTCTTTTTCACCCCTGACAGTCTTTTAATTATTATGTAATATAATGATTATTTTTTAAAATATTTTTTATTTAAAAATATATTAAAATAATATTTTTTTTAATTTTTAAAATTACTACATAAAAACATACAAAAACATTAAAAAATTAATTTTTTAACAAACAATGTTTTGACTTCAATGTTCTCTTAAGGAAAAATTGTAGAAATAAAGAAACAAATGATGGTTTTTTTTCATGACAAATAATAAAAATATATATTTTTCAAGAAAAAAGGTTCTTAAGATCGTCGGGGTTTGTCGTTAACAATTAATTAATTATCCCGTTTCCTTTGGGTTGATAATGATATTATAAGAAAATTTGAAACTTCAAAATTCCCCCCTCATGGCATATTTTAGAAAATCCTTTTCAAATAATAAAATATGAAAGCGATTTTCATTTGTCCAAAGCTTCTGAACATATTCTTTAATAATAAACTTCAAACATGGATTTTATTGAAAATTGCATGTTGACTTAGATTAAATGTCGTTTCCAAACAATCTATTTCTTACATCAACTTAGTAACTAATTTGATTATAATGAAATAGAAAGTTTAACATAAAATAAATAGGTCAATGCAAGGATCGTGACAGTGAGCATAAAACCTCATATATTACTGTAAATGATAATTTGATTCCAATATAATAAATACTAATCTTAATAATCTAAATAAACAAGGTTTTTTTTTAATAATTAAGTTACCTAAGTAAGATATAAATATTGTCGAAATTAATTTCTAGCTTGTTTTAAAAAATATGTAAATTTGTATTATACACACAGATAATATAATACATATATAACACATATTAAATAACTAATGATATTTATATATAAATTGTTTTTAAAGTATAATACGAATAAAATAGAAATACGATTAATAGGTATCCATTATCATCTCAGGCTGATACATCACATTCCCGCCGCTGGTAGGCCACTTCTGTGCTAAGCAGCAGTAAACAATATCCACAGCGATTTCTCTTTCCTTTTTGAATTTTTTTCCTGAATTTGTCTTTTACATGCCTCGTTCATACCGGGACAAGCCTTTCATATTTTATATATGCTTTTCCTTCTCTTCTTTTGCTCATTCTTTCACAGCCCCTGTTTGCAAATTCTTGGTTTTCACTGAATTTAACTGTCTTTCAATCCAACAACAACAATTCAATCTCGAAGCAGAAGAAATGGTATGAATTCTACGTTTCGGATTGATTTCAATCATTGTTACTAACTTACTGGTTTTATTCGGTTTGATTGATTGTTTCTCTGATGTGTTTATTAAATTTCAGCCATTTTAGTTTCTTTGACTGGTAATATGTGTAAAAATATTAGAAACGCAGGTGCCTGTTCTTGTTGATTAGAACTGGTTTCAGAAAACTGTAATTTGACTTCAATTGTCGATACTCTTTTTTTTTATCAATTTGTGATCGAATTACTGCAATTACTCAGTTGTTGAATTGAATTATCAATGAAGTAGTTTATGATGTTCTGTAATGTCGCAGGTAGGTTGCAAACTTTATGTAAAGAACACAAATTGGCTCAGCACTCTTTTCCATAGCGAGTTCTTTGATTCTTGTGGTCTGCATCAAGAACACAGAAAGAACGAGAAAAACGTGTTTTGCATCGATTGCAGAGTTGGGTGCTGTCGACATTGTATGGAATCTCATTTTCTTCATAGACAATTTCAGATCTGCAAATATGTTTATCATGATGTTGTTCGCCTTCAAGAGATTCAAAAACATCTTGACTGTTCTAAAATTCAGGTTTTTATTTAATATTAATATTAAGAGCCAAGATTTTTTATTTGGATCCTCCAGTGTTTGGTTATTTTTATTATTTTGTTGTCATAAGATTTTATTTGCAAATGATTGATTATGGTTTCCTAAGGAAAACTAATTTGATTCGGCAGACTTACAAGATCAATGGTGAAAAGGCTATTCATCTGAAACCACGGCCTCAGCCTAAAGATGCAAGGCCATCCACGAAAGCGAAGCTTGGTGCTTCTTGTGAAGCATGTGCAAGATATCTACAAGATGTCCCCAATCGCTTCTGCTCCATTGCATGCAAGGTAACCAAGATTAGCCTCATAATGTCAACATCATTTTATTTCTTGCTTAATGTTTTTTTTTAAAAAAAACCCAATAAGATTCAATTTGTATCGAAGATGCCTCCTCTATTCTTACAGGTGCCTTGCCTTTCTCAAAATCGCAGAGAAACACCCCTAAAAGTAATTTCTGATAGTATTTTCAGGTTTCAGTGGAGCTTAAAGATCAAAGCCACAATATCATCCCCTTCTCAATTCAGGAATTTCCTGACCTTTCCTGGAAGGAAAACTGCAGTGCAGAAAGGCATTCAAGTGAGAACGAATCGTCACTTTCTTTGACTGATATGTCTGAGGATACTCCAGGTTGGATCAATTCAGCTTTGAAACCAAGAAGACAATTGCACAAGAGAAAAGGCGTCCCACGTAGGGCTCCCCTCTGCTAGGCAAAACAATAAACATGTTTCTTTTTTTCTTTTTCCTCAAATTATATTTCTATATACACACACACTTGTGGTTCATATAAGG
>Ga0307517_10014810_pt1 | contig 10429 bp, 12 predicted proteins | sample 23_EM_MG_FD_194515 | JGI IMG/M metagenome (GOLD analysis project Ga0307517, IMG submission 194515) | Populus trichocarpa ectomycorrhiza microbial communities from riparian zone in the Pacific Northwest, United States - 23_EM | ecosystem: Host-associated > Plants > Roots > Unclassified | place...
GGGGTTTTGATGAATTAGCTTTCATGTTGTGTATGATCGTACATAGTTACATCAGAATTTTCACATACGTGCTTTTTGGGCCTTGCTATACGACATGATGAGTGATGTTTATGTAGTGAGGTATATTAATTTACAGAACTTTTAATGTGTTCTACTTAGGTCCAAGAGTGCTATGAGCTTTCTGCTGAGTATGAAGGGAAGCATGATCCCAAGAAGTTGGAGGAGCTTGGAAGTGTCTTGACTAGTTTGGATCCTGGGGACTCCATTGTTATTGCAAAGTCTTTCTCCCACATGCTTAACTTGGCCAACTTAGCCGAGGAAGTTCAAATTGCGTATCGGCGACGGAACAAGTTAAAGAAGGGAGACTTTGCTGATGAGAACTCTGCTACCACAGAATCAGATATAGAAGAAACTCTCAGGAGACTGGTTGTTGATCTGAAGAAGTCTCCTGAAGAAGTTTTTGATGCATTGAAGAATCAGACTGTAGATCTTGTCTTGACTGCTCATCCTACGCAATCAGTCCGTAGATCTTTGCTTCAAAAGCATGCAAGGTTTGTTCTCTATCTTATTGTTGTGTTTTGTATTTCAGTTCTTGTTCTTTCTCACTGAGGATTTAATTGTAGTTGTAGTGCATGTCTTCTTTTACTGTTCCTCACAGTCGAATTAAACACAGCATCTGGGGTTTGCTTTGCTAATAATGGCGTCCTGTTTTACTTACTCTCGTTGTCCAGGTTACGGAATTGTTTGGCCCAGTTGTATGCCAAAGACATTACTCCTAATGAAAAGCAGGAGCTTGATGAGGCTTTGCAGCGAGAGGTAAATGCTTTCTTAAAGTCTGTTTTGATTTATCCGAAGTACAGGTTATTCTACACAGTTTATAAACCTTCCTTTTTGTTCATGTTATGTTCACCTGAAACCTGAAATTGGGATTTTCTTAGATGGGTGGAATGGTTTTGAAGGCCAGCAGATCTTTGCATGTTTGCAACGAGAAGTGATTTATTTACTCCAACATACATAAGAATACCTGCCCGAATGGCAATTTTCTAAATGTTTCTAAATGATGAAAGAACATATTCTTAATTCTGTTTATTTATATGGACATGAGTTTAAGCATTATTTTGCATATGTTTTTAACATTGATGTGCCATAAACTGGCCAAAAATTTATCAAATTCTTGGACAAACTTTTTTGTATTCTTCACGTGCTTCCTTTTTATTTTCCCTGACTATCTGGCTTCTTTGTATGATGCAAAGTACAAGTTTGACTTCAGAAAGTGGCTTTTGTGGTAATACAACTTGAATGGGATTGTTGTTTTGAAGTATTCCATAAGATCTAAGAAATAATTTGCAGCGTGTTCCTACAGATGCACGCATACAGATCAATTATGTTTCACAAATTTATTGAACCAACAGGATTGCTGATCTTCTTTTCCCTTTCATTCCTTTTTTCCTCTGTGTAGATTCAAGCTGCTTTTCGTACAGATGAGATTCGAAGAACCCCTCCAACTCCCCAAGATGAGATGAGGGCTGGAATGAGCTACTTCCATGAGACAATCTGGAAGGGTGTCCCAAAGTTCTTGCGCCGTGTTGATACTGCTTTGAAAAACATTGGGATTAATGAACGAGTTCCTTACAATGCTCCTCTTATTCAATTCTCTTCCTGGATGGGTGGTGATCGTGATGGTATGATCTTTCTCCTTCTATGAAATTGTTTCCATTCTCCGTGGGAATATTAAGTTTTTTATATAAAGTCAAGTCTGTAAATCTCTCTTGCTTGTAGCTCATTGTTTCCTTGATATGAAAGTGTAGGTAATCCAAGGGTGACCCCTGAGGTTACAAGGGATGTTTGCTTGTTGGCAAGAATGATGGCAGCTAACTTGTACTACTCCCAAATAGAGGATCTGATGTTTGAGGTTTGTAGTCTCTGGAAATATTTTGTTGTAGCTTCATTGTTTATGGAGAGACCTTTTCTAACTTCTTACCTTTTGTTGTTATCATGCTAATTTCCTTTCATGTTTTCCTTGGCAGTTGTCAATGTGGCGCTGCAGTGACGAGCTCCGTGTTCGTGCAGATGTACTCCACAGATCCTCAAAGAGAGATTCAAAACACTACATAGGTAACATTTGGAATGTCATTTATGAGTGAATTCTTATTTCCATTTCACATGAATATGTTAGTGAGTTGTTCCTTTCTTGTTATGTAACTGAGCAAAAAGAATTAATATAAACAGTCATAATGCTTTATATTTATCAGCAAAACATGTTTTCTATTCTTTTTTTCTTCACTTCATTAGGAGATCAACAGGCTATGGGTTGCATGAATGATAGCCTCGCTATCCCATAAAACCTCCAACCCCATTGGCCAACCAATTTTGACGATGAGATATGCTTAACAAACATGGTCCTGATATTTTGTTAGAGTAATGCCTTGTAGTTTTCCCCTGCTTCTAAGACAAGGGCATTTAGTATCCTCAAAGAAGGGAATCCTACTAAAATTCTTAAGCATACCTTTGTATTTATCAAATGGAACTTTCTCGTATTTCTGTAATTTTGATTCTTATTCCACGACAGTCTTTTACCATAAATTAGCTATCTTATTGATGCCATAATCATTCACATCATTCGCGTTGCAGAGTTTTGGAAACAGATTCCTCCAAATGAACCCTATCGTGTGATTCTTGGTGAACTGAGGGATAGGCTGTATCAGACACGTGAACGCTCTCGTCAATTGCTATCTCATGGGATCTCTGAAACTCCAGAGGAAGCAACTTTCACAAATGTTGAGCAGGTTTCATATCTTTGGTTTCCCGTCTTTAATCCTTTTAATTGCAAGTGTATAATCACGTAGTCATCCCTGTTTACATTTTGGTTTGTGTGTAGTATTCTGGTCTTTCTGTTGCACACAACTGAAGACTATGAGAACCTAATCATAGTGCCCAACCTCAATCTTACTTGTTGAAATTCTCTCTTTGCTGGACTTTTGGTCAAAATCAATAAAAACCTTGCATGGTCAGCTTGCCTATTAAGAGCCAAACCTGTCTTCAAATGATAAGGGAGCATTTTATTTTCGTTTGATATGATGTTGACTGATTGTGTTGTCAGAGTATCCTTTAGTGCATTATCAAGACATATCAGGAACCATAAATTGATTGTTTGCATACATAGTAGTCATGAATGTAGAATCCATTAACTAAATCCAATCATGATGGGATTGCGGATTTGTTGTGTGTAGTTATATATGTAAACAACACAGCACTTATTGGGTTCTTAATTTTATGTAGTTCTTGGAACCTTTGGAGCTCTGTTATAGATCACTGTGCTCTTGTGGTGACCGACCAATTGCTGATGGAAGCCTCCTTGATTTCTTGAGGCAAGTCTCCACCTTTGGACTTTCATTGGTGAGACTTGATATTAGACAAGAGTCAGATCGTCACACGGATGTCATGGATGCCATTACCAAGCACTTGGAAATTGGTTCCTACCGAGAGTGGTCAGAAGAACAAAGGCAGGAATGGCTTTTATCTGAACTCAGTGGCAAGCGCCCATTGTTTGGTCCTGATCTTCCCAAAACCGAAGAAATTGCCGATGTTTTGGACACTTTTCATGTCATAGCTGAACTGCCATCTGATAGCTTTGGAGCATATATCATCTCAATGGCAACTGCAGCATCAGATGTGCTTGCTGTTGAGCTCCTGCAACGAGAATGCCATGTAAAACAACCATTAAGAGTTGTTCCGCTGTTTGAGAAGCTTGCAGATCTAGAAGCCGCCCCTGCTGCTTTGTCTCGGCTTTTCTCAATAGAGTGGTACAGGGATCAGATCAATGGAAAACAAGAGGTCATGATTGGATATTCTGATTCTGGTAAAGATGCAGGAAGATTCTCTGCAGCCTGGCAATTATACAAGGCTCAAGAGGAACTTATAAAGGTAGCTAAGCAGTATGGCGTGAAGCTAACAATGTTCCATGGTCGTGGTGGGACTGTTGGAAGAGGAGGTGGTCCTACTCATCTTGCTATATTGTCTCAGCCACCGGACACCATTCACGGTTCACTTCGTGTCACTGTTCAAGGTGAAGTTATTGAGCAATCTTTTGGAGAGGAGCACTTGTGCTTTAGAACGCTTCAGCGTTTTGCAGCTGCCACTCTTGAGCATGGTATGCACCCCCCAGTCTCACCAAAACCAGAATGGCGAGCCCTGATGGATGAAATGGCAGTTGTTGCTACAGAGGAGTATCGTTCTATAGTTTTCAAAGAACCAAGATTTGTCGAGTATTTCCGTCTTGTAAGTAAAACATGTACTATGTTGTTAATGATGTCATTTGAGTTGCTGAAGACTTATTTTTGTTATGATTGTAGGCCACGCCAGAGTTGGAGTATGGCAGGATGAACATTGGAAGTCGTCCATCTAAGCGAAAACCTAGTGGGGGCATTGAATCTCTACGTGCAATACCATGGATCTTTGCCTGGACACAAACAAGATTCCATCTTCCAGTATGGCTAGGATTTGGAGCAGCATTTAAACATGTCATTCAGAAGGACATTAGAAATCTCCACATGCTGCAAGAGATGTACAATGAGTGGCCTTTCTTTAGGGTCACCATTGATTTGGTTGAAATGGTGTTCGCCAAGGGAGACCCTGGAATAGCTGCCTTGAATGACAAACTCCTTGTTTCTAAGGAGCTATGGCCATTTGGTGAGAAGTTGAGGGCCAACTATAAGGAAACCAAGAGCCTCCTTCTTCAGGTAGAGTCACCAGGATAAATTTCTTCTTAATCTTTTCAGTGTGTGACAAATTAAAAGGAGTATTTAGAAAAGAAAAACACCAGACATCTTGCCATCCTTTTCTGTATTCTTCTAATATCTCAGTCACATTTGTTTGTTCACTGAGCCTTTCAATCATTCCTTTATTCTAATACAATAGAATGTTGAATCTTTTTAGTGTTAATCTCTACCAAAACTCCATGGCGCACCAGAATAAACATTGCCTGTATTTGTCCTGCACCCAATCACAAACTTGTCCTGAATAGATACTAGCAGTTGTCAATTTAAAGTAGTAGAAAAGCCTAATGCTTTTATCTTCTTTTCAGATTGCTGGACACAAGGATCTTCTTGAAGGAGACCCATACTTGAAACAAAGACTGCGGCTGCGTGATTCATACATCACAACCCTCAATGTTTGCCAGGCCTACACACTGAAACGGATCCGCGATCCAAACTACTGCGTAACACCACGACCACACCTATCAAAGGAAATAATGGAATCAAACAAACCAGCTGATGAATTGGTGAAACTGAACCCTACTAGTGACTATGCACCTGGTATGGAGGACACTCTCATCTTGACCATGAAGGGTATCGCTGCTGGCATGCAGAACACTGGTTAAAAAACCCAGGAGGCGGTTCAGGGCTGTTTTCTTTTCGTTTCCTTCCTTCTACAGATGGATTTTGCCTAATATATATATTACTTAATGCCATCGGGCAATGTTGCCCATCGTATGATCATGTATGATAATTTTGCAGCACTTGAATATCTTTTGAGGCCAATGGTATATGTTTTGGCTACTCAATGAGCTATGCTTTAATGCAAAATACAATATATATATGCTTTAAATGCAATATGTTCTATTCGGCTATTTGTTGTCTGATGCCTTGATACACTACGAGTGATGATATAAAGAAGTTTTGGTGATGGTGCTTGATCTGAGAATCTAACTTGCTTTTGGATCTGTTGAACTTAAATTAATCTTCTTCCACATGGAAAAGTGATAAAGTCGGGAGTGTGGGTACAATTATGCCATCATCTCCATTGATGTAATATCCTTGATCCAACTTTTGTTAAAGCAGAAAAGCATTTCTCATGATAAGAAAAGAAAGAATGGACAAGTGTTCTTCGATCTACATAGGTGAACATGGTGAAAGTTCCTCCTTTCCTAACTTATATTTTGTAAAAGACTTCGCAAGATGTCTCCCTTCAGGCTAGAGCCCTTCAATTAAAAAAAAAAAGAGAGCGATTGTAGATTATATTATTATACAATAAACTAAAAGATTTTAGGTATTTACTTGCAATTATTTCCTTTCTTAGTCCTTGAAATCTTTACTTATTTGTGGTTTGGTCATTAAACTTAGTTTCTTTTCAATTTCATTTAAAAAAAATATTATGTTTCCATTAAAAAAATCTAAAAGAGCTAGTGTTTCATTGTGAATATAGATATAAAACACTATGGATTAGATCACTATAATGATATTTTTATCATTCTCAGCAAAAATCATTGGATTAGACATTAGAAGTAATATGATCCTTTTATAAGGTCTATAAATCATTATCATTAGAGACAATTAGGTCTTTTCATATTTTACAGTATTATAAAATGACTAAATTACCTTTAAAAATAAAATTTATTTAACATGTGTTTACGAGTTTTTTTGAATTTTTATTTTTTCAAGGCATAAAAAATACTTCATAATTACTATTTGATATTGAGTTTAGTTGATCATATTAAATTATCTTATGTTTTAAAAAAAGAAAAGCTTGTTAAGTCACCATTCATGCTTGAATTAGAGTTGATATGGTGTTCAAAGTCTAGTTACAATAGTTACAAGACTCGATCTAGTTCTAGCTCGATAGATTAATCAATAATTTACCAATTTCAAGCTTGGTTCTAGTCTGGTTAGGACCTTGAGTTGGGTTAATTTTAGATTTGATCTTATAAAATTAGTTTAAAGATGAGATTACTTTACTATTAAAAAAATTAAAAACAATAAAAATTAGTTTTTTATGTTCACAAAACCCCGTATTTAATCTCTATATTTTTCATTTCATTTAGAATAGCCTTTTTATTGTTAGTTATCCATCAATAAGTTGTCGATGCAATTGCCTTAGGTTTTAGTGTGGGTTTGGTAATGTATTATAGAGTGTTTTTAGTAAAAATAACTTTTTAATTGAAAATAAATTAAAATAATATTTTTTATTTTTAACATCAATAAATAAAAAAAATAACAATAAAAATATAAAAAAATTAATTTAATATCTTTTCAAATAAAAAAACAGCCGAACCAAAAAAAAACAAACAAAATCAACACATGAATTTTGGTAGAGAAATTAACTTATGGTAATGGCCTCCCGTGCATTTTTGGTGGTGGTTTGCCATGAAAATGGGCCGACGGTAGCCTTAAACACGGACCTTGGTCTCTTCTTGCTGGCCCGAATTTTGAGCAATACAGTAATAAAGCGGGCCCAATAACAAAGGAGCAAACAAAAAGTAAAAGGTGAAAAAGAAATCCATATTATATTTATACCAAAAAGAAAAGAAAAATTCTAACATCAAGCCACCAAAGTGAAGCGAGAAGCAATCACCTCCACTCTCACGCCACACCGGAAAAAGAAAAAGCCTCCTCCTCTATGGCGCTAGCATTACCAACTCGGCAAAGACGAGGAGCAGCGTCTGATCTCCCATCGCCGTCCTCCTCGCCATCAAAACCTTACGAAAAGGAAGACAAACGAAAGCGATCAGAGGAAGGGCAAGAACATAAAGCAATAGGATGGTTCTTACCCTTACTCGCTTTAGGAATGTTGCGCTACTTGAGTGCTACATCAAATATCATTCATGATTGTGATGAGGTTTTCAATTATTGGGAGCCTCTTCATTTTCTGCTCTATAAATCTGGTTTCCAAACCTGGGAATACAGGTGATTGAAATATCATTATTTTATCTCTTTTCTTAATTAAAATATGATTTTAAAAGTATTGTTGGTTTTGCAGTTCTCAGTTTGCGCTGAGGTCGTATTTATACATTAATTTCCATGAATTAGTCGGATTACCAGCTTCCTGGTTGTTTCCTGATGACAAAGTAAGATTTTATTTTTCCTTTTGGCTACTTCCATTATTCACTGTTTGTGTCGAGGGTTTGTTAAGGAGAGAGTTTCTTTTTCTGTTTATGCGCGGTGCAGGTGAGAGTGTTCTATGCAGTAAGGTTTTTTCTAGGTTTCGTGTCAGTTATTGCTGATGCTACGCTAGTAGTAGCACTTTCAAGGAAGTATGGTAAACGACTTGCTTCCTATGCGCTCGCCATGTTATGTTTAACCAGTGGTTGTTTCTTTGCTAGCACGAGTAAGTGAGCATTTTGTGTTTTTGTTTCTATTATTTTTTATTTATTTTTTGGATATTGATGTGTTCATTTTGTCAATCTATGCTGTGTTGGATATGATTGGCAGGTTTCTTGCCGAGTTCGTTTTCTATGTATGCCATGAGTCTTTCGTCGGGATTATTTTTACTTGGGAAACCTGCTTTTGCTGTTGCCGTTGCAGCAGTTGGAGTAATTCTTGGCTGGCCGTTCTCAATTTTGGCTTTCATGCCGATTACAATTTACTCTTTGGCAAGAAGATTTAAACAAACATTTTTAGCTGGGGCAGTCACTTCGCTTGTTCTTCTTGTAAGTGCCTTGTTGATTTGATTTGATTTGATTTGATTATTGATGTTTGCTATCGTTACAATTTAAAGAATGTTATTCTTCCAGGTGCTCTCGGTGCTTGTTGACTATTACTACTACAAACGGTGGACATCATCTGTTTTTAATCTCATAGTATATAATGTCCTAGGAGGTGGTGAGAGCCACTTATATGGGATTGAAAGCCCTTTATTTTATCTGAGGAATGGATTTAACAATTTCAACTTCTGTTTCATCCTGGGTTTACTCTTCCTTGCATTTCTACCCATTGCAAGGAGAAAGTATGCTCCAGACCTGCTAATTGTGGTTTCACCTCTTTATATATGGCTGGTGCTCATGTCTTTGCAACCACACAAAGAAGAAAGGTTTGTTTTTCATACTATGGCCTCCAAATTCCTTGCAGAGCTCTTTGTGCCAGATTTGTTTGTAATCACCCATGCTATCTTCCTGTACAAAGTATTGAAATGGATTTGAATGTTTCTGCTAATCTTTCCATATTTTTGTAATGGATTTGAATGTTTCTGCTAATCTTTCCATATTTTTGTGTCCTGGCATTCTTTATTCCAGTAATTAACTCTATTTCTCTCTAGTTAGCAATGTTTGTCTACTTACCATTTATAATGTCCAGTCTTAACTATTAAGGAAATTCTAGTGGATAGAAAAGAAATCGTGTTTCGATAAATTTCTTATATTTGAGTTTGACTGACTTCAATGCCTGTTAAGTTTTCTTGCAAGGCTGACTTTTTTGTATCGCTAAATTGGTACAAGACCATTTGCTTTCAATTTATTGAAGATACTCTGTCTCGGTTTCAGGAAGTAGTTTCGTCTCATGATAAGGATGAGGTTGTCATCTGCTTAGAGTGTAGTTGTGTACATGTTTTATGGTCTACTTTTGGTTACCATAAACTCTAATGCTGAATGAACCTCAAGTTAGTAGCAATTGCATTCTATTTGTGTTGTCAAATTGCCCTACTACATAGACATCAAAATGATTGGTATCGGGCAACTTTCTTAGAGTTGTAGTTGACTGGATGAATAATTTGAAATGATTTAGTATTCAGATTTCGTAGTCTATGTGACTTGCATTTGAATTTTTTTATGAAGAGAGTTTGGGGGGATGTTTTCTAGTGCTAAAAAAGCAAGAAAGGGGGTTGAAAGTTAAGAATGTGTGTGAAGCATCTAATAGGGTAACTCTAGTTGAATTGAGTGGAAGTTTGTGAATTACACACGATGTTGTTAAATTTTCCAATTCTTGGGATGCAATTTTAAAATAAAGAACAAAAGGGAAAGGTCTTGTCATGAATAGGAACTATGGACTTTGTTTTTTCCAAAGGTCTATGGCAAAATCAACTAAGCTTTTATCTAGAAATGTCAGAGTGAACCTGATGGTCTTAGTTTGCTCTCCAAGAAGAATATGAGTTGCCACTATGAGATATGCATTGGAGTGAGCTTGAAAGAGTCAAGGCAAAAACTTTCAAATAAGATGGATGTTATGAGAATCATGTCATCCAGTCTGAAACTCTTCCTCTAATCAGTACTTATTTAACATGGTTTTTGTTCGTCCATGTTGCATCAATTGGGGCAGTCATTCATTCATTTGAATGCTACTACAACTATATTTTGTGGATGAGGAAAGTCCGGGAATTTTATAAATGATATCCTCCTTTTGCTTCCTCACATGTAAACTACCCAACTGCACTATTAAATCTTCCCTGACAAAAGTGAATCTGATTTTTTCTTCTCCGATCACAAATTCATATGTGATGCTGATAGAGGGTTTAGATCATGACACTATATGCAAACTTTATATCAGAAACCTGTGCAATGTGAAATACTTTGTCAAGGTTTGGATTGCCATCCCGCGTCTTTCTAATCTTTCGTTTGCATGCTGTTGGAAAATGTGCCATCATTTTTAAGTTATTTGCTTTGTATAAAACAATGTTCTTTTGGTTGGTTCATATATATTTTATGGATAAAGAGATGCTTGAT
>Ga0307517_10014811_pt1 | contig 10429 bp, 4 predicted proteins | sample 23_EM_MG_FD_194515 | JGI IMG/M metagenome (GOLD analysis project Ga0307517, IMG submission 194515) | Populus trichocarpa ectomycorrhiza microbial communities from riparian zone in the Pacific Northwest, United States - 23_EM | ecosystem: Host-associated > Plants > Roots > Unclassified | place...
GTTTGTGTGTTGGTTGTCATTTTCTGATGGATAGTTAATATTCACTTCTTAAAAACACCTCGCTGTTGCTATGTAAAAATTCTCCAGAGTATTTATTTTATAATGAAAACGGGTTTTTTTATGTTTCAGGTTTCTAGCATGCAAATTTGTAGACCTACTGACGGGCTTGTCATTGTGATAAATTCCTAGAGATCATCGGCCCATATTAGGTTATAAGAGTTCATTTATTTATTTTTATAATTTTTAATATAAAATATTAATATTATAGATATTTATCTTTCTATAACCATAAATTTATAAAAAAATATCTCAATATTTTACTATATTTTTATCTCTGTAAAGAATATTTATTTCTCATTAATATTCTATAATGGATATTAATCTCTCATTAATTCTATTAGGAGAAAATAACTCTTTAACTTCTTAAATCTAGTAAAACAACAAGGCTTAGAAGCTATAAATACCTCATGAACCACCTAGGTAAATGGTTAACAATTTTTATTCTCTAGACACTAATACTTGTAAGTCCGAGAGTATTTATCATATCAAAACAAGAATATTCTTATTCTTGGAATTTGAGGTTCATTCTCTCATTTGTTGCCATCCAATTCTTAAAAGTTACTAACTTTATCATATCAAAACCCTTTCCTTTCATAACAATTTCTTTTAGGAGGCGAAAAGCATGTGTCATTCGACGTCGCCCTGCTATAGGATGACGACTCCACCAATGAATGCCTTGTCTGGTTATACTAAACTCTGTTTGTTTGATTGTTCATTTGTTTTGGCCTGTTTAGTTTTAGCATGCATTTCTATTGCTTTTGCATTTTTACTTCTTGTTCATGCATAAGTACATCGAGTATGGATTAATGCCCTTATGCATTTTAATTTCACAAATAGATCCAATTCTAGGTTAGGTGGGGAGTTGTGGTTTGTCTGATGACTTTCAGTCGGAGTTCAGATTCGTGAAATATCCATCTATGAGTTGAGTGTTTACACGGTAATGGCGATCACATCGTACCTCAACCATTCCTTGTAAACCCCTATATTGCCTTCACGCAAAGTGGTCACTAGGCAATTTATAGACCTTTTTTAGACTAGGTAGAAAGCTTACCCATAATGTAATGGCCTAGAACCTACTTTTAGGGTGCGAACTCCCTAATAATTCATTTTGCATCAAGACAGATCTTATCAATAACCTTGAACTCTGCAGGACTTTCTGAGCTAAAACCACAACTTTCCTAAAAAGAGCCTGAGATGATCAAACTATGGGTTTTTTTTTTCAATCCATCCCTGATATGCATGTACACATATTTATATCCACACTTATACATCAATTCATTGTAAATGACATACATACACGCACCAGGTTAAAATATAGATCCCTGAAGAGTCTATAACACCCGACTTCGAGTAAGAAACATGGAAGATGAAGAGCGTGCTCACCGTGATGCTTATTTCCAAGAAGAGTTAGAGTCTCTAAAAGTTAGCATGGCTCGCCTTACTAGCTTCCTCGAACAAGCACTTAGAAATGCCTCTGGTGAAGGTATTTCCAATCAACCTGTCATATTTGTTTAGAACCCAATAACAACTCAACCTAAAGAAAGAATGGATAAACATGGTTAAAAGCCCCAACACAATTCAGTATTTGTACAGTCGACAACACTGACGCCAGCACTTGCAGTCATATATGCATTCGCCAACGAGCCCCACAAGACAAAGTCATTTGATGACATTGATCAAGATAAGATGGCACGCTGGAAGCCAGAATTAAGGCTATTAAAGGGGTAGACTTGTATGACTCAATACAAGTCGCAAAAATGTGTCTGGTCTCGAATATGGTTGTATCAAAGAAGTTCTATGTTTCTAAATTTATCAAATACATCGGAACACAGTGCCCCATCACTCATCTTAAATCCTACTAAAATAAAATGGTAGAAGTAGTACACGATGAAAAACTACTGGTGCACTTTTTCCAAGATAGTTTAAGAAGGGCGACATTGAACCGGTACATGAGATTGGACACAACAAAGATCTGCAGATGGAAAGACCTGGTAGATGTTTTTGTCAAGCAGTACAAGTATAATATGGACATTGCTCCCGATAGAACTAGCTTGTCTAATCTAGAAGAAAAAAAGACAAATAAAGCATAAGAGAATATGCCTAGAGATGGAGAGATCTAGCTGCACAAGTGCATCCATCATTTTTGGATAAAGAAATGATCATTCTATTTGCCAACATGCTCAAGGCGTCAGTCATACTATGAGCATGTGATAGGTAGTTAAGCCTAGTAATTCACTAACATTGTAGCAGTAGCTGGGCGCATCGAACAAGGAGTCAGGGAGTGGTAGAATTTCTGTGTCCATTGAGAAAAGAGGCTTTGAAGGGAAAATGAAGAAGGTCGACCATGTTGAAGGTGGCTATAAGGGTAAGGAAAAACCAATTCCAAAACTACCACACTCCATCCCAAATTGTCAACATCAACTCCTCATTTCCTACTTGAAAACCTGAGCCTTAAAACCTCCATGCCAAAAGCCAAACTAAAACTTTCCCGAAGAAGAATTACTAAAGGGTCCTCCAGGAACAACTACCTTCATTACCGTTACCTCTAAATGAGATGTACAAGAAGCAACTAAGCATTAAGCATGTCTCTCGAACCCTTGGCACCTCTACAGCCACCTTATCCTAACTAGTACAAACCTGACCTCACCTGCAAGTACCATGTTGGTGTTGCAGGACATAACATTCATATTTGTAGTACCTTCATGTAGTTGATTAAAGTTGGGTGGATAACATTCAAAGAAGCTCTGAACGTGAGTACGAACCCTTTATCCAATCATGCTTCAGGCAGTGGATCAGTAAATGCACTAGAGGCGGAATACTGGGGAAATTTAAAAGCACTAATAGTAAAAGCAAGGTGCAAAGAAGGCAGCATGAATTATTGAGGTACTCAAATTTAAAAGGGTTATCCATAAAGGAAAAAATTCTACTAAAGTTTTCTATCCATAAGAGCTTTTATGAGGAGGCTAGCCGAAGGGAAAGTGCACTAGAATCAAAAGATGAAGCCTGCACCTATTATTGCCTTCTATTTGATCATGTCTTTTTTAACCTATTTTAGTTTTGTTGGCAACTTGGCTCATGATGCCACAAGACTTTCTTCATCAAATGAGCCCTTCCTTTTAATAGGATCATGTGTTTTCTTATGTTCATGATGTGCCTTCATTTTTGGTGTTGTTTCATGCAAATAACACACCTAGACAAGCACACCCTTTACTCACAAGAATTCTTTGGTGTGTTTCCCTTTTTCTTTAAAACCTATGCATGATCTCATATTTTCACAAAGATTTTTAGGAAATCAAAGTCTCAATACAAATAAAAAGCCAAATTGGTGTTTGTTCTAATAAATAAGTTTTGGAAATTCAAGCAATCACCTAGAAAAAGAAAAAACCTGAAGAACAACCCAAACACCATAAGATGACTTCAAAGCTAAGTTTTAACTAAATGAAAAATGAGAAACCATTTTGCATATTGGCATGAAAGAAAGCAAAGCTTATTGATTCTGAATGCATGCGTTTGAAATGAGAAAATGTCATCTTTGATGGTCCTTTCACAATACTAAAAAAATCCCTTACAATCCCTTTTTGAGCCTAATGTGTTTTTCTTGAAAAATAACCTTGATTAAGATCACATCCCATACTGAGGGGCAAGTGCAAGAAATATGCAGAAAGATCCTTAATGATTAAACATGCCCAAACAAAGCTAAGGGGGCATGAAAGAATCCAAAGTGTTTGAGCATTCTACAAAAATAACTAATATGATAATGCTCAAAACCAAATAAAGAAAACAAAGAGAAAAGGCCCAAGCCCGACACTAGCGGGTAAGATGGACCATTTTGCAAAACAATTTAAAGGATAAAAATGTTTGGAAACAAGCACCAGTGATCCTTAGTCTTGAAATCCTTTAAACATCTTTTGAGCCTACAAATATCCTTTCTCTTCATAGTCAATAGCCAAAGCCTACATTACATGCCTAATCAAACTCTTTTTTATCAAAGGCAGGTAATCTGGATCATTAAGCAATGCTTTCTTATGTGAAACAAGCTCCATTATTCATACAAACAAAATAAATGCTTTGAAGATTGGTTCTCTAAAACCCTCAAATTAAAGTTTGAACCTTTTTTGATCAACAAAACACCACTTCACATTTCCACCAAAACCCAAAAAAAAAAAAGTTTCAACTCTTATGAAAACATATCCATGGAAATCTCTTGAATTCTTTTCAGAACAAGTTTGCTTGAAATTGACATCAAAATGGTTTTTATGTCTGGAATGGCTTTGAAGTTCCCAAACTTTCTAATAAAATGATCCTTGTAAATAACCAACCTCGTCCTACATGACTTCATCCATAGAAAAATCCTAGAACACTTGAGGACATGATCAGACTGGAGCAATCCAATAAACATAATTAGACTGACTCTAAAATTCCCTTTCTAGAAAGACAAAAGGATGTTGAACAAAACTGAAGATAAAGGTCTTTAAGTAGGAAGACATGAAGATATAATCTAAAGATTTGTTATATAATGAGGTCAAGAGAACAAGTAATGGCTCGAGTAAGCGAAAGTAGAAGGCTACTGAAATTAATTAATAGAGACCCAACTCTAGAAAAGGGAAGTCTGTGAATAAAAGGGGACCTATATTTCTCATGTAAGTATACATGCATCATAATGCATTACACTTGAGTCCTCGTTGAGAAACTAATGAAAATAATCCTTGATGGGCTAGTAGTTTACCAACCCTAGCTTTTTTAGTGCGCCTTTAAACCTTCAACCATCTTAGATAAGACGTTGTCTAGCCCTATTTCTCACCCTTTTAAGATCACTTTCGAGCTCTCAACCCAGATAGTGTGCTTTTTAGCCCTATTTTTTTTCTTTTGTAGTGCGCTTTCTAACCCTCACATATCAGATAATGCGTTTTCTAGTCCTATCTCATCTTTCTCTTCCGGGTGTGCTTTCTAGCCCTTGTCTCCTAGATAGTGCATTTTATAATCCTATCTGTTTCCTTTCGAGTGCGTCTTTGAGCCCTCATCTTCTAGGTAGTGCGTTTTCTAACCCTACCCCCTTTTGAGTACGCCTTTGAGTCGTCATCTCTTAGATGAGCGCATTCTAACCCTATCTTTTTCTTTTTTACTGCGCTTTTGAGCCCTTATCTTCCAGGTAGCGCATTTTCTAACTCTACCTCCTTTCAAGCGCGTCTTTGAGCCCTCATCTCTTAGATAGTGCACTTTCTAGCCTTATATTCATCCTTTTGAGTGCATCTTTAAGCCCTTATCTCTCGAGTAATGCTTTTTCTAACCCTTCCTCTATTCGAGCACGACTTTGAGCCCTTACTTCTTAGATAGTAAGGTTTTTGCCCTATCTCATCTTTCCCTTCTAAGTGCGCTTTGTAAACCTCACTTCTTAGATAATGCATTTTCTAGCCTTATCTCATCTATTCTTGGTGAGCCTTTGAGTCCTCATCTCTCAGATAGTGCGTCTTCAGGCCCTATCTTCTTCTTTTTAGCACATATTTAAGTCCTCATCTCTCTGATAGTGTGCCTTCTAGCCTTATCTCTTTTCATACGAATGCTCCTTTAAGCTCTCATCTTCTTAATAATACGCATTTGAGCCTTATCTTATCATCTTTTCAAGACATCTCTGGCCAAATCCTTTCATCAGGTAAGTTACATTTTCCTCCTAGGCAGGTCACCCATTACAATGAGACCACTTTGAAAAATCTTAGTATTTTTTATCTGGGCAGGTTGTCCATTACAATAAGACCACTATAAAAAATATTTATGTTTCTCACCTAGGTAGGTCCCCCATTACAATGAAACTATTTTTTTGAAAAATCTTTGCATTTTTCACCTAGGTCAGTCACCCATTACAGTGAGACTAGTTTTGAAAAAAATTTTATTTTTTCACCTGGTAGGTTACCCATTACAATAAGACCACTTTGAAAAATCTTTTTCACCTAGGTCAGTCGCCCATTATAATGAGACCACTTTGAAAAATCTTCGTATTTTTTACCTAGACAGGTCGTCGATTACAATAAGACCACTCAAAAAACAATCTTTGCATTTTTCACCTAGGCAAGTTGCCCATTACAATGAGACTATTTTGTAAAATATTTGTGTTTTTCACTTAGACAGGTTGCCCATTACAATAAGATCACTTTGAAAAATTTTGGCATTTTTCACCTGGACCGGTCGCCCATTATAATGAGACCACCTTGAAAAATCTTTGTATTTTTTCACCTGGACAAGTCGCCCATTACAATAAGACTGCTTTGAAAAATCTTTTCATTTTTCACCACTCGAAAAATCTTTGTATTTTTCCACCTGGGTAGCTCACCCTTTACAATGAGACCAATTTGGAAAAACCTTTGTATTTTTCATCTGGGCAGGTCACCCATGATGATTTGACCATTTCAAAACCTCTGAATTCTACCAATAAGCAGGTTGCCTGGTACAACCATACCACTTTAAAAAGCCTTTCACAAAGACCATCTTTTTTCTTTACAAACTCTATCTCATTTTCCTTCGAGTACACTTTCTAGCCCTCGTCCTTCGGATAGTGTGCTTTCTAGTCTTGTCCTTTTTTCTTCTGAGTGTGCTTTTTGAGCCCTCACTTCAAACATTTATAGAAGGATTGACTATTTCTTGATTTGGTTAATTTGTTATCTCTCATTCCTTTTTCTTCCTTAGAAAGCTTACAATCTAAAGTCTCTTACGAGACTTTTGTCGTCAACATTATAAAGAAGGGGGCAACTGTCATAACTCATTTCTAAGTTATTCCTTAAATTCATCTTCTTTCTTTCCAAAATAATAAAATAAAATAATAATAATAATAATAGCAAGAAGACTGACATTTTGGCAAAAGTAAACTGAGAGGATCTCACATGTATAAAAAATCAACCTGCAATTTTGGATGGAATTGGAAGCCTAATTGTACTCTATTTTACCCAAAATTGGAGAGACAATGCAAATTTAAGATCAAGTTACGTGATTATTGGATGAATATACATATAAATTAAGCCTAAAGACATAATTAGATTTTTAATAAGCCATTTTAATTTAATCATGAGCCAAATTAAATTTAATTATGTTTAATAATTAACTTAGGTCCAATTAAAGGATTTAATTAGGTGCAAGGATTTAATTATACTTTAAATTGGTCAAATTAATTTTATTAGAAGCTTCATTGGTGAAAAATTAAGTTTTGGAGCCTAGTTTGGGCTTAATTGAGAAAATTAGAATTTTAAGAGACCAAATTTAATCTTTACCAAGTTAATTGATTAAAATTAGAGGTATAATTGCAAGGAAATCAAAGTTTTAGGGTCAATGAAGGGTTAAATTGAAGAAATTTACAGCCAATGATCATTTTGCAAAAGGTGCCGAACTCTAGGGACTCAATTGATTGAAATCATGGGTTAAATTAAAGAAAATTAAAAGTTTAATGGTCAACTGGGGGTCAAATTGCATAAATCCAAAACCAAGAATCAAAATGAAAAAAGGCGCTAAAATTCAGCACTGGCATTGAAGTTCGATAGGGGTAAAATTGCATAAAATTAGAAGTTTTGAGTCAATTAGGGGTACTATTAAAAGAAATTAAAACGTGGAGGACCAAATTGATCTTTGGAAAAATTCCTAAATTAAAACTCTAAATCCCTAAAACGGAGCTGTTTTGAAAATAGTAAAAAAAAAAAAGAAAAGAGAGGGGGACCAGACAACGTGTCGTCTAGTGACTATTCATCTTATTCTTCATTTCATCAGAAAAAGCTGCTTGAGTGGCCTCCTTCCTAAGGTATTTAATGCTTCATCTCTCCACTAAATTTGATAAAACTTGTAAGCAAACAATGGCCTAACATCTGACTACATCCTAGTGTGGGCCTTTTTGGTCAATTGATGCCACAGCAGTCGCGACGCCATCCTAAAATGGTCAACCCAACCAGCCTTCAATTGTTAAATTTTTTTTTAGTTTTTAATTTTTTTTTTTGCATTTCCATTAGTAATTACCAACGAATATTTTTTTGTTGTTTTTTTCATTGAACATTACCGATAAAATATGTTTAGTTGGTAATTCTGTTTCTATTTAACAATTTTCTAGTGGTGTTACCTTGGTACCATTTAAACCATTGAATTCAATGAATTTTTCCTGGTTCTTTGCTTATTCTTCTACACTTACATGGGTAATTAGAGCTTTAATTGAGAGCCTTTTTTATTTATGCCTCAAACATTTGAAAAAGTCTTTCCAAGATTCGCAATTTATTAATGATGTCTGCAACTTGCATTTGCTACTCTACTTGGATGACTTTGTTACGCTTCTTATGAGCAAGCATTTGAAGTTCATTGGATTGATCAACCACGAGCTTTTCTTCATTCATTCTGAACTTGAAAAATCATCCACAAGCATACTTCATGGAACCAACTTCTTCAGTATCATATTTTTGATAGAGCACCTTCCAATTCTTCTTGAAAAAAGTAAAACCCTAATAAAGATCATCAAAAAGATAATTTAGTAAATAATTACAACAATTATTATTATCCTTCCTTCATTTCTTAACTTTTATCTCATGTTAAGCTTACCCTTCTTCATTCTTCTTTTTGTTAGGGTTTTTCTAGTTAAGACATAGCTGGCATTCAATAGGGTAAGATAAATTAAGGTCTTTTACCTTCATCTTTTGAACATTTCTCCATGGAAGCGAAATCTCTCATTAAGGTCACCCACTCCAACGGAGCTTTGCCCATTGATAACATTAGTGTTCTTCATAGTATTTTCGTCTTAAATTGTTGGAGATTAGAAGGATATTACCAGATGATATGGATAGAAAACACTAAGAAATAGCTTAAACAAAATTATTTAGGTGATTGACTTGAGATATAACCAGGTTGCTTTCCTGAGATGATACGTATCTTCCGCATAAAAAGATTACGAAAGAATAGCTCAACAGAGTATTGCATGTCATTTCAAGGATAAAACAAGCTTAATCACCTTGAAACTCTACAAAGAATATCACCACTCTTGCTTGAATGGAACAACAAAATAAAATTGTGTGCTATGACTTTAGTTTACTTGAAGAAAAAATATAAAGGAGCTGGAAGCAACTTTTTCGTTGGAGGATGAAAATTTTACAGCTAGTAAAAATAGATTTTATAATTGTTCTTGTTGTTGTAGGTAGACGAGACAGTACAAATACTTAAGTTTTAAACCATTAAAAATTTAAAAACCATTTTATAATGTTTTGTAACTGTTAAAAGGCAATTAAAAGAAGTATATAGAGTTTAGTAATTGCATGCAATTAAATATTTAATAATTACTTGCAATTAAAAAGAACCAATTGCTCATCACATCACTCAACGGCAATAGATTTTGGATTTTTATAAAGTTATACCAACTGCTACCTTATTTTCGATCCAACTAGCTAATTGGCGCAACCCTCAGCTGGCGAATATTGTCGAGTCTGATCTCTGAGGATGTTTTGTTTTTGTCCCAATCCTTTCAAAAAATGCATTTTCGTGTGCATATCAATGGAGTCAACAGCACAATTGCTCGTCACATCGCTCAACTGGCTATTTCGTGAAGGGAGGAATGTGTGTGTATAGAGGGAAGATGGCATCTTGTCTTATGCTTTAACTGATGTAATCAACAAAGATATATAATTTTTAATAAAATTATAAAGAATGCCTGCGCTTTGACATTTAAAAATTTATGTAAAGACAAAAAATACATGTGACTTTCATCGTTTGCTTATAATTTCACATCTAGTCTCGTCACACTTCATCATCAAAATAAACGAGCAAAGGGTAACAATGGATATCCATATTTTTTTATATATTTATATTTTATTTATTATGTATTAGATAAAAATATATACATATTCATTGTCTTACTATTATTTATAATTATAATTAATATATATATATATATATTGTGAGATATGTATATATCATATATAATATAGATATATATTTCAAGTTAGGTTGAGCAGATTATAAATCAAATTTAATAATATTTATATCATATTCATTACTTATTAAATAATATAATTATATAAAAAAACTCATGTTTTTAATTCAAATCACGTAGGTATCAATAAGTCCAGATTAAATTATTATTCCTGGATCAAATGTACCACGCAACTCACTTTATCACACAAAATATATATATAAAAAAAGGTAGAGTAGTTCCTTTGGGTCTAAAGCTTTTTCTTTCTTTTCTATTTCTCATTATGAATCCTAACTCTTTCACAACCAAGGACAGAGCTATAAAATTTACTTTGAAGGAGTCAGTAAATATATTAAGAACAAATAATTAATCACACATATCTGAATGAGATTTAAAAGTTATATATTAAGAAATAAGTTGTAATTTTTTATTTTAAAATAATTATGCATA
>Ga0307517_10014813_pt1 | contig 10428 bp, 4 predicted proteins | sample 23_EM_MG_FD_194515 | JGI IMG/M metagenome (GOLD analysis project Ga0307517, IMG submission 194515) | Populus trichocarpa ectomycorrhiza microbial communities from riparian zone in the Pacific Northwest, United States - 23_EM | ecosystem: Host-associated > Plants > Roots > Unclassified | place...
ACTTTAACTTAAAAGCTTAACATAATATCTTTTTAATGTGGGATAAAAAACTTTTTAAAATATTCTTTTAAACTTCATAATATGTATAATCTATATTTACATGGATTTTTTCATATGAAATATTAATTTTTTTTTTTTTTAATTTTTCCGAGTTAATCCGGGTTGACCCCTGAAACCCGGGACCCGGCCCCTTGGCCGGGTCAACCTCCGGGCCGGGTTTAATAACTATGATAAAAACACCCTCTCACGCGAACCTACTCCACAATTCCAATAATTCAGCCTCAGCTACCGTACCGTGCTCAATATCCACTCAGCCAAAAACTACTCAAAGCAAATCCAATGTTTTACAAGGTTGTTAATTTCTTTTCGTTTTACATGAAATAGTCAAAATATTTTATATTAATTTTTTTTTTTAAAAAAATTATTTTATTTTAAATCTCAGTTTATTCTAGATTTTTCAGATAAAATTCAGCTAAAATGTTATAGTTTCATTTTACATATTTCATTCCAGGCTTGAAAAGCCATTAAATCAAATTTGTATTTTGTTTAAGTTGAATTAATTTAGGTTAAAATTCTATTTAATCTTAACTATTTATGAATATTTTAAATTTTAAAATTATATTTGTTTGACATTATATTTGTATTGCATAATTTATAATTAATTTATTTTGAATTTAAATTATGTTTGTTGAATTAAAAAAAGCAAAACACCTACCGAAACGGAATTGACAACCTTGATGTTTTATAAAAATAATATTTTTTATTTTTTTAAAATTTTAACACATTAAAAAAAACACAAAAAATTAATTTAAAACAAAAAAAATAAAATTTTATAAAACAAGATTTCTACTACAAAAACAAACAGATATTAAAATTATCACAACAATCTCATCTAAGTATTTGCTGTAAAGTTTAGTTTTATTTTACGTGGTTAAAACTTTAAACCCTAGAGACTAATTAATAAACAAATACAAACATTTCTTCTCCCCGGCCGGGGGTGTAAAAGATACAAGCATAGTTACAATTTTATACTATGAATTATATATAATCACGCATTATAGTATAATACATACTAATTAATTCATCCCAATGGTATCCCCGTGGTACGTTAGAACATTGGGGCTCTTAGCGGAACTCCTTTTCTTGATTGCTTTAATTTTCGCCTCTTGAGATGTTGAATTCGGTATTGATCTTTCCTACACTCGCCTCCATAAATGGCCGTAACCTGAGAATTATTAATAAAAGGAATAATTACACTAAAACCACCGCCGGGAGTTATATACTATAAATATATATATATATACCTACTTGAAATTATTAATTATTTTTATATAAATCAAGGAGAGAGTATATTTGGAGACAGATGGTGCGGTGCACCTTGCATTCAATACTGCAATAGTGTGAACAATTATCTTGCAAACTTCTGTGACAGATGATGCACCTATAGTCCTTGAAATTAATTTGCTGCTGTTGGTGACGATGATAATGGTTCCTTTGCTTCAAGAATAGCACTCTAGCTTTATTTGTAACATAAGTCTGTGAACAAAGCAAAACAACATAAATTAATTATGCGTGTCTGAATTTATTTCAAAATTACTTTTGAATTCAAAAGTTTGATTGTGATAAAATTGAAATTATTGATCACTCGACTAAAAACTCCTCATATCATATAAAAAAATCACTTAATCTAAAGATCTAAACTATTAAATGATATTCCATTAATAATATATATCTAGCATTTGCTAAGTGATTGCATGATTTATTAATATGGAGTAACTTATAAGTATTCCCCCTAATATTGAAAATTAAATTAACGAGTCTTGTTTTGAAAATTAATTTTTAATTTTTTAAAGTGATTTTTATTTGAAAATAAATTAAATAATTTTTTTTATTTTTTAAAATTATTTTTTAATATCAACACTTTAAAATAATTAAAATAAATAAATAAAAATTCAAACTTTGCAAGACCCGCAGTGCAGCCGTGTGAAATTGGGGCCGTTATTTTCTAAACCTATATAAAATTTGAGGACAGCAAGTAAATTAACAACGAGAAAACCTGTATGCCAGAGCAGTTGAAGAGCTTGGACAAGTCTTGCCGATTGATTACATCGCTATAGATATATCTTCGAATCTACAGCACCATGGAAAACATGTAGAGAACAGAGAATCAAGTTCCACACATACATGTATAATGCCATTCAACTGGGCAAATTAACTAGTAAGAAGATGAGATTGATGAGGTTAAGAGAGATCATGGACCTTGACGTGCTTGTGGCGAGCATGAGCTGGAAGACAATTTGAGCACAAAGAAGAATAGCAATCAGCACAAAAACGATCCATTCTGGAGTCTGGATGAGTGATGCATGTCCTGAAGAAGACGGTGTTGTACATAACAACTACCCATTGCGGCACCGCAGGATAGTTTTTCTGCAAAAACATCAATTTGTTTACTCGTGCTGAATCGAAGTTTCATGTTATGAACAATATTAAAATCCAGGAAAGTGAAGCTTCCATGAGAAAGGTGAAGGAGATTACTAGGCGTACTTCGTGTTTAGATGCACGGAGTTGTTTGATTCCCACAACCTTTTCCATCCTTCTTCAATTCTCTAATAAATTTAAAGGACTCAAGCTTGACGGCTCTGCCATGATTTTGGATCATTTATATGCCATAGCAGCTTCGCTAGAGTTAAAGTCAAGTTCCCTGTAGATAAAATTCAATAGATTTTAAATAAGATGTAGATAAAATTCAACAGATTTTAAATAACATTTGGCCCGTGCCTGTCAGAAAATTCACTCGAGACCACACAATTGACTGGGTCCAAAAAATAAAAATAAAAACCATTTAAAGGGTTTTTATATCTGGGCTTAAATGATCCAAGGAAGATTAAGTTAGGCTATCAGATATTATAATTAAGTAAAAAAACTGTGAAAATAAAGTAATCTTGATTTTCTTGTAACTGGTTTTTTTAATAAAATAGAAAGTATATTTCACATGCTTGCGTTTTCTAATTAAAATGACGAGAGGATGTATAATAATTTACTTCTCATAATATGGCATGAAATGTGAACTCTGATGGCTTACACTTTTAAATCAAAAAATATTTTCATTACAGCTAATTATTATGGTGCTCTTACAAATAAGAGAAAATGTTTTTTTTTTATTCCACCCTGGCAAGTGCTTAATTTTACGTGGATAGTAAGATATTTAAAAAGCTATTATGGCCGTATCCTTCAGTATTTAAAGACATAACAAAGGAATTGGGTGGGGATGGAACCATATAATAAAGTGGGAAACTATGAATGCTCTAGATTTTAATTCTCCTATTATTGGGAATTAAATTATCTAGGAAGGTCGCCTGAGCACTTTAGTTCATCTTGCTGATGATGCTTGCATTAACTAGAAATGTAGATTGGATTAAATTAATTATGCCGACGTTGTTTGTTGTATTGCTTTTTGGTGAAATATAATTATACCAAGCCAGCTCCATTAAATTCTTCATTCGTACGGGCCATGACATTAAAAACAGAGGCCTGCTGCTATTTATTCCCTCCACCAAATTGACTTAATACATGCTATCAGACGCTATTCTGTGGCACCCTCCCATTTAGTTTTTCTGCATCCGGTTTGATACTTTGCTCAGTGCATAACTTTGACGGTGTTAATTCTCCAGCTAACTCACCAAACGAACGTAAGTGGATGCCCTCCATCAATACTTACTTAATCGCCATGTATTAACTTCACGGCCTCACCTCCTTTCTTTGACATTAAATCCTTATCTACTGGAGAGACCGCTAACATTTATGGAATAGTTATGAAGAACTATCGAACACTAATCACCTCGAATTGGCGTGTGCATGGGTGTGTTGTTGATGCTTTATATCATAGGTTTAAAATCTGATCCGGTTCAACAGGTCAATCTAAAATCTGGCCAGCATGAGGCTGGAAATAAGCTGAGTTTAAGAGAAAATAAAAAAAGATAAAAACTTGGATGATCCAGTTAAAAATTCGGTTGTAATCCATTAACTATTTATTTTTTTAATAAAAATAACATTGTTTTGTTTTGTTTTTTTAAAAAATAGGGGTTAGCTCAAGATGATCCAGTGACCCAATTAAAATCTATGACCCAAATCTTGAACCGAATCAATCCCCAGGCTGAAAAAAAAAATATATGATAAAAAAGGTAAAACAACATTTTTGCCTCCAGTGTTTATAACAATTAGTCATAGACGATATGGATGTTCAACACTATGCTTCAATTAGATTAGATTTTTTTAAAAAAAAATACCCAAACTATGATAGAATTTAAGAGTGTAGTTGTGCTTATTTTTTAAAATATTTTTCATGTAAAAATATATCAAAATAATATATATATATATATATATTTTTTTTTAAAAAAAAAAATATTTTTGATATATCTAAAAATACCAAAAAAATATTAATTTGAAATAAAAAAAATAATAATAATTTTTTTAAAAGCGTTTTTGAAACGCAAAAACAAACAAGGCCAAGAGTAAGAAACATCCATAACCTAAGTGATTGATTAAAATGGGCTCAATAAACTCGATTAATTTAAATAATATTTTATATTTATTAAAATACTAAATTGCTTTTTAGTTAATTTGATTATAGCTAAAAAAACATGATTAAAATATGAAAAACTCCTGAGTGTTGGTTTGTTGTTTTTTGCTTTTAGCAGTAATTTACTGTGCTTTTAAAAGTGAAGATTAAAAAAAGTTCTTAGATGCTAATTTTAAAAATTTTGTTTTTAAAAATAATTTAATCATTATATATCGTGTCTAAAAAAATGTTAAAAGTCTGATTTTTTCCCCTATTATTTTAATAATAGCTAATAAACATTTTTTAAAAAATTATATTATCACTAATATCTAGTTCTAATGATTTTTTTTAGAAGATCAAAATGTTTTCTTAAAATTCAGGAACCTCAACATTTGGATCTCCATCATCTGGCCACCCTCGCGCTGTCTAGTGGTGGCGCAGGAGGGAAAGACACGGTGCATGAAGCGGGAGATATTAAAAACAACATTTTAGTCACTCCGTCCCAATCTTTTTGTCCAGATTAAAATTAAATTAAAAAATAAAATAAATTATTAATTAGTATAGAAAACATTAAAATTAGTGACATTTTCACCCTAGAGAAACAATATTCAACACACTCACATATTTTAATGTGAACTCACCGTTTATTTTTCATTAATTCATGTTGTACATTAAATTTTAGTTTAGGTAATTTAATTATAATTAAAGGTCAATTATTATTTTTTTATTTCTGAAGTAAATACAGATTGGAAAAAAAGAGACAAAAATTAAAAAGACACAAAAAAGTCTAGGGAAAGTTAGACAATACACGTGTATGAACTTTTTATTTAAAAAATAATAGGAAGGATCGATGACATGATTTCATTTAAAATTAAAAAAAATAGTACCCGGGCTCTTTCTAAATGGCCAGGCGACTTGAATGGAATAAGAGCTTCCGTCTGGTCTGGTAATTCAACAAGCTGTCGTTGTTAAGTAATTTGTAAGTTATGCCTTTTCAAATCATTGGATTTACTTCTATGCTCACAGATTTTTGCTGCGTACGAAGTAAGACTTTGTTTAAGCTTCACATCACTAGGTTTTCTCTTTGTTTTTTTCCTTTCGTTGATAATTCTGGACTGTTGTAAATTAAACGCAACGCTTTACCACAGATTCCAGCACAAAACAAAACTACAGTCTTCTATTTCTCCTGTTGATAATGTTGAAATGTAACATCATCTATCTTTTATAGGAGCACTGGACGTCCAGGGAGGCTGAGCTGTAACCTGAGAGATCCATGTTTCTGCTGCAATTGTAGCCAAGTACTGCAACTTTTTGCCCGCTTCTATGATGGGAATGATCAGACAACCTTACGTCTATAACCAGTATCACATAAATTTTCTTAGAATCCAAGCAATCTTTTGTTGTCTAGGTCTTCATTTTGAGACCAAGGAACTCCATGCTATGCTAAGTTGTGACTTGAACAATTCGATTCGCATTTCTAATAGCTTCCAAGGCGGTGTAGCATATCAAAATATTGCTTTGTTATTGAGCTCTATGGAATTGCACCTTCTTCTTTTTTAAATAAATAAATAAAATAAAATAAAACAGACTATTTGTCAAAGGAAATGGCTATTAACAGGGCCTCGTTAACCTTTTCCAGTTTAAATGACTAAACTATGCTTTCTTTTCTTTTCTTCCTCTCCTTTTATAAGCACGTGTCCTTTTTCTTCTTCCGCAGCAATTTATTACAATCTCAAATACCAAAAATCCTTAACTAAATTAAAGACAAAAAAAGAGAAGTAGATGATGATCTCGGTCATCATGCTAGCAATTTATATCAACAGCTTGATTGATACCCGGATTTTCAATGGCCCATCCCTTTAATTACAACTTTTTTTTACTACCATTACTACCGTTACATAAATTTCTTATTAAATTTAAATTAAACACACTATTGGATTTCTTTCTCTCCCTTTCCCTTCCTCACACACTATTGGATTTCTTTCTCTCCCTTTCCCTTCCTCCCTGTTGGATAATTCTTTCCAAGAATCTTTAATGTGAATTTCTTGTTGATATGGTTGAGTGAATTGCATGGTGATTGATATTAAAGGGTTGAGAAAGAAGCGGTGGCTGTGATGGGTGGTGGTGGTGGTGATGTGATGTTTGAGGTTAAGGGGAGTGATGGTTTATGTGGCGAGTTTGGTTTTCCGTGGTGTTGCTGTTTTGTAGTGTTTGGTTAGGATTCTTTCATTAGAGATGAAAGATCTAAAATGGGTTGCTGCTCATCTTTTACGATTTCAAATTCAAAGGTGAGATTGTTTCTTCTTTTTTCTTTTTTTTTTTCTCACTTCGGTAGCGAGTTTTTTTTTTAGTTTAACTTCGGTAGCGAGTTTTGATTAACTAGGTCGAGTGAATTGATTTTTAATTAATTGAAATTAGTGAAAAAATAAAAATAAAAATACAATGACACTTTAGTCATTTTAAAAAAAGGAGTTAACAAGGTTACGCCAAAGACAGAGAGAGGGATTGTGCCGATAGCCACTCTCCAAAACATTATTTATTAATTTACGAGTTACCTAAATTATCAAAACCATTCCCGTACAGAGAAATATTACTAAATATGTTAAAATTATCCAGGTAAAATACCGTAGTAGTTTACAGAACTTTTTTTTTTTTTTCCTGTTTTTGTTCTCAAATTTATTTTTTCAATTACAATCTTTAATCACCAAATGACATGTTTGTCAAGCTTTGTCAAACATTCCAGCCATCGAAGGGTATGAATGTTCAATTACAATCTTTAAACACCAAATGACATGTTGTAAAATAATAATAATAAAAGGATTTCCACTCTATAATATATATATACAAGTTATGCCAATATTAAAATGTAAATTCAACTCCATCTCTAATAAAGAAAGAGATTAAATCATTAATATAGTTTATAAGAAATAGATCAGTCCTTTTTTATTATTATTACATGTCAATTCACACCTTACATAAAACCTTAAATAATATAAAACAAGCTTTTCAAATCACCCCCCACCCTATACATCATGTTATTGATACTTTATTTTGACTATTAAAACATGATTTTTTTTCTAAATATTTTAACGGGTCAACATTATATTTTAGTATATAGTATTGTAAAGCATACTTGATGAGTTAAAACTTAAACGTGATGATGATCTTCAGAAACAAACTCGCAAGTTAGAGTGGAAAGACATTTCTGACCGTAGAAAACTAACCTTCAAGTTATCAAGTCACTATCAATTTGCCAAGAAAAAACAATACACACATGTATAAAATTTAAACTCAATTTGGGTGAATTCAACGGCATGAAAATGACTAAATGAGTTAGGCGACCTTTCTAATAATAGAAAACCAATTATACTTACCGGCTTATTTGGAAATATGAAAAAAATTATTTGTTAAAATATATAAAATTAATATCTTTTTTTATTGCTACAAGGTTTATTTTTACAAAATTATTTAAAAAAAATAATAAAAAATTAATAAAAAATTAAAACCACGTACCTAACACCACAACAAGTGAAGAACCTAACGACAGCACACAATAGAATCGACGAAACTTAAAATTGTCTGTTTCTATTTGATTGAATCTTACACGTTATTAGCGGAAGTTAATTCCGGAACTTGGAAAAGGACACTTTAGACTTTAGTAGATTTTTTAAGCAATTTATTAAACGAAGATGTTTTCAGATGAACGAAGACTGATAATTTCCAATGCTCTCTATCCAGTTCCCTCTTTGCATCGGCAACACTCACAGCCACCACAGAGAATACTACTCCTGCCATAGCAAAACAGTTAGCCAAAAGAGAAACAAGAAAATTATCATGGCAGCGACGATCAATGATACTGCTAATCAAGAGTACGATCGTTCAAAAGAAGTGAAACAGTTTGATGATTCCAAAATCGGAGTCAAGGGCTTAATTGACTTGGGCATCACCTCAATTCCTCGGATTTTTATTCACCCGCCAGAGACCCTGTCGGATCTCAAATCCAAGAGGAGTACCCGACTACCCGATTCTGAATCCAATCTGATCCCCACAATCGATATCTCGGGCTTGGAGGATTCGAATCGACGGTCAGCAGTAGTGGATAAAGTTGGACGTGCGTGTCGTGAGTTCGGGTTCTTTCAAGTTGTTAATCATGGGGTTCCTCTGGAAGTGTTGGACGGTACGATTGGAGCTATAAAGGGGTTTCATGAACTGCCCACAGAGGAGAAGATGCGGTGGTATCGTAGAGAGATGGGGTCTGGCGTCTCCTTCCTCTCCAACGTCGACTTGTTTCATTCTAAAGCCGCTAGTTGGAGGTAATAAATACCCTGTTTATGTACCCTTCTAATTCCAATTTTTTTTTTTATACTATTTGATATTAATGGTATTCTCAATCAGAGCGACAGCTTCCGCAGCTAAGTCTCTTTTCAATTTGATTTTAAGTAGATCATTCAATTCTGATTCTGAATTGGTACATGCAAAAGAAAATTATTTTTCTCTTTATTGATATATCTGAATCCCTGTCCTATAATATTAATAATTGATCATTTAATTCTTGTTACTTTTTTGATCCATCTTCCTCTCTCCCACTGAATGGAATACCATTTAGTTATTGCCTAGTTTTTTGTCCGTGAATTTCAATTTACATATGAGGTATATGGGAATCCACGGGTATGAATTCCTTGATTTTAAATAGTTTAACAGTCAATTCCCCTCTTCTAATCTTTCCAACAGCATAATCCTCCAAAATTTTCAAAACTTCACTTGAAGGAACGGTAATAGTCCCTGATCTAATGGATATGTGCAATAATACATGTCTAGAAAGACAGTGTTCACGCGTTCTTGGGATACAGATTTTCAATTATTCTGGTACAAAAGCCATAATGTATTTCCATCTGCAGGGACACACTCCAGATGACTCTTGGCCCTAACTTACCAGAGCTTGAAGAAATCCCTGAGATATGTAGAAACGAGCTTGTTGATTGGAATCAATGCGCCAAACAATTGGGAGAGCTGTTGATGGAACTGTTATGTGAAGGCCTAGGATTAAATGCAGGGAAGTTGAAGGACTTGACATTTTTGGATGCTAGGACTATGGCAGCCCACTATTATCCTTACTGTCCCCAGCCTGATCTAACAGTCGGGATTATGTCTCACACAGATCCTGGAGTTTTAACAGTATTACTGCAGGATCAGATTGGTGGTTTGCAGGTTAAACATGGGGAGGGTTGGGTGGATGTTAAACCTGTCCCTGGTGCTATTGTCATCAATGTTGGGGATATAATGCAGGTAGGAACTAGTAACCAGTAACTAGTCTCACTGCTCTTTAACTTATCACCCTGGATACCTTAAAGATTGATGTGCAAACAGGATGAAATTCTGAAGCTTTAAATTCTAATGTGTTCCTTTATGAGTTTCAGATTCTGTCTAATGACGAGTACAAGAGCAATGAGCATAGAGTGTTGGCTAATGGTTGCCATGAACCACGGATTTCAATTGCAATTTTCTTCAACCCACTCAAGAGGGATAGCTTGTTTGGACCTTTTCCGGAGCTAATATCACCAGAAAAACCAGCTGTTTACCGGGAGTTTATATACACGGATTATATAAAAAGGTTCTTCACAAAAGAGCTGGATGGAAAATCTTTGACAAATTACTACAAGCTGTGAGGCATGGAGTAAACAAGAAAGAACACTACCTTGTAATGTGGATTACTGGACACTGTAGCCAGTTCATATTCTCCCTGCAATTTATTATGCCTAGAAGTTGGTTAATTTAATTGCATAATGGCATTATTTGGTTCATACAATCCCCATTATCAAATGTGTGCAAGTAATGGACTGTATGCTACGGTTCTTCACAAAAGAGTTGGA
>Ga0307517_10014814_pt1 | contig 10427 bp, 8 predicted proteins | sample 23_EM_MG_FD_194515 | JGI IMG/M metagenome (GOLD analysis project Ga0307517, IMG submission 194515) | Populus trichocarpa ectomycorrhiza microbial communities from riparian zone in the Pacific Northwest, United States - 23_EM | ecosystem: Host-associated > Plants > Roots > Unclassified | place...
CCGCCGGTATGAGGGTCTACCCAAAATCCTCCCCGGCACGGGGAGGGGGACCGCGCCGCGCAGCGGCGTGGTGGAGGGGGCCCGCGACAAACGAGCAACAGACCAAGAGGCTGCCGATGGAGGGCCCCCTCCACCACCGGGCTGCGCCCGGCGGTCCCCCTCCCCGTGCCGGGGAGGAATTAAGGAAGACCCATGGCCGATAACGACGCCGTCATTGCCGCGGCGCGGGAATGGCGCGGGACGCCGATGGCGCTCGCCACGGTCGTCTCGACCTGGGGATCGGCCCCTCGCCCGCGCGGCAGCCATATGATCGTCCATCAGGACGGACGCTTCGAAGGATCGGTGTCGGGCGGCTGCGTCGAGACCGACATCATGACTGCCGCCGCCGAGGTGATCGCCGGCGCGCCGTTCCAGCTCAAGCACTATGGCGTTGCCGACGCCGCGGCCTGGGAAGTCGGCCTGCCGTGCGGCGGCGAGATCGCGGTGATGGTCCAGCCGGTTGCCGCCGACGGCTTCGACCCCGAATTGTTCGACCGCATCGCCGACGCGCGCGCCACGGGCAAGGCGCTCGACGTCGTCACCGACCTCGACAGCGGTCAGTCCAGCCTGCGTCCCATAGAAGGCGCGGCGTTCGTCAACCGCTATGAACCGCCGCGCCGCCTGCTGATCGTCGGCGCGGTGCAAATCGCGCAGGCGCTGACTGGGCTGGCGCGCGAGCTCGGCATCGCGACGACGGTGATCGATCCGCGCGCGCGCTTCCTGACCGCCGAGCGCTTTCCCGGCGTGACGCTCGACGACCGCTGGCCCGACGAGGCGGTCGCTGCACTGAACCCCGATCCCGCCACGGCGGTCGTCACCTTGTCGCACGACATCAAGATCGACGATCCCGCGCTCGCTGCCGCGCTGGCGGCACCGACCGGCTATATCGCCGCACTGGGATCGCGTCGCAGCCATGCCGCGCGCCGGGAGCGACTTGGCGCGCTGGGCGTTTCAGACTCCGACCTCGACCGCATCGATGCGCCCGCCGGAATCGATATCGGCGCGGTCGGCCCGGCCGAGATCGCCTTGTCGATCGCCGCCGGGATGGTGGGAGCATTGCATGATCGAGCCTGAAACCACCGCGCTGATCCTGCTCGCCGCGGGCAAATCGGCACGCTTCGGTCTGTCCGACAAACTCACCCAAATGTTCCTGGGTCAGCCGCTCGGCATGCACGTCGTCACCACGCTGGAAGCGGTCCCGTTCGCCAGGCGCGTGGCGGTGCGCGACGGCGCCCAGCTCGATTACGCCGCGCGCGGCTATCACGAAGTGCACAATAGGCACCCCGAAGAGGGACTGTCGCTGTCGCTGAAAATGGGCGTCGAGGCGGCGCGCGCGCCAGGGATCGAGGCAGTGCTGGTCACGCTCGCCGACATGCCGCGGGTGACCGCGGCGCAAATCTATCGCCTGTTCGATGCCGCCAGCGGCGCGGATACGATCGTCGCGTCGAGCGATGGCGTGAATCCCAAACCGCCGGCCTTGTTCGGCGCCAATCGTTTCGACGCGCTCGAAAGCCTCGAAGGCGAAACCGGCGCGCGCGACCTCATCCTGGCCGGCCGCCACGTCGTCGCGCATCCCGACGAGCTGATCGATGTCGATACCGAAGAGGAACTCGACGAGTTGCTGGCCAAGTTTGGCCAGGCGCGCGATCGGGCAACCTTCTGAACTCTCCGTCGTCATCCCCGCGAAAGCGGGGACCCATCTCCAACGCCATCCTCAACCAACAACCGCGAGATTTGCTTCTCGTGTAGGAGATGGGTTCCCGCTTTCGCGGGAATGACGGGTATAAGAGCCGAAAATGCCGTCTTTACACGCTCATTCGTGCCGCAAGGCGTCGATCGGGTTGAGCGACGCCGCGCGCCGCGCCGGGAAGAAGCCGAACACCACACCGATCGCGCCCGAAATCAGGAAAGCGATGACGTTGATTTGAACGTCGAAAATGAACGGCAATTGCCCGAGCACGGACAATAAGATCACCGCGATCTGTCCCAGCACCAGCCCGATCAACCCACCCAGGCACGACAGCACCACCGCCTCGACCAGGAATTGCAGCAAGACCTCGTTGGCGACCGCGCCGATCGCCAGGCGGATGCCGATCTCTCGCGTTCGTTCGGTGACCGAGACCAGCATGATGTTCATGATGCCGATGCCGCCGACGATCAGGCTGATCCCCGCGACCGCGGTGACGATGTTGGTCAGCAACGTGGTCGTGCTGCTCAGCGTGTCGGAAATCTGCTTGGTGTCGAAGATGTTGAAATCGTCGTCCTTGCCGCCGGTGATGTGGCGGCGTTCGCGCAGCAGATCGGTGATCGACGCCTGGACCTGCGCGGTCGAATAGGCCTCGTCCACGCCGACCAGGATCAGGCGCACATCGGTATTGCCCGTCATTCGCCGTTGCACCGCCTTGATCGGCATGATCACGACATCGTCCTGATCGCCGCCGAACCCGGATTGGCCCTTGGTGGTCAGGATGCCGATGACGTCGCACGAAATCCCCGAAATGCGCATCCGCGTGCCGAGCGCCGGGGCGGTCTTGTAGAGGTTGGTGTAGACCGTGCTGCCCAGGATGCAGACCGCCTTGCCGGACTCTTCCTCGACGGGCGTGAAATAGCGCCCGCTGGTCAGCGTCCAGGGCTGAACCTGGAAATAGCCATTGGTGGTACCGTTGACCGTGGTCGACCAATTGGCGCCTTCATAGATCGCGGTGCCGGTCGACTGTGCTTGCGGCGCGACTGCGGTCACCCCCGTGATCTGCTTGCCGATCGCCTCGACATCCTGCGGGTCGAAATCGGGCGGGCGCGGGCCGCCGCCACCGCGACCGAAGCCCTGGCCCGGACGGATTTGCAGCACGTTGGTGCCCAGGCTGGCGATCGATTTCTGGACCTGAAGCGTGGTCGCCTTGCCCAATGTCACCATCGCCACCACCGCGGCGACGCCGATGACGATGCCGAGCACGGTCAGGAACGACCGCAGTAAGTGCCGCCGGATCGAGCGGATCGCGAGGATGAAGATGGTGCCGAGCATGGCTAAGCCTTCCTCTCCCCTTGTGGGAGAGGATAGCGGAGCTTGCGAGCTTGCTCGCTAGCGCAGCTTGGTGAGGGGAAGCGGCGCTTGAGCGCCGCGCGGTCGCTATGCGACCGCTTACCCCTCACCCAGCTCCGACTAGGGCCTTGCTGCGCAAGACCCAAGTCTGCGCAACCCTCTCCCACAAAGGGAGAGGGAAGAAGTGGCCGCGCGCCGATCACGACACTCTCTCCCCCTGGCGATGGCCCGTCTCGATCCGCTCGACCAACCCGTCCTTGAAATGGATGATGGTCTTGGCGAACGCCGCCATATCGGGTTCGTGGGTCACCATCAGCACGGTGATGCCGGCATTCTTGTTGAGGTCGGTGAGCAATTCCATGATCTCGATCGAGCGTTCGCTGTCGAGGTTGCCGGTCGGCTCGTCGGCGAGCAGCACCGCGGGCTGGGTGACGATCGCGCGCGCGATCGCGACGCGCTGCTGCTGGCCGCCCGACAATTCGGCGGGCGTATGGTCCCACCACTCCTTGAGCCCTACCTTGTCCAGTGCGCCAAGCGCCGTCTCTCGCCGTTCGGCCTTGGCGTCGCCGCGATAGAGCAACGGCAATTCGACATTCTCCAGCGCCGATGTCCGCGCCAGCAGATTGAACCCCTGGAACACGAAGCCGAGATATTTGCGCCGGACCAACGCGCGCTGGTCGCGGTCGAGGCTCTCGATATGGTAGCCCTTGAAGGTGAACTCGCCGGCCGTCGGCACGTCGAGGCACCCGAGGATGTTCATCGTCGTCGACTTGCCCGAGCCCGATGGTCCCATCACCGCGACGAAATCGCCCGCCGCGATGTCGAGATCGACACCCTTCAGCGCCTGGAACGCGGTCGCGCCGGTGCCATAGGTCTTGGTGACGCCGCGCAGCCGGATCAGCGGGTCGGGAACAGTGTCAGCCACCGCTCTGCCCGCTGCCGCCCTTGTTGCCGCCGGCGCCGCCGCCCGCACCCGAGCGCCGCCGGCTGCCGCCCGAGCTGCTGCTGCCCGATCCGGCAAGCTGGCCGGTGACGACCTGCATTCCCGGCTGCAGACCACCGCCGGTGACCTCGGTCATCGTCCCGTCGCTGTCGCCGGTGGTGACCGATATCTCCTTCAAACTCCCGTCCGCCTGTTTGACGTAGACACTTTGCTTGGAGCCGCGCTCGAGCGGTGTCGCGGCGCCGCCGCCGCCGCGCCGCCGCATTCTGGGGGTCAGCGCACCGGCGATCCCGCCCGATGCCTGCGCCGTGGGCGCCGCCGCGGTCTGCGGCTTGAACCGCAAGGCGGCGTTGGGAACGAGCAGCACGTCTTTCTTTTCCATCGTCACGATGTCCGCGGTCGCGGTCATGCCGGGGCGCAGCTGCAGATCGGCATTCTGCACCGCCAGTTCGGCGGCGTAGGACACGACCTGACCGGTAGTGCTCGACGTGGTCGAACTGCTCGACGTCGACGATTGCGCCGACAGATTGGAGCCGACATCGACCCGGGTGATCGTCGCCGGGAAGGTCTTGCCGGGGAAGGCGTCGACGGTGAAGGTCGCGCGCTGGCCTTGCGTGACGCTGCCGACATCGGCCTCGTCGATCGCGACCTCGAGCTTCATCTGGCTGAGATCCTCGGCGATGACGAACAGGGTCGGGGTGTTGAAGCTCGCCGCGACGGTCGCGCCCGGCTCGATCTGGCGCGCGAGGACGACGCCGTTGACCGGCGAGCGGATGATCGTCTTGGTCAGCTGGGTCTGGTTCGACGACAAGCTTGCCTGGGCGGCGACGACATTGGCTTGCGCTGCCCTCAGATTGGCCACCGCACGGTCGCGATCGGCGATCGCCTGATCCAGTTCGGTCTTGGCCGGGACGCGCCCGCCCGACAGGCGACTGACTTCCTGGAACCGCGCCAGGGTCGCGGTCGATTGGGCGAGCGTCGCCCGGTTCTGCCCGACCGTCGCGACCGCGGCGTCGAGCGATGCCTTCGACTGGTTGACCGTATCCTGGAACCGGCTGGGATCGATCAGCGCGAGCGGCTGGCCCTTCACCACGCGGTCGTTGACGTCGACCACCACTTTGGTCACCAGCCCCGACAATTCGGAACCGACATCGACCTGGTTGGTCGGCGCGAGCTTGCCCGTCGCCGACACGGTGACGGTCAAATTGCCCTTCTGCACCTGATCGGTCGCATAGCCCGATTTTTCCCCACCGACGAACAGCCTGGTCAAGACGTAGATCACCAGCAGCACGGCGATCGCGATCCCCGCCCACATGGCATAGCGCTTGACCTTGGACGGCGGGCGCCCACCGAGGAATTCGTCGAGTTCGGCCGGGTTGGTCGCCATGGTCTATTCCTGCGGAGGTTTGGGCGGTTCGGCGGGATTCCACCCCCCACCGAGTGCGAGGTAGAGCGCGACCATCGCTTGCGCCTGGTCGCCACGCGCGCCGTTCATGCCGTTCTGCGCGGACAGCAACGCCGCCTCGCTGTTGTTGAGCGTGGTGATGTCGGTCAGCCCGGCGCGATATTGGCTGCGCGCGAGGATCGCGGCGGCGTTCGACGCATCGAGCGCGACCGCGAATTCGCGTTGACGCTGCTTCGCTGCCTGGAGCGACTGGAGCGCGTTCTCGACATCCTCCAGGCTGGTCAGCACGGTCGATTTATAGGCGGCGAGCGCGCCCTCGGCCGCCGCTTCCTGCGATCGCACTCGGCTGCGCGTCCGCCCGCCATCGAAGATCAGCTGGGTCAGCCCGGCGAACAGCCCGCCGGTGACGACATTGGCCAGGCTGCCGAGCGCCGAGGCCGAGGTGCCGATATTGCCGGTGATGTTGAGCGCCGGATAGAGCGCCGCTTTCTGCACCCCGATCTGCGCGGTCGCGGCACCGAGATTGCGTTCGGCCGAGCGCACGTCGGGGCGCTGGCGCAGCACGTCGCCGGGAATACCCGTCGGGATATCGGCCGGGCCCATCGGGATCGGCTGCACCGCCTCCAGCTCTGCCTTGAGCGCGCCAGGCGCCTGGCCGGTCAGCACCCCCAGCCGGTTCACCGCGGCGGCATAATTCTGTTCGATCGTCGGCACTTGCGCCGCGGTCTGGGCACGTTGCGCGCGTGCCTGTTCCTGGTCGAGGCTCGACACCAACCCCGCCTGTACGCGGAAGCCGGCGATCTCGAGATTGTCGTCCTGGATCGCCAGGCTGTCGCGCGCGATCTTGAGCGCCGCCTGATATTGGCGCGCGAGCAGATAATTGCGCGCGGCTTCGGCGGCGATCGAGGTCTGCACGGTGGCGAGATCATAACCCGACGCTTGCTCGCTCGCCCTGGCCGCCTCGATCGAGCGGCGCGTCCCGCCGAACAGATCGGCCTGGTAACTGGCGTCGGCGCCGATCGAGAAATTGTCGCGTGGCCCGACCGAATCGAGCAGGTTACGGCTATATCCCGCCGACCCACTGACCGTCGGCAGCAGCGAGGCGCGCGCCTGGACCAGGCCTTCGCGCGCCTGTTTCAACCGCGCCACCGCCTGCGCGATGTCAAGATTGTCGCGCCGCGCACGGTCGATGATGCTGGTGAGCTCGGTGTCGCCGAACCATGTCCACCAGGTCGAGATATCGGGCAGCGCGCCGGCCGCGGCCGGTCCCGAATAAGCGTCGGGCACGCCGAGCGAAGCGCTTGCCGGCGGCTTGTAATTCGGCCCCACCATGCACGCCTGGAGCGGCAGCACCATAGTAAGCATCAAGGCGATACGCGACCGTTTCATACCCGAAAGCATGACAACCGGTAGGACAGAGGTCCATCCCCAATATGTCTTATTTTGTCGTGTTAGGGCCAGTACCGTTCATCTTCGCCCCGCCGCCGTCGTTATTCGAGCTCCAGGATCACCTGATCGACGGCAAGACTGTCCCCGGCTTTCGCCGCGAGCGATTTGACCGTCGCCGCCTTTTCCGCGCGCAGGATATTCTCCATTTTCATCGCCTCGACCACCGCGAGCGGCTGGCCGGGCTGGACGGCATCGCCTTCCTTGACGTCGAGCCGGACGAGCAGGCCGGGCATCGGCGCGATCAGGAATTTCGACAGATCGGGCGGGATTTTCTCGATCAAATGCTCGGCATAAGGCGCGACGTGCGCGGGCAAGGTGCGGGCGATGTGCGAGGCGCCGCGCGTGGTCAGGCGGAAGCCGGTCCGCGTGCGGGCGATCCGCACGGTGAGTTCCTCGTCCCCCAACTCGGCGGTCACGATGCGATCGCCCGGCGTATATTCGAGCGCCAGGTCGAGATCGTCGCCATCGACCGTGACGCCCTCGGTCGAGATCGCGACCTGATGGTCGTGGCCGTCGATCCGCACGGTCCAGGCCGAGGGCGGGCGCAGGCGTTTGCCGAGCTGTCCGTCGATCCGCCGCGCGCGATCGGCCTCCGCCGTGGCGGCGAAAGCGGCGACCGCGGCCAGTGCCTTGAGCAGATCGGGCGAGGCCGGCGCGCCGGTGAAGCCGTCGGGATATTCCTCAGCGATAAAGCCGGTGGTCAGCGCGCCGTCGCGAAAGCGCGGATGCTGCATCAGCGCCGACAGGAAATCGAGATTGTTGCCCGGCCCGTCGATCACGAATTCGTCGATCGCCGCGATCTGGCGATCGATCGCTTCCTCGCGGGTCGGCGCCCAGGTGATCAGCTTGGCGATCATCGGGTCGTAGAACATGCTGACCTCGCCACCCTCGGCGACGCCGTCGTCGATGCGGGTGCGGCCCTCGGCTGCATCAACCTCGGTCGGGGGATCGTAGTGCACCAGCCGCCCGATCGACGGCAGGAAGCCGCGATAGGGATCCTCGGCATAGACGCGGTTCTCGATCGACCAGCCGTTGATGGTCACATCGCTCTGACCGAACGCCAGCTTCTCGCCGGCGGCGACGCGGATCATCTGTTCGACCAGATCGAGGCCAGTGATCTCTTCGGTCACCGGGTGCTCGACCTGGAGCCGGGTGTTCATTTCGAGGAAATAGAAGCCCTCGCCGCTGGTGTCGGCGCCCGACACGATCAGCTCGACGGTGCCGGCCGAATAATAGCCGACCGCGCGCGACAGCGCGACCGCCTGCTCGCCCATCTTGCGGCGCATCTCCGGGGTCACGAACGGCGATGGTGCTTCCTCGACCACTTTCTGGTGGCGGCGCTGCACCGAGCATTCGCGCTCGTTCAAATAGACGATGTTGCCGTGCTGATCGCCCAGCACCTGGATCTCGATATGGCGCGGGCTCTCGATGAACTTCTCGATGAACACGCGGTCGTCGCCGAACGAGGCGAGGCCTTCGCGCTTGGTCGCCTCGAATCCTTCGCGCACGTCCTGCTCGCTCCAGGCGAGCCGCATGCCCTTGCCGCCGCCGCCGGCCGAGGCCTTCATCATCACCGGATAGCCGATGTCCGACGCGATCTTCACCGCCTCGTCGGTGTCGGCGATCTCGCCGAGGAAGCCGGGAACGACATTGACCCCCGCCGCCTTGGCGAGCTTCTTCGATTCGATCTTGTCGCCCATTGCCGCGATCGCGTTGGGCGGCGGGCCGACGAAGGCGATGCCGGCATCGGCGCACGCCTTGGCGAAGCTTTCGCGCTCGGACAGGAAGCCGTAACCGGGATGGATACAATCGGCGCCCGTCACCTTGGCCGCCTCGAGGATCAGCTCGGCTTTGAGATAGCTCTCGGCCGCCGGCGCCGGCCCGAGCCGCACCGCTTCATCGGCCATCAGCACATGCGGGCTGCGCGCATCGGCGTCGGAATAAACCGCGACCGTCGCGATGCCCATCTTCTTCGCCGTACGGAATACGCGACAGGCGATCTCGCCGCGATTGGCGACCAGGATTTTCTTGAACATTGGCTACCCCAGAAGACCCTGCCACCAGGACAAGGGATAAATTTCGACATTGATGAAGAGATTTTGGCCGCGATCGCCATCGCCATCGGCGGTCATGTGGAGCTTGCGTGTCGCAGTGCGATTCCACCACCACTCGCCGTCGGCGCCAGGCTCATGCCCAGTCAGCCGGGAAAGCGCCGATTTCATCGATCGCAGTGAAGGCGCGACCGGCGCCTCAACCAACAGCGAACATATCCGGGCGCCGTTGGAAAGCGGCTGACCCAGCAACACAGTCACGTTCGGCACTGCCCATGCATCAAGCGCAAGCGGATTGGATGGTTCTGCCCGCTGCTTGCGCGTGAATCGCCAGCCGGTTGCTTTCAGCGCATCCTGGAACTCACCAAGATTGTTCGAGTGGTCGAAACATTGCTGGGCCGCCAGTTGGGCGATCTTCTGGCCATTTCCTGCACGGTCGCTTGTGGATAGAGTGCCGACCGCAACAACTGGCGATCGATCTGTACATCCGCTGAGACCCGCCGCGCAGCCAATCAACAATGCGATGAAGGCAATCCTCACTCGGCCGCCTCCAGCACATCGCGCTGCTCCGCCGCCATCGGGCTAAGGCCGAGCTTCGCGAACAGCGCCGCGTCCTTGTCCTCGCCCGCATTGCCGGTGGTCAACAATTTCTCGCCGGTGAAGATCGAATTGGCGCCCGCGAGGAAGCATAGGGCCTGCGCCGCTTCCGACATGCTCTCGCGTCCCGCCGACAGCCGCACCATGCTCCCCGGCATCGTGATCCGCGCGACCGCCACGGTGCGGACGAACTCGATATCGTCGATCTTGGCGAGGGGCGTGTCCGCCAGCATGTCGCCGAGCACCGTGCCCTTGACCGGCACCAGCGCGTTGATCGGCACGCTTTCGGGATGGACCGGCAGGCTGGCGAGCGCATGGATGAAGCCGACGCGGTCGGCGCGCGTCTCGCCCATGCCGATAATGCCGCCGCAGCACACGTTGATGCCCGCGCCGCGGACATTGTCGAGCGTCTCGATCCGATCCTCGAAGCTGCGCGTCGAGATGACGTTGGCGTAATTTTCCGGCGAAGTGTCGATATTGTGGTTGTAATAATCGAGCCCTGCCTCGCCCAGCGCCTTCGCCTGATCCGGCGTCAACATGCCGAGCGTCATGCAGGTCTCCATCCCCATCTCGCGCACGCCCTTCACCATCTGGACGAGTGCGGGGATGTCCTTGTCCTTGGGATTGCGCCACGCCGCGCCCATGCAGAAGCGCGACGAGCCATTGTCCTTGGCCTGCGCGGCGGCCTGGAGCACCGCGCGGACATCCATCAGCTTGGTCGCCTTGAGCCCGGTCTCGTGGCTCGATGATTGCGAACAATAGCCGCAATCCTCGGGACAGCCGCCGGTCTTGATCGACAGCAGGGTCGACAGCTGCACCTCGTTCGCCGCGTGGTGCGCGCGATGCACCTGGGCCGCGCGGAACACGAGTTCGGTGAAGGGGAGGTCGAACAACGCGGCGATC
>Ga0307517_10014817_pt1 | contig 10424 bp, 12 predicted proteins | sample 23_EM_MG_FD_194515 | JGI IMG/M metagenome (GOLD analysis project Ga0307517, IMG submission 194515) | Populus trichocarpa ectomycorrhiza microbial communities from riparian zone in the Pacific Northwest, United States - 23_EM | ecosystem: Host-associated > Plants > Roots > Unclassified | place...
AAGATAAAAAAGATATTATCTTGATACATTTTCGAGGAAAAAACACTTAAAAAAACAACCACTACCACATTCTCAAACACCCTCTTAAACGTGTTTGGATTAAAAATGCGGTGAAGTGTTGTTTGTTTTATCACAAACGCCCTCGGAGTAGAATACACAAAGGAGATAAAAGGGTGTACACAAATCTATCCCTTCCCCTTCTTGCTCTATTTGCTATAGGCTCTGCAATCAACATCGTTGCCAGAAATGTGGCTAAATTGATAGAATTATTTTACAAGTTGACTCATAAGGATGATAAGTAGAAACAAACAAAAATTACAAGAGATGTTGTTGTGATGTTCATATCCATTCATTGCCATCCCTAAAGGGACAATGTTTACTTAAACACAAAGAAAGGAAGCATCAACTTCTTCTTGATGGAATGGTACCATCTGTGTGTTTTTTACACACACACACACACACACACAGAGAGAGAGAGAGAGAGAGAGAGAGAGAGAGAGAGAGAGAGAGAGAGAGATGCTTGCTGGCTTGTTTGGCCTCATGGTAAGCATATCACAAAGAACAACATTCTAATTAATTAATTTGCATCTTGCACAAAATATTTAGAATCCTAACAAATCCAATCATATAATTGCCACGTGGCATTTTATAGTTTCTGGAATTGGAGAATGGTTTCAATTTCATGCCTTGTTTCTTGAAGTAAAGTGGCAAATGTACCCTTAATTAATTAATTAATTCGTTTTGAACGTTATCTTTATTCAATAACACCTCTTGTTTATAACGACCAGCTCAAATGGAGCTAGTAATTAACTATCATCAAATTGATTTATTCATTAAGTATGATGTAAATAAATAATATCAAGGAAACAAACAAAAAATCTCACCCTAGAAATAAACTAATCAAGTGCTAATCGCATGATTAGTGAGTCCATTTCTTTAATGCTAATCATCAGGTAGGTTATGCCATTACTTGTACACGCTTTTGCACTGGATATGAACTCTGCCTCCGTAGCCTTTTCCACATGCTTACCAATCTTAATCCGATGGCTCACCTTTCCTACCAAACGTTGACCACCGGCACACCGCCATTGACTTCTTCAAATAATTAGATGGAGTACAAGTTGATGAGCCTATGAAAATAATATATATATATATATATATATATGAGTAGATAAATATTGTCAAAACATGCAATTGTGCCAGCGGATTTTGATCATAGTTTTTTAATATAAAAAAAATATTCATGAGTTTCAACAGGCATTCGCTTGTGATATATTATCACTAGTAATAATTTTTAATATAAAAAAAATATTCATGAATTGCTAATATATTTTTTAATATGAAAAAATAAATAATATGAGGATTATTTAGATATGATTCAATTGACTTAATGGATCTAAAGATAATATTTATGATTCATAAAAACATGATTTGTCTAAAAAATTTTAAAATAACATCTTTTAATTTTTTAAAAATATTGAAATGACAATATATTAGATCGATCTGGGTCAACTCGAGTTAATTTTTCAAATTCAAAACCTGGATCATGAGACCATGATTACTCCATAGAAAACAAATTGATACAAATTATGAATATCAATCCCCAATTAATTCAAAGTTGAATGATGAAATTGAAAAAATCAAATAAAAAAGTAACTCGTCTCAACTCGAATTAACTTTCCAAACACATGATCCGGGTTATGAGATCCGGATAACCTCATAAAAAGCAAATTGAAACAAATTATGCACCTTAGTTATAAAAAAATTCAATGTTGAAGAATGAAATTGAAAAAAATAATTAAAAAAAGACACAAAAAAATACGAGAGTCGACTTAAGTTAACTTGCCAAACTCATAACCCGAGTTATGAGATTGTGATAACTTTAAAGAAAATAAATCAAAATAAATTATGAAACCTAATTCTTAAACGACCAAAATGTCGAAGGATGAAATTAAAAAAACAACTTATTAAAAAAAGGATAGAAAATGACTCGAGTTAACCACGTTAAACCTACTAAACCCGTGACTCGGGTCATGCGGTTAGTATAACCTGATAGAAAAAATAAAATAAATTACAAAGAACAATTCTCAATTAAGCGAACGTTGAAAGATGAAATTTTAAAAAGATTTAATTAAAAAAAATAAAAAAATATAAATTAATCTAACTAACAAGTCAAATTCGTTTCGTGACAATATAATTATCTCATAAAAAAATTAAAATAATTTATAAAACTTAAAATAGAGCAAACTCAATATGAAAAGAAGAACTAAATTAAAGAAAACAAATGAATAGCAACTCGTGAAGTCTCATTCAAGGTTTGTTATAATTGTATCAAAGTCTTTGTCAAAGAATATATATAAATGAATATATAAAATAAAAACGTCTGGCTTCTTACAACGAACTATGATGGCAGCTAATGTACGATACGGTCCATAAAATATGAGAGAGCGTAATTTCAACTAAAGCTCGAGTAAATGAATATATAAAATAAAAACTTTATTTTATATAATTAATACTAATTTGTAATAATAACAAGAGCTCTGTGCTTCAAAAATCTATTAAGAAAATGTAATTATTTTTAGTTGTTAAGTAATTAGTCACAAATTAAGAAAAATGAGGAATTAGGTATTTATTTGCTCAATCCAAAAAATAATTAATGTCCTAAATGAATTAATTAACAAATCCACCCAGACATGAACTCGTGCCTCTACCCTCCTCCCCCCTTCCTCTCATCCCTGTCTTATGCCCTTACAAACAGCCACAGCAGGACAGTGGAAAAAAATAAATCCCTCCTCCTTCTTTTTAAACAGTAAATAATAAAAAAAAAAGAATTAAAAAAAAAAGAAGACCTCAACGAACTTGAAGCAAGCACCTCTCCTCTCCATCTCCTCTCTCATATCTCACCCACCTTCTCTCTACAAACTAAACTCTTAGAGAGAGAGAGAGAGAGAAGAATGAAACTCTCCATGCTACAGCAGAGCTACATGAACCGCCGAAGCGCAAGTTTTAGAGGATCATCAGCACCCTTAGATTCATCCACAGACAACACAATCAAATCACCAGCCGCGATCTTTTGGCTCCTTCTACATGGCTTCTGCTGTCTCATCAGTCTTGTCCTCGGCTTTCGCTTCTCTCGTCTCGTTTTCTTCTTCCTCTTCTCCACCTCCACCACTACAACTCTCTACATAGCGACACCGCTCCCCCATCTCACCAAAACGAATAATAACATCAATGATCTCCCCCTTGAAATCCCGGTTATCAACAAAACGCTGAGTTCGAGTTCCAGAGTTGTGGTCGGGCGTCACGGGATCCGGATCCGGCCATGGCCGCACCCGAACCCGAGTGAAGTAATGAAGGCGCATCAGATAATAGAGACTGTTCAGAGAGAGCAAAGGACTCAATTCGGTGTGAAGAGTCCTAGGACCCTTATTGTAGTCACGCCCACTTATGTACGGACTTTCCAAACTTTACATTTGACTGGCGTTATGCATTCTCTGATGTTGGTCCCCTACGACGTCGTCTGGATCGTGGTGGAGGCCGGTGGTGCCACCAATGAAACTGCTTCCATTATCGCCAAATCGAGTATCAAGACTTTTCATATTGGATTTACTCAGAAAATGCCGAATTCTTGGGAAGGAAGGCACAAATTGGAGACTAAAATGCGACTTCGAGCTTTGAGGTTAATCTTCCTTTTCTTTTTAAATAATTTCTAGTTTAGTTTAGTTTGCAGTCAAGTTTCGATTGGAACTGATTATTATTATTATTATTATTATTATTATTATTATTATTATTATTATTAATGTAAATTATGTTGTGTGGAGCAGAGTTGTGAGAGAGGAGATGATGGATGGAATAGTGATGTTTGCGGATGATAGTAACATGCATAGTATGGAGCTATTTGATGAGATACAAAATGTGAAATGGTTTGGTGCGGTTTCGGTTGGGATTCTGGCTCATTCTGGTGGTGGTGGTGGTGAGTCGTCTTCAGCTGTGGCTGAGAAGGATGTGAAACCGAATTTGTCTAATCCAGCAATGCCTGTTCAGGGACCAGCTTGTAATGCTTCTAACAAATTGGTTGGTTGGCATACGTTTAATTCATTGCCGTATGAGGGGAAGAGTGCCGTTTATATCGATGATAGAGCTACAGTGTTGCCTAGAAAGCTTGAGTGGGCTGGGTTTGTGTTGAATTCAAGGTTGCTTTTGAAGGAAGCTCAGGATAAGCCTGAATGGGTTAAGGATCTTGATTTGGTTGATGAGAATATAGAGAGTCCTTTAGCTTTGCTGAAGGATCCTTCTATGGTAGAGCCACTTGGGAGCTGTGGGCGACAAGTTTTGCTGTGGTGGCTTCGTGTTGAAGCTCGTGCTGATAGCAAATTCCCTCCAGGGTGAGTTTCTCTTTTTTTCCCTTGTATTGCTAAAATCTTCAGTATTGCATTGCGCTTCCTATCTTGATTTAGATAATAGCTATTGGAGTAAGTTTTCATTATCTTTAGCATTGCCTATCATTTTAATTGTAGGAGCATATAGATAAGAATTCTTGTGTGAACTACTATTGTACTGCTCTTGTGTACTTTTGAGGCTACAGTTAGTCATCGAGTTCTGCCCCAAGTGTCGTAGCAGGTAAGGATATTTTTTTTAAAAAAGAAAAAAACAGAGAAAAGAAAAAAAGGAAGAAAAGAAATTGCTGGATGATAGGTTGAACTGCGACTCCTGTCCCCCAAGACAGTTGTTGGCATGTCTTGAACTTATGCATCTTAGGTAGCATGTTTTTGGTTCATGGAACTGTGCTATAGCATGACATGATGTACCAGGAACAAAAGAAATAAAACTGAGAAGAAAATTGGCGCCCTGCATGATATACTGAAAAACTCTCCTCCTTGATATTGCGTCAATGGTGTTGATGAACTAGCTAGCTCTTGGTTTTATATTGGCTGGTGTAACAAATGTTGATGAACCATTTTTAGGGATGCTGATTTGTATGAAAAATTCACTTATCAATGCTTACAGGTGCATTGTTCCATTGATACCATACCACAATTATTTCATGATCTCATGACTCCCTTTTGTTAAAGTAAGGTTTCTGTATTTTTCGGAAAGTTAATATTTTCTATCCACAATTTAGGTAATTCATTGCTCTCTTCATCCCACAAAGAGCGTCCATCTTACTATTTTTAGTTGTCCCAACATGCATATGTAGCCAGAGAATTAAAGGGGTATAACCCTTAAAGTTCTATGTAGAACTGTTTCTTATTGAAAGAATTAAGGGGTAGTTGTAGAAAATCCGTGGAAAAAATGAGGTGGCGCTGTTTTAATTTAGTTTTCTTAAACTGTCTGAAAAGTCAAATTGGACACTATGGGACAGAGAGAATAGTCATTAGCTTTTGGGTGAGAAAATAGACTCAAGCCTACTGGAAAATGTGAACAACTACTAGATTTCTGGAGTATAAGCTTTGGAAAGACCGTTTGTTACATGTAGATGAAATGGATGGCATGCATCTTTTATTTCTACCGAAAGAGATTGGTGGTACCTGAGCTCACTATGAGGTCAATATTAGTTGGTGAGGACTTGGGAAACACTGAAAGAATTGACCTTTTCTTCATTGTAATGAATAGACTTTTGAAGCCCGACACTCACCTTTCTTTCTTCTTTAATGGCCCAGAGGATCAGAGATGTCAAACTCTGTTGCATATGTTGTTGATGCAAATTCCATTATCTTCAGAATTTCAGGAGCTGCAGGGCCTGCCTCATTTATTTTGTAGACAGGCTTTCATAATTTGCATGTGCTTTTTGATATGTTGAAAACTTCTCCTCCTTTTCCTAAATCTCATTTGCTTAGGCTTTCATGATTAGTGAGGGAATTTCATCAAAATACTTTGACCCTCATGATTTGTGCTTGTTTGGCTGGGCATTGCTCAAGATGGTCTTAGACTCTTAATGAGAATAGGCTGGGCCTTGCATTGCAATTTTCCTTGCATAGGCCATCAAGTTGTGGTCCTTTATACTCCAAAATCAAGGTAATATGCTTCAAAGTGTTTTTTTAGTTCTTCTAGGTGTCTCCTAGTTGTATGCATGTAACTATTAAAGATGTATTTGTCTTTTAAGTCTCTTGAATTATCCTAGACTAGTATAAACATGTGTTCATAGTATTGTAAATCTAAGTCCAGGTCTATGGCTTCCTCTCTTAGGAGAGTAACATAATTAAAGGGGAGTGTTGGAATTAATTTTGAATCATTCAAAGTGTCTTTTAGTTCTCCTAGGTGTATGCATGTAACTAGTACAAGTTCAAGCCCTCTCTTAGGAGAGTAATGTAATGTAAGAGTTCCCTTCCTTCTCCCCTTAGTTATTTTCAACATGGTATTTTCAACAAGAATCTGTTGTATTCATTTGTGCTGCAGACAGATGGTTGTTATCTTCTCTTACCAATTTGGCAACTGGGTTAATTTCCAGAAAGCTTAATTCTACCATGTCTTCTTACAGATGGATAATTGACCCACCGTTGGAAATTACTGTGCCATCAAAACGAACACCATGGCCAGATGCTCCTCCTGAACTCCCTTCCAACAAAAAGTTAACAATTAACCAAGAGCAGACTATTAAGCGTTCTCCAAAGACTCGATCACCCCGATCAAAACGCAGAAGTAAGAGAAAGCATGAAGCAAAGTTGGTGGAGACACAGGTTTCTACAAGGCATTCTGAACAAAATTGATAAGGACAAATCAGAGATACTGCCTTGTGAATTTAACTGCTGGCCTTCAGCATGAAGAGATTTCATTGATAAAGCAAAAGGCAAATGATCTTAATTACCAGGTGGGTGGCAGTTCCATCTGAAAAAGAGTTCATTAGAGCTAATGCCAGTTGAAATTTTTCGTCTGAGTTTGAGTCCACCACTGTTTCACATTATTTTGCTTTCCTTTCCTCTTTTTTTTTTTTTTGGGTCCTGCATGTTGATTGGTTGATATTCTGTGGGAAAGGTATGTCATCATAGGCTCCTTACCTCTGCTGCCAAGAAATGCCAGGATCTTGTGTCTGATATGTGTCAAATTATATATACAAATCTTCTAAATAGGAATATAGAGTCTGTGTAGCTGTTGGATTCAGCAGAAATGAAACCCGTTGTAATTCTTTCATTGCTTGCAAAGATGATAATGGACCGTGTACTTCGCCTATTTTGAATTATACAAAATAATGGCCTGAACGTCAAAGATTATGGCCAAATCGGAAATTGGTTTGCCGAATATGACAAGAAATGATAGTATTCCATCAAGGGAATGCAATAATTGTGTTTAAATTATAGTATCTTGCACGGAAATTTGAATAAAGCACAATTTTACTTGATGCCATGGTGGAATATGGCTGTGACCAAGACTCAGCAGCGCAAGGATTGTTTGTTAGGTGATATGGACCGTTAGCTACACCAACAATACAGAAGAGAGGATAAAATTTAATGTGTTATATTAGACCATTGAAATCTGTGGCCGAAGAAGCGAGAAACTTGTATAGATCGAGCAGCCTCTTCATCGTCTTCTTCTGTCGATGGATAAGGGGAGATTTTCTTGCGTATATGACAAGACGAACATAGAATTTAGGTTAATTGTCTCAAGCAAGTGGATGTTATGTATCTACCAAATTCTCGGGAGCCTTGTTGCACATTGACTGTCTGGTAAGAGAAAACCATGCCTCTAAGCAACCTCTGAAGATGACTCAATGTGGCAAAACCTAATATGCGATGACCAAGGGACTTTTAAGGTAGAAAGAATTACTGCTACTGATTGCCAACCGAAGGGCTCGGATTGGTCTTTTATCTTGTAAGAAGACTTGTATGTGACAGTTTTACTCTCGATCATGCATTATTTCGTTGCCTTTATAAAACTCACAGAGCTCTCTCCTCTTCACAACTACTCTCTCCATCCACCACCGCTCTCTTCTCAAACCAAGCATGGCGCTTGCCATATCAGCCCTTCTCTTCCTTCTCTTCACCATGTCATCTGCCTTGGACATGTCAATCCTTACCTCTAATGACAATCAACTAAACCATGATCGATCAAGCTGGAGAAGCGATGATGAGGTGATGAGTATGTACAAATGGTGGCTTGCAAAGCATGGTAAAGCATACAACAGGCTAGGAGAGGAAGCAGAGAGGTTTGAAATCTTTAAGAATAATTTGAGGTTCATTGATGAACATAACTCCCAAAACCATACGTACAAAGTTGGGTTGACTAAGTTTGCAGATCTTACCAATGAAGAGTACCGTGCCATGTTTCTGGGCACGAGGAGTGACGCTAAGCGTAGATTAATGAAGTCTAAAAGCCCGAGTGAAAGATATGCTTTCAAGGCTGGTGACAAGCTGCCGGAATCCGTGGATTGGAGAGCAAAAGGAGCAGTTAACCCGATCAAAGATCAAGGAAGTTGTGGTAATAATTCATTTCCTTTTGTTTCCTGAAACAATCTAACTGTTTTTTTTTTTAAAAAAAAAAAAAACCAACAACTGGGCTAGTTTTTCGTTGTAATAAATATCATTTTCAGTACAAGGGGGGAGGTGTCTTGGCCTATTTACAATGATAATCGTCCACCCATGCTCATCTGGATTCTAAAACCAAGCATTTTGCTGTTTGAACTCTCGAGGTTTGGATTGAAGATGTCATATGGTGTTGAGCACAGCAGCATCGTTTAATTTCTCATAAGAAAGAAAATAGTGTTCTTGAATTAGCAGGAGCTGGTAGACTGGTAGTTATCTTTCTAGACTTGCAAAATGGTAGTTTTTGCACCTTTTGGGTGGCACAGGGCGTCTCGTTTCCGTTCAACTTGCAAAATGTCGTCACTGAATAGACAAATCACATGAAATGGGCCAGTCCATCCTTATCACAACCCAAATAATATCTATAAAATTATGAGTTATGGCCCAGTTTCGAGGCAAAGTCAGCAAGTTTGCCACTTGCCTCCACTCTTGTTAGAGTTGGGCTAGGCCTAAAACTCTAATGATATTGCCGATGCAGGTAGTTGCTGGGCTTTTTCAACAGTTGCTGCTGTGGAAGGAATAAACCAGATAGTAACGGGGGAGTTAATCTCTCTATCAGAGCAAGAACTTGTAGATTGTGACAGGACCTATAACGCAGGCTGCAATGGAGGCCTCATGGACTATGCATTCCAATTCATTATCAATAACGGCGGCCTGGACACCGAAAAGGACTATCCGTACGTAGGAGATGATGATAAATGTGACAAAGACAAGGTCAGTATCATATATAAATGCACATTTAAATTATAATCAACACCAGATTGTTGGGTTTTGTGGTTCACGCTCTTGGGGTTCTTGCCTGTTTTGGATCTTCGCAGATGAAAACTAAGGCTGTTAGCATTGATGGGTTTGAGGATGTTTTGCCGTACGATGAGAAAGCATTGCAGAAAGCTGTGGCTCATCAGCCAGTTAGCGTCGCCATTGAAGCCAGTGGCATGGCTTTACAATTCTACCAGTCTGTAAGTCGACTCATTCTTTAATCTTCGTGCCTCATCTTGCTCTTAACACGTCAATTTGGAATACTTGTGATTTGTGAACCTTTTCGTTCTCTTTTGATCTACTCAGGGAGTGTTCACCGGTGAATGTGGGACAGCCCTAGACCATGGTGTGGTTGTTGTTGGATATGCCTCGGAGAATGGCTTGGATTACTGGCTTGTTAGGAACTCATGGGGCACAGAATGGGGGGAGCATGGATACATCAAGATGCAGCGTAACGTCGGCGACACATACACTGGCAGATGTGGAATTGCAATGGAATCTTCTTACCCAGTCAAGAATGGCGAGAACACTGCTAAACCTAACTTGGCTGAAGCAAAACAAGAAGGGAAGGTGATTGAAGGTGTAAAGCTGGATGATTGGTGAGATTCCGTGTTGATTTATCGAGCTGAATAGACGACGCTTATATATCCTTCTTGGTCTAAGTTTACCGAAAGGACAATCAGGCGAGCTGTTCATGTTCGTTTCTAATTCCATGCATGATTATCGTTGTATTGTATATATAGTTTTTCACTATTCTTGTTTAGCTATCGCAAGTGTATTTTAAAAAAATAAAAACATGAGATTTGAGTTATAAATCTTACCTTTCACCCTAACAACTTGCTGTAACCATTGAATAATGATTACTATCTTGAGAATTATATTCTTACTGCTTTGAGCTTACTATTTGATTATTACTCTTTTCAGTGAGTGGTGTTTTCATTATTTGTGAGTGAAAAATCTTGTTAAATGTAAGTGGTAATAAGCACTTGGGTATTCGGTTGTGAGCTTTTATGCGAGCTCTTGTGTTTAGGTTTTAATCTTAATCCCATAAAAAATATCGTGTAGGTTTGGACCTTGAGCTAGTGAAAAAGGTCACTTAGGTTTTGTTAATCCCATGAAAAAAAAAAAAACTATGGAGGTTTTGACCTT
>Ga0307517_10014818_pt1 | contig 10424 bp, 9 predicted proteins | sample 23_EM_MG_FD_194515 | JGI IMG/M metagenome (GOLD analysis project Ga0307517, IMG submission 194515) | Populus trichocarpa ectomycorrhiza microbial communities from riparian zone in the Pacific Northwest, United States - 23_EM | ecosystem: Host-associated > Plants > Roots > Unclassified | place...
AATCCAATGTTTTGCTCGGCGGTTTATAATAACAAAATCTCATAATTAACAGATACAAATTTAAATGAGATATTTTAACCAATGAACAGTTAACAAATATTAATCATGCAATTAGCCCAACAATGCTAATTTATTTTTGTATTTCAAAAGTATTTTTAATTTTTTTTAGATTGTTTTGATATGTTGATATTAAAAATAAATTTAAAAAAATAAAAAATTATTTTAATTCATTTCCAAGTAAAAAACATTTGAAAAAATAACCACTACTATAATACCAAATAAACTCTAAATATATATAAAAAAGTCTCATGATTTATTCATCGTTTGTTTTTGTGTTTGTAATTGTTGTCTGAAAAAATATTAAATTAAAATTTTAATATTTTTTATGTTAAAAATAAATAAATAAAATTATTTTAATATATTTTAAAGTAAAAATACTCTTAAAAAGTAAATTGCATCATGATATAGATACTCATTTAATCAGAATCTTGTTTTTTTTAATATATATAAAAGAAAAAAATATACTAAGAAAAAATAATAACAATGCTAAAGCACAATCATCATATATTTGAATTTTTCTTTTTACCAATTGAAGAATGAAATTTTTTAAAACCCTTGGAGAATGGCTCTTTCTTGCTATATCTTTCTTTTATTAAACTAGATTAATGTTGGTGGATTTCAAAAAATGCAATAAATAAGCTACCACTACATCATTAAAAAATAATCACTTGTAAAAATAAAAAAGAAAAAGGAAAATAAACTGAGTCCACTAAACCCTCAGGCCTCAGTATTAAATACAAAAAAAAAAAGAGGTGAGAGGAAAATAAAATTTGTCCGTTGGGATTTTAAAAACCTAAGGGAAAAAAGTCCATGAAAAGGACGGCTAAGATTCGAAATTGGAAAAATCAGAACCGTCCATAAAATTCAAAAAAGTTGCTCGACATTTAACACCCGCAAGGTTTGAATAAAGTCAATAAACTCCAATAGTCCGCCCCTTCAATTTTGAAATGAATAGAAGAAACAAAGCCCTCCCCCCCCTCCCTTCTCTCGACCGTTTCAATCTCTCTCTCTGAAACGTATTTGCAGATCCCTTTCTCTTCTCTAAAATCTCTCTAAACCTCACTTGGATCTGCAAATGCGCACCGTTTTATCCACTTTATCTTCCCTCTCGTGTTTTGATCTCTCTTCTTTTCTGTCTTTGAAGCTGTGTTTGGTAAGTGCTTGAACCCCCCCCACCCTTTCCTTTTTAGTTTGAATTTGAAGGGGTTTTTTATTTTGATATTTAAATAGGATGAAATATTTTTTTTTTCTTAAAACTTTTTCCATTTTAATTCGATTCTATTGAGTTTGAATGGCAAAAAAGATTGAAACTTCGTCACTATGATCATGTTTTAGGGTTTTTGTTTTTTAATTTGAAGAAATTAAGTCTACTGATTGTAGAACTCATTTTCAGTTTTATTCTTGGAGGAACTTGAACGATTTAAAAATTTGAAATTTTTTCAGTTAATTAATTTCACAAACTGTAGAATTAAAGTTTCAATCTCTTCTTTTTCGTGAAGAATTTTAAATTTGAAACTCTAGTGGAGTTCAGTTCAATCCAACTGCACTCAAATAGAAAGCCCTAATTTGTGATTTAACTAAGTGAAGATTGCTATTTAGAGGTTATTCTGATCCGGGTTTCTTTTTCTTCTCGTGTCTTGTGGTAGCTTGTGATTTTGAGGGAAATTGGAACGGGCTGGTAGGGAGGTTATAATGAGTTGTGGTCGAGTGGGAATTGGGGTATGTAGTATCTTTTTTATTTGTATATCAAGCAACAATGGAAAGTAGTGACAGTTTAATTTCTGCTCCTGTGGATGGGCTTGTTAGTGAGGGGGTTCCGAGACCCAAGCTTCTTCATGGGTAATTTTTCAATGTTTTCTTTGATTGAGAGTTTAAACTTGTTAAATATGTTGGATTCTGAATGATGTTATCTTGCAGGAGGACTAGTGGCCCTGCAAGGCGTTCCACAAAGGGGCAATGGACAGCTGAAGAGGTAATTGAGTATTCTTTCATGTTTAGTGGTTCGTGTTTACTAGTATTTAGGTAGAAGAATAATTTTATGCTGTGGAGATTTTATTAAGGGAACTTGTTTGCATTTTTATGATTGGATTAGTTCACAGAGAAACCTTACCCGTTATGATTTTCACTACTTTCCCAAGTCCAAAATGACATCTCATGGTGATGCTTAGGGTTTATTGTTTACCTGTTCCCATCATGCATAAGTTTCTTTTTCATTAATTTCTGTTTTTCCCTTCATAATTATAATCACCAATTCCCCAATTCTCAGTTTATTTCTGGTTATATGTACAGTAATGAGCAAGTCTTCATAATTATAATCACTAATTCCCCAATTCTCAGTTTATTTCTGCTTATATATACAGTAATGAGCAAGTCTTATATGTGTTCAGGATGAGATTCTGCGCAAGGCTGTTCAGCGTTTCAAAGGAAAGAACTGGAAAAAAATTGGTATGGTTGTGAACTTATAAGTTTAATTCTGCTCTATTTTTTCTTTTAAGTTTCTCATTTCATTATCTTTCCTTTAGAAGTTTATAAACTTTGTGCTTTGTTTTGGGCTTCAATTCTTTCTAGTTTTTGCTTTGGAAGGTTGATAGTTGGCAATGCACGTTCACATTGTTTGCTTTTATTTTTGTTGATGATCTACGATTATTTCCCCGGGGATGGGCTTAAAAGTATTCTACCTAACTATAATAGTTTGGGAATCATTATGACATTTAAAGGATAAGAAGCAGAGGATGCACATCAACCTGTCAAGTTTTAGTTTTGATAATGGATCAATAGAAAAGACGATTTAGCTACTTAAAAAGTACCTTCTCAGCTAACTATAGTTTATCTAGGGTTTTGGTCCCGCCATTCAGAGGTCCGAATCCTTCTGTCCCAGAGTACAAGGAATTTTGCTACCTTAGGATAGTTAGAGAGAATTTATTTTTGCACTTTGGAACTATTGTAGAAAATCTTAATTTAAACTTACATTTAATTTTATGTTCTTTTAAATGCAGTCTTTCTTTTTGGGAGTTTTGGAATTACTAAGCTTCATTATTGAACTTGTCTGCATTTGTTACATGAAAACTGCCTTCATTTTGTTCTTTCTTGAGCCAGCTTTTAAAGCGAAACGCTTAAAAATTAAATCCTTTCATATAATTATTACACTATGCCAAGTATTTTCGGTTTTCCTTTTACCATTGTCAACCTTTGAATTCAAATACAGTGACTCTTCCTCATCAGTGCTTCTGAAGGTCTAGATTGCAGATGCCTGAACCAACTTTCACAATATTCCATCAATTTTACTATAGTTGGTAATATGGTTAACTTTTTCAGACCATTTATTTGATATTTTTTGCATCACCACATCCATCTTAAGCTTTTCATTTCAACAATGTTCTTTTATAGACATATTACCTCTTTATTGCCTGAAATTGTCATGCCGCATGACTGTTCTTACTACTGTTTTCTAAAAAAAAAATTCCATGTCATTTTTTGGAAGTTTTGGAATGCCATGGAGAAAATGCTTGTGTGATGAAGTTAATGGTATTGAATTGATTTGTGCTTAGCAAGGCTGTAAATGGATCAATAGTGTCATGTGAGCAATGGGAATCTCCTGGGCTATATCTGTCAGGCACTGCCTGGCCTTATTTCACTGGAGCCATTCTCATTTTACAATCTTTTTTAGGTCTTTGTTGAATGTGATAAAACCATCTCAGCCAATTTAGTTTCACTTTTTAGTTGGTACTACATGCTCATCCTCATTTGTATTTGTAATACACAGCAAATATTGTCTAATTTGTAATATTGAACTTTATGTAGCTGAGTGTTTCAAGGACAGGACTGATGTACAATGTCTGCATAGGTGGCAGAAGGTCTTGAATCCTGAACTTGTTAAAGGTCCATGGTCAAAGGAGGTAGGTATACCATATGGTTGTTTCTGTTTATGTCAAACTCTGCTCTCTTTTTTTCTTGCTACTTTCTATCTTGAAGATGATTTTTCATGATGATAAACTGACCTGTTCTGTTGTGAAATGTAAACAGGAGGATGAAATAATAATTGAATTGGTGAACAAATATGGACCAAAGAAGTGGTCCACAATCGCACAGCATTTGCCTGGACGTATTGGAAAGCAGTGCCGGGAAAGGTAAGAGTATAGAGCTACTTAGAAGCTGTATTCTTCTGCCCTTTTTAAAAGTTGCAATTATTTGCTGTCTCATATATAATCTTGTTTTATGGTTTAAATTTGTCCTGTATATTGCTTCATTTGCACTAATGTTCACATAATTTAGGTGGCATAATCATCTTAATCCTTCAATAAACAAAGAGGCATGGACTCAGCAAGAGGAGCTGGCCTTGATTCGTGCACATCAGATTTATGGGAACAGATGGGCAGAGCTGACAAAGTTCTTGCCTGGAAGGTTTGTTCATTCCTTATTTGAAGAGACTCCCATTGTTGCATTTAACTTTATCTGGAGGTGTTTTTAGCTCTTTGGTTACTTGCATGCTTGGATGAACAAGCTTTTGAGTTATCTCCTTTCCATCTGCCTGTCTGCTGTTTAATTTACATCTCTACTTCTGTTAATTAGAAGTTCAGCAGTGGTGTTAGAAGTGATCTTTACTGAATGTGAATTTGATTTATGTTGCGTGGTGAACAGGACAGACAATGCCATAAAAAATCACTGGAACAGTTCTGTAAAGAAGAAACTGGATTCTTATTTGGCATCAGGTCTGTTAGAACAGTTCCAAGCCTTTCCTCTTGTTGGACATCAAACTCTACCCATGTCCTTGTCTTCCTCAAGGCTGCACTGTTCTGGAGATGATAATGCTCAGAGAGGTGGTGCAGAAGCTGAAGATATATCAGAATGCAGTCAAGAGTCAACTATTGGTGGTTGCTCACAGTCTGCGAGTGACCTGGGTAATGCAGTTTTTCATACAAGAGAAGAATTTCAGTTAGCTGAAGAATCTGGTCTCAGAAAGGAGCAAAGCTCCAGTCCAGCATCTTGTTCAGAACAATATTACATCCCTGAAATGCCTTGTGAATTGGGTGGCTCTTCCAATTTTCTCCAGCAAAATTTCTCTCATAACACTCTGACTTCCGTGAGCAGTGATTATCAATTTGAATTACAGGAGCTACCTAACGTTTCCTCCCTAGAACTAAGGCAGGAATCATCAGGGTTGCCAACTCATTGCATAACTGCTAATGAAAGCCATGAACTGGTGAATGTTCCATTTCAAACTTCCATTGGCCTGAGTGCTCCTGCTTCCATGGGAAATATCACTGCAAGTTCTGTGCAATCAGACCAGATATTCATATCTGATGATGAATGTTGCAGGATTCTATTTTCAGAGGCAGCAAATGGTGGAATTTTTTCCTCTGAAAGTATTACAAAAGACTCGAGTGTGGTTGACTTAGGTGGTGGCATGGATTCTTCACTTCCTCAATCATCAAGCACCCAGATATCTGAAACAGAGAGAAGTGCTTCACAGTCATATTGTCCTCCGAGGTCTGCTGTTTTGGGAGCTTCATGCAGTCAATCATTTCTATCTGGTCCTTTACTATATTCTGCTGACAACAGTACACCACTTGTATATGATAGGGAACCCGATCAGTTAATGGTCCAATCATTCGGAACTCATGAACAACAGTTTATTACAACCGTACATGACAGCTTTATCTATACCAATGATGCCATCAACTCCTCTTGTGATGATGGTACAGGCAACACAGAGCTGCAAGAGCAACCATATTTGAAGGAACTGTCAAAGCTAGTGCCCGTGAATGCTTTCCCTTCTGGTTCAGATACCATATCATCTTGTCCTGCAGATGAGCAACCAAATGTGCATGCAGGGGGTCTTTGCTATGAACCTCCTCGTTTCCCATGCTTGGATATACCTTTTCTCAGTTGTGATCTCATACAATCTGGAAGTGATATGCAACAAGAGTATAGTCCTCTTGGTATCCGCCAACTAATGATGTCTTCCATGAATTGCATTACTCCATTTAGGTTATGGGATTCACCATCTCGGGATGGTAGCCCTGATGCTGTTCTGAAAAGTGCTGCCAAGACTTTCACAGGTACACCATCCATCCTGAAGAAACGAAACCGTGATTTATTGTCACCCTTGTCAGAGAGAAGAGGTGACAAAAAGCTTGAGATTGACATGGCATCCAATTTGAGCAAAGATTTTTCACGTTTGGATGTTATGTTTGACGAGAGTGAGACTCGCAACAGATCATCTCTGCTGTCTCCATCGTCCGATCAAGAAAAGAACCATGAATCCTCAGGTGAAGATAAAGAAAATTTGGACCCTGCTCGTGAAGGTGCAGAAGAAAATACTGGTAATTCCGAGGACAATGTAAAGCAAGGGGTAGGTGATAGTGATGCAAGGTCCAAGGCTCATCCTGATGCTGGTGCTCAAACTGTGAGTTTTTTATTTTATTTTGTGTTACTGTAATTGGGAGTCGTTGGTTCTCTCTACTTGCATATTCCGTAGTACCACAGTCCTTGTTCATGGTTAGTTTGATGCTGCTTGCACATTATCTAAAATTTTATACTATTTGATTTGTAAAGAAAAAGAAAGAACGAAAAATAAAATCTGCAGTCTGTTTACATGTGTTTTTCTTATTTGTTTTCCTTACCAATAATAATTCCCCTAGCTTTCTATCTTATTGGCATTTCTTAAATGTCTGTCTTTCCCTTCCTCCTTTTCATAGGTGAAACAGTCTTCTGAGGTCCCTGTTGAAGAAAACTCCGATGATCTGTTATTTTCTCCTAATCAACTTGGTTTTAAGGCAGACAGAACATTTGGTCCTAGCGCTAGAACTCCCAGGAATTTTTACCGTAAAATTTTGAGCACTTTATCAGAGCAAGCCAGTGCTTCAGAATCATCGTCTGGAAATCCATGCATAATCATTAGTCCTACTGTTTGCATGGAGAAGAATCATGGAAGTCACATAGTTGAAAGCACATCAGCACAACCTATTCCTTCATCAGCACCCTCAGAGAATATGCCTGATAATTCTGGGAACAGTGCTGGCACTGAAAATTTTGGCATGTAAGTTTACCTGCATTTCTTTTATGATCCTTGTCGCCATACTGTTTAGACCAGTAAAAAGCTGCTGCCATGTCAAATATTCTGGTTCATTTTTATTTTATGGGAGAAGATGGTAATTCATGTTTGGGTTGGAACTTGACATTTCTTGCTAATTTCTGGCTTTATCCGTGATTAGACAGATATATGCTACTTCTTGTTTTTGCATTACCATGGTTCTTATTACAGGCTTGGTTGATGGCCTTTTTTTGTAGATTTGGTGATACTCCTTTCAAAAGGAGTTTTGAATCCCCTTCGGCATGGAAGTCGCCTTGGTTCATTAATTCCTTTGTGCCAGGCCCAAGGATTGATACAGAAATATCCATTGAGGTAGATAACTTTCATTGATAAGTTAATTACCAAATATGTTTAGAGATTTTTCTTTTAAATATCTGGAATTTCTTTCCAGGATATTGGTTATTTTATGAGCCCCGGGGACAGAAGTTATGATGCCATTGCATTAATGAAGCAGTTAAGTGAGCACACTGCCCCTGCTTATGCTGATGCCTTGGAGGTTATGGGTAAAGACACTCCGGAGTCCATATTAAAAGAAAGGAGGCGCTCCAATGATCCCGATGGTGACATAGAGAATTGCTCCCATTTAGTTTCAAATGTTTCGGTATGACTGATTGTGCAGAACTTTCACAAAACATTTTTTATATCACCAAAGTGTTTAGTTGCCAAAATCCATCCAAGAATATTTTCACCTTTTTTTTGTCCTGTGAATAATATTAACATGTCAGCTAAAAAGATTGTTTGGAACTTGTGCAGACCGAATGCCGGACCCTTGACTTTAGTGAATGTGGAACACCTGGGAAGAAAACAGAAAATGGGAAATCTTCAACAGCCATAAGCTTTTCAAGTCCCTCTTCGTATCTGCTGAAGAGTTGCAGATAGTGGCTGCCTTGGTCTGTCATTATTTGTAGTTTATATTATACATACATATATATGTATACTTGCTGTCATTTTTTTTTGTTCCTCCTGTTGCTCGGTGCTTTTCAATTATAAATGATAAAGAGATATTCCCTTGCACACGTTTATCGCTTCTTTGATTAAGATGATTGAATCTGTTCATATTTCAGTAGACTTTGTCTGCAAGCTATGGATGGACAGAGGGCAAGACTTGCAGTTTGATTACTTTGTAAGAATTCAGGTCTGGTTAACCCCTGGTAAGGGCTTAGGGCAACATAAGATCTGAGCAATTAAGTGGACAAAAGCATAGTGTGGAATATAAAGATCCGAGCTAACCCCAGTAAAAAGTTGAGAAACTATAGAATCATAGGCAGGATAGATGGTAAACTACAATAATTTCCTCCTTTCCTTGCATATAATCCTTTTAAAGAAAAGCTTTTCTGTAATTTTTCTTCATGTGCCTAATACATAATCTATATACCCAACTTCCCCCATCTTTGGTTTCTCCAACTTTTCAGGCTTGTTTCTTTTATCAGATTCGGTTGATGGAAAATAACTTCTCCCTTTACTTTGGGGCAGCTGGGCCATCCTAGATTTGTACAAGAGACTTCGCTCGTAAAGTAAATCATTGCACCTGTGGTCTAACCAATTGGGAGAGAATGGATAGATTCCTTTTCAGGAGTGATTTCGAAGAACTTGAACATGGAATTGCAGAAGAATGATATTTGTGTGGTTGGAAGACAAGGTGAGTGGTTTCAGGTTGAAAATAACTTAAAAAACATGAGTTCTCACTCCTGAAAATAGAAGCACATGGAGAAAGAATGCATGAAATTGTGAAATTAGAGGCATATTCCAATTATCTTTGTTTCTCTGAAATTGTAGCAGCCAGCAAATACATGGACGCCATGGAATCCAACGGGTTGAAACTTGGGGAACACATGCATGATACCTCTACTTTTGAAAAGTAAATATGGAAAAATTATCCATCTAATTTTTTCTGAATGCTGGATTTATTTTGTTTAAGTTCGTTGATCGACTAGGGGAGAAGAGGAAATGTTAGGCAATTTTTTTTAAAAGACTTTCTTGAATTCTGATGAGATTGTTCGAGTTATTTGGGTGCAGCCATGAAGAAAAGGTTCATGGTTGCATTAACTTGCAAGGAAACCGACGACTAATGATGTGTTTGCCACCATATCGTTTTCAAATAGACCTGTTTCCCAATAGTTTTATCTCCATCACTTGTTTTTCCCTGAAGTTAATTGAAATTGTTATCAAGAAAACTTAGAAGCAATGGCGATGTTTTCATGAAGAAGAGGTAAATACCACTGCCAAAAAGAATAAGTTAAATCCAACATCATGAAATTTACTCCGTCATAGGATGTTCATTAAGAGTGTAGGTAATTTTTCTGGATATTTACTCCACGCAATGACGAAAATTATAGAGCAAATTCACGGGGCAAATTGCTGGCCAAAATCTAGGGTGGTGGTGCAAAGAGGTGAAAGCATGGGTGGCTCTGCATAATATACTTCAGAAGGGTTTGGTGGGTCGGTCTGTTTTAAAGGAACCTTCAGAGAATGAAACATTGGGAGCACCTTTTGATTCGTGACTCGACGTTTTGTTCAATTCGGAAAGACCAAACTTTTTGTTTATCTGCTGTTGCAATTGTGGTGACTTCGGAGAACTGGGATGCCATTCACAAATAACAAGATAATCAGAAGCTTTATCTGTTCAACGATGATAAAGAAATCTGTTAATTCCTGAGTTCTATAAAATTTCACCACCGTTCATAGATGGTTTTTGTTGAGGGTTTGTAGCCATTTCGTTATTACAGCCACGCCTTGGTTTTTTTTTTTTAAATGAATACTAATATTAAAAATAAAAAATAAAAAAATAATATTATTTTAATACATTAACTTTATTTACATTTACATCTTAATAATATAAACAATAATTACTTTGAAAAAAGGATAAATTAATTAGTGAAAACGGCTTGGCTAGGTCTCATTGATAACTGGCTCAAAAACTGCACTTGGCTGTAATTGCTATGTTTAGCACAAGCCCTCAAAAACTATACTTCCAAGCCCTTACCAGTTGTCACCTGAAGAATTTCTTGTTAACAAATACACATTTGAAGACTTCAGTCTAAAAGCGCCTCTGTTAAGTTCGAACTTGTATTTCTTATTAATCTTTCACAGTTCATTGAGGAGAGCATAGACACAAAACACAAGCCAGGAGGCCAAAAAAGAAGACAATAAATCTTTACTTGTATTTCAAGGGAGGGAGGCTAGATAAAGGTGCATTGATTAAAGAATGCACCTGTAGTAATTATGTTTATTCCAAGAACTTTTTCTTATGGAAAGGTTTTCATTTTTCCCA
>Ga0307517_10014819_pt1 | contig 10424 bp, 7 predicted proteins | sample 23_EM_MG_FD_194515 | JGI IMG/M metagenome (GOLD analysis project Ga0307517, IMG submission 194515) | Populus trichocarpa ectomycorrhiza microbial communities from riparian zone in the Pacific Northwest, United States - 23_EM | ecosystem: Host-associated > Plants > Roots > Unclassified | place...
TTCTCCACGATCGGCGAATCGACATAGCGGTAGCCGAGTTCCGCACCGACCATCTCGTTCGACTTGCGCTGCTCGACATCGGCGACGCTGACGAGCTGTGCGCGCGCCGCCTCGCCCGCCGGTCCGTCGTCGGCGATATCGTCCGACACCGCCGCCAGCCACGCGCGGTAGCCGAGCGACGCGTAGCGCGAGGCGCCGACGACGCGCTCGCCGACCGGCCGCCGCTCGGCTTCGTAGGAGGCCAGCACTTGCGGCCCTGCCCATCCCTGCAGCGTCGCGGCGAGCTTCCAGCCAAGATCGGCGGCATCGCCCACTCCGGTATTCATGCCCAAACCGCCGGTCGGGATGACGAGGTGCACGGCGTCGCCGGCAAGGAAGACACGGCCCTGACCATAATGCTCGGCGAGCAGCAGGTTCTGCTTCCATTCGGCGCAGTAGAGCATCTCATACTCGACCGGTTCACCGACGATGCGCTCGAACATCGCGCGCATCGCGTCGTCGCTCTCGACCGCCGAATGGACCGTCCAGTGTTTGGTCGAGCTCTGCATGATCATGAAGGTGGGCGGTCCGCCCGCGACGAGGAAATGCCGCCCCTTGCCCGGCCCGTCGCCGAGCGGCATCCGTTCGTACAGGTCCTCGCAATAGAACAATCCCTGGCGCAGCCGCGCAATATCGCCATCGCCCTCGAGCCGGATGCCGAGCTCCTTGCGCACCCGGCTGGCGCCGCCGTCGCACCCGACGAGATAATCGGCGCTGAGCGTCTCGCTGCTCCCGTCCTCGCGCACGATGCGCGCCTCGACGTGGCGATCGGTCTGCGTCAACGCGACGAACTCGGTCGCGCGCAGCAAGGTCACGGCCGGCAGCGCTTCGGCTTCGGCCATCAGCAACGGCTCGAGCGTATATTGCGAGATCAGCTGATAGGGCTCGAGCGGCAGCGTGCCATCGGTCGTCCGCGCGGTCTCCTCCCGGGCGGCGGCGACCGATGGGTATGGGAGATGGAGGATCGGCGGATCGGTCAACGATCGGACGATATAGACGTCCATCGGAACCTCTTCGGGCAACCCGGCCGCCCGAATCTTGTCGGCGAGCCCCATGCGCCGGAAGATTTCCATGGTGCGCGCGTTGCAGCGCTCCATCTTGGGCAGGAATTGCGGCGCCGGGCGCTGTTCGACGACAGTGCAGCGGATGCCGCGCTGGCCGAGGTCGATCGCCAGCGTCAGCCCAACCGGGCCTGCACCAATAATGAGTACCTGGGCCTCCGCCCCCATGTCGTTCATCCTCTGCCTGTTATCCGACGAGATAAGCCTCGCGGGACAGGCCGCGTCTTGATCCCGATGGGCATCTTTGGCACCGCGGCGGCGCGGCACCACCGTCCTTTCGATCCCAAAGTGGCCGACATCCTCCAATTATTTGACGGACAGGCACACGACAATGGCGGGATGGAGGTCCGCCATGTCGCCACTCGATGATCCGCCGCGCTACGGCCGTGGCGCGCGCACCCTTCACTGGCTGATCGCGTTGCTGGTAATCGCCGGGATCGTGCTCGGCTTCATCGCCGCGACGATCGGCGCAAAAGCCACCGATCCCGCGCTCAAGGCGCTGCGCGAGGACATTCTGTTCTGGCACAAGTCGATCGGGATCACGATCCTGGCGCTGGGGCTGATCCGGATCGGCTGGGCACTGACCCACGCCCGGCCGCCACTCCCGGACCATTTGCCGAAACGCGAGCGCGTGCTCGCCAAGGGGGTGCATGCCAGTCTCTATATCCTGCTGATCGCGATGCCGGTGACCGGCATCCTGCTGTCGCAAGCGGTGGGCTTTCCGGTAAGCTGGTTCGGGCTCTTCACGCTGCCCGATTTCGTCCATCCCGATCTCGCGGTGCCGGTGATGAAACGCGGCAGCGTGCTGATCACGTTCATCCTGCACGAAAAGATCTTCGCCTATGGCCTGCTGGCGATCCTCGCTCTCCACATCGCCGGCCTGATCAAGCACCACTGGTTCGATCGCGATCTATCGATCTGGCGGCGCATGGCACCATGGGGTCCGGCCAAACCCGCTGCGGCAGAGCCGGAAGCGGACGCCGGACCCGTCGCCGACTAGGGACCGGGGGAGCGCGCGTTGAGCGGGGGGATCATCGATAGCCGGGCGGATGCCGATACAGAGCAGTTCCGCGCCAATGCTGCGCACAATCGCGCGCTGGCAGAGCGCCTGCGGGCGGACGTCGCCACGGCCGCGCTGGGCGGTAACGAGAAGAGCCGCGATCGTCACACCGCGCGCGGCAAATTGCTCCCGCGCGACCGCGTCGAGCGGCTGCTCGATCCGGGCGCGCCGTTCCTCGAAATCGGCCAGCTCGCCGCCTGCGACCTGTATGACGGCGAAGTGCCCGGCGCCGGGATGATCGCGGGCGTCGGCCGGGTGTCTGGACGGCAGGCAATGATCGTCTGCAACGACGCCACGGTGAAGGGCGGCACCTATTATCCGATGACGGTCAAGAAGCATCTCCGTGCGCAGGAGATTGCCGAGCAGAATCGTTTGCCCTGCATCTATCTGGTCGATTCGGGCGGGGCCAACTTGCCGCATCAGGCCGAGGTTTTCCCCGACCGCGAGCATTTCGGTCGCATCTTCTTCAATCAGGCCAACATGAGCGCCAAGGGCATCCCCCAGATCGCCTGCGTGATGGGCAGCTGCACTGCCGGCGGCGCTTACGTCCCCGCGATGAGCGACGAGAGCGTAATCGTCCGCAATCAGGGCACGATCTTCCTCGCCGGCCCCCCGCTGGTGCAGGCCGCGACGGGCGAAGTGATCAGCGCCGAGGACTTGGGCGGCGGCGACCTGCACGCCCGCAAATCGGGCGTAGTCGATCATCTCGCCGAGAATGACGAGCATGCGCTGACGATCGTCCGCGACATCGTCTCGACGCTCCAGCCCGACGCGAACCCGGGTATCGAGCTGCGCGAGCCCCGCCCGCCGAAGTTCGCGCCCGAGGATTTGTACGGCATCATCCCGCAGGACGTCCGCGCGCCCTACGACGTGCACGAGATTATCGCGCGGCTGGTCGACGGGTCCGAGTTCAACGAGTTCAAGGCGCTGTATGGCAGCAGCCTCGTCTGCGGCTTCGCGCATATCTGGGGCATCCCGGTCGCGATCCTCGCCAATAACGGCGTGCTGTTCAGCGAGTCCGCCGTGAAGGGCGCGCATTTCATCGAGCTCGCTTGCCAGCGCCGCATCCCGCTCCTGTTCCTCCAGAACATCTCCGGCTTCATGGTCGGCGGGAAATACGAAGCCGAAGGTATCGCCAAGCACGGTGCCAAGCTCGTCACTGCGGTCGCCACCGCGAGTGTCCCCAAGATCACCGTGCTGATCGGCGGCAGCTTCGGCGCGGGCAATTACGGCATGGCCGGACGGGCCTACTCGCCGCGCTTCCTGTTCACCTGGCCCAATAGCCGGATCAGCGTGATGGGCGGCGAACAGGCGGCGTCGGTGCTAGCCACCGTCCACCGCGACGCCGTCAAATGGACACCCGAGGAGGCCGAAGCCTTCAAGCAGCCGATCCGCGACGATTACGAAGCGCAAGGCTCCCCTTGGCACGCCACCGCGCGCCTGTGGGATGACGGCATCATCGACCCCGCACAGACTCGCGACGTGCTGGGGCTGGCCTTTGCCGCGACGCTCAACGCGCCGATCCCCGAAGCCCCGCGCTTCGGCGTGTTCCGGATGTAGGACAGCACATGGCTGGCAGACATTATGATGAGTGGCAGGTCGGCGACCGGATCGTGCACGAAATGCGGCGAACGGTCACCGAAACCGACAACCTCCTCTTCTCGGCGATGACCCACAATCCGCAGCCGCTGCATCTCGACGCCGAGGCGGCGCGCGCCAGCGAGTTTGGCCGAATCCTCGTCAACGGCACTTTCACCTTCGCGCTGATGGTCGGGCTATCGGTCGGCGACACGACGATGGGCACGCTGGTTGCCAATCTCGGCTATGACAAACTCGTCATGCCAGCTCCCGTGTTCATCGGCGACACGCTGCGCGCCGCAAGCGTGGTGGCCGAACTCAAGGACAGCCGCAGCCGGCCGAACGCGGGGATCGTCACGTTCCGGCACGACCTCACCAACCAGCGCGACGAACAGGTCTGCACCTGTCTCAGGACCGCGCTCCTCCTCAGGCGTCCGGCATGAGGCTGCGCTCGCTCCTGTTCGTGCCCGGCGACCGGCCCGACCGGTTCGAGCGGGCAGCGGCGTCGGGCGCCGATGCGCTGATCCTCGACCTCGAGGATTCGGTCGCGCCCCAGCGCAAAGGCTATGCGCGCGACGCGGTGCGCGCCTGGCTCGAGTCCGGCAATCCGGCGACGAGCTTCGTACGTATCAATCCGATCCACGGTACCGCGATCCTCGACGATCTGGCCGCGATCCTGCCCGCCGACCCCGCCGGGCTGGTCCTGCCCAAGACCGAAGGCGAGCATTCGGTCCGCGCGCTGATCGAGCTTGCCGCCGCACCGTTGCCGCCCATCCTGCCGATCGCGACCGAAACGCCCGCCGCGGTCTTCGCGCTTGGTTCGTTTCGCGGCGTAGCCGATCATCTGGCCGGCCTGACCTGGGGTGCTGAGGACCTGTCCGCGGCCATCGGGGCGATCACTGCCCGCGAGGCGGACGGCCGCTACACCTCGCCTTATGAGATCGTCCGTGCGCTGGCGCTGTTCGGCGCGCATGCTGCCGGAGTTCCCGCGATCGAGACGATCTTTCCGCGGATCAACGTCTTCGAACCGCTCGCCGACTATGTCCGCCGCGCGCGCGGCGACGGCTTTAGCGGCATGATGGCGATCCACCCCCTGCAGATCGACGCCATCAATGACGGCTTCACCCCGAGCGCGCCGGAAATCGCGCGCGCCCGGGCGATCGTCGCGGCGTTCGCCGACGCCCCGGACGCCGGTGCGCTCAAGCTCGACGGCGAGATGATCGACCGCCCGCATCTCGTCCAGGCGCAGCGCATTCTCGCCGCGGCCGACGAGGCGTGACGCAATGATCGCCTCGCGCCCTATCGCCCATCGCGGCGGCGAGATCCTCCGCGCCCGCGTTCCGGCGCGTTCCGGATGTGATGGATCGCGAACGCGGGAAGGTAGATCCGGCACTGTCGATCGGAGGAATCATGGCTGAAGAGCCAGTCATGCTCGAACGGCGAGGCGCGCTTGCGATCCTCACGCTCAACCGACCCGGCACGGGCAATGCCATCGACACGTCGCTCGCGCTGGCGCTCAAGGATCACGTTGCCGAATGCGAGGGGGACGCAGCGATTCGAGCGGTCCTGCTGCGCGGAAACGGGCGTTACTTCTGTGTCGGCGGCGATGTGGGGAGCTTTGGACAGGCCGGCGCGGCCATGCCCGGACTGCTGCTCGAGATCACGGCCAGCCTTCACGACGCGGTGTCCCGCCTGGCGAGAATGAACAAGCCGCTGGTCACCGAAATCCAGGGTTTTGCCGCGGGCGGCGGGTTCGGCCTTGCCATGCTCGGCGATGTCGTTCTGGCCGGCGCATCGGCGCAATTCACGCTCGCCTATACCGCGATCGGACTGTCCCCGGACGGCGGCGCCAGCTGGCTGCTACCCCGGCTGGTTGGTCTGCGTCAGGCGCAAAGGATGCTGCTGCTCAACCCGCGTCTCGATGCCCAGGCAGCGCTGGAATTGGGCCTGATCACCGAAGTCATCGACGACGACAAGCTCGCCGAACGCGCGCTTGCGATTGCCGAGCAGCTTGCCCTGGGTCCGACGCAAGCGATCGGTCGTATCCGCAATTTGCTGATGTCGAGCTTCACCGACAGTCTCGATGCCCATCTGGCCCGTGAGGCACATGCTATCGCGCTGAGCGGGGGGACGAAGGACGGTCAGGCGGGCGTTGCGGCGTTCCTCGCCAAGCAATCCCCGCAATTTACCGGCGACGATATCCGATGATCACCTCGCTCCTTATCGCCAATCGCGGCGAGATCGCTTGCCGCATCATCCGCACGGCGCGTGAGCTCGGTGTGCGGACGGTCGCGGTCTATTCGGATGCCGACGCGAACGCGCTCCACGTCCGTGAGGCCGACGAAGCGGTACATATCGGGCCGTCGCCGGCGCGCGAAAGCTATCTGGTCGGTGACAAGATCATCGCTGCCGCCAAGGCGACGGGCGCCGAGGCGATCCATCCGGGCTATGGCTTCCTGTCCGAGAATGCCGACTTCGCGCAGGCGGTGAAGGATGCCGGGCTGATCTGGGTCGGCCCCAACCCCGACAGCATCCGCGCGATGGGGCTCAAGGACGCCGCCAAGGCGCGGATGATCGCGGCGGGCGTGCCGGTGACGCCGGGCTATCTCGGCGAAGACCAACGGCCGGATCACCTCAAGGCCGAGGCCGACACGATCGGTTACCCGGTGCTGATCAAGGCGGTCGCCGGCGGCGGCGGCAAGGGCATGCGGCGAGTCGACGCTTCGAACGAATTCGCCGACGCACTCCTCTCCTGCCAGCGCGAGGCCGCGTCCTCGTTCGGCGACGACCGCGTGCTGATCGAAAAGTACATCCTCTCGCCGCGCCATATCGAAGTGCAGGTGTTCGGCGACAGTCACGGCAATGTCGTCCATCTGTTCGAGCGCGATTGCTCGCTCCAGCGCCGCCACCAGAAGGTGATCGAGGAAGCCCCCGCCCCCGGCATGGACGAGGATACCCGCGAAGCGATCTGCGCTGCCGCGGTGCGCGCGGCCAAGGCGGTCGACTATGTCGGCGCGGGCACGATCGAGTTCATCGCCGACGCCAGCGAGGGTCTCCGCGCCGACCGCATCTGGTTCATGGAGATGAACACGCGGCTCCAGGTCGAGCATCCGGTGACCGAGGAAATTACCGGGCAGGATCTGGTCGAGTGGCAGTTGCGCGTGGCCTCGGGCGAAAGGCTGCCGAAGAGCCAGGACGAACTCGAAATTAACGGCTGGGCGATGGAAGCCCGTCTCTACGCGGAGGATCCGACCACCGGCTTCCTGCCCTCGATCGGCCGGCTCGAGCACTTCACTCTGCGTGGCGGCCGGATCGAAACGGGCGTGACCAAGGGCGACGAGATCGCGCCTTTCTACGACCCGATGATCGCCAAACTGATCGTGCACGCCGCCGGGCGCGACGATGCCGTCCGCGAGCTGCAGGCAGTTTGCAGTGCAGTCGACGTCTGGCCGGTCAGGACGAATGCCGGCTTCCTCGCCTGCCTCCTCCAGCGCCCCGAATTCCATGATTTCGCGATCGACACCGGCTTCATCGCCGCGCACCAGGACGAACTGACACACAAGCCGGACTTGCCGCCGACCGCGACCGACACGGCGGTGCGTCTGCTGATCGGTGCGGCAGACGATCGCCCAGCCCTGAACCGTTCGGGGTTTCGGCTCAACGCGTGGCCGCGATCGACGTTGCTGCTGGCAATCGATGGAGCACCAGTCGAAGCGACCCTTCCCGCGGACCCGGATCCGTCACCCGGCGACTGGACGCGCGCTTCCCGGACGAGCGATGGGCTGGTGATGTTCGATCGGGGATATGCCTACCGGGTCGATTTCCATCGACCGCGCGGCACGACCGGGGGTGCGGCGGGTGATGGCGTGCTGCTCGCGCCGATGCCGGGACGCGTCATTTCGGTGGCGGTCGAGCTGGGCCAGGCGGTCACGGCCGGCCAGCGGCTCGTCGTGATCGAGGCGATGAAGATGGAGCAGGCGCTGACCGCGCCGTTTGACGGCGTCATCGCCGAACTCGCTGGTCCGCGTCGAGCCTGTCGGCGCGTCCGACTAAAGTGATGCGGCCACGGCCCGTTCGGACCAAATCGGATGGACGTGTCCCAAACACGCGCATCGGCATCAAGAAATCGGGTGCGACTATCGACAGGGTGCCGAGCTGAAAAGCCACAACAGCGCTCGCGGACAAAAGGTCGAAGCGAGCCGAGCAACGCCATAACAGCCGGCGGGTCTACCCCGGCGCGATGGGAGGGGAAAACGGATGAACGGAATGAAGGCCTTTGCAGCAGCTCTGATGGCCAGCACGGCCCTGATCGGCACGCAAGCAGCGGCACAGACCGCGCCGCCGGCGAGCGACAAGGCAACGCCGCCGGCGACCACTGTGACGCCAACGGACGAGGGTTCGGCCGACATCGTCGTCACCGCCTTCAAGCGCGCCGACCGTCTGATGGATACCCCGCTGTCGATCACCGCCGCGACCGGCGACCAGTTGCAGCGCGCCGGCGTGACCGACCCTTCCATGCTCGACAAGATCGTGCCCGGCTTCGTCTTCACCAAGAGCGCCTATAGCGCGCCGGTCTATACGATCCGCGGCGTCGGATCGTACGACGAAGCGATCGGTATCTCTCCGACCGTCAGCGTCTATGTCGATCAGGTGCCGCTGCCGTTTTCACGCATGACGCCAGGCGCCTCTCTCGATCTCGAGCGCGTCGAAGTTCTGAAAGGACCGCAGGGTACCTTGTTCGGTCAGAATTCGACCGGCGGCGCGATCAACTATATCGCTGCCAAGCCGACCGACAACTTTCAGGCGGGTGGCGAACTGACCTTCGGTCGCTTCAACGAAGCCGACGTTTCGGGCTTTATCAGCGGGCCGATCACCGACGGGGTGACCGCGCGTCTCGCTGTGCGCAGCGAAATGCGTGGCGACTGGCAGAAGAGCTATACGCGCGCCGACGAGCTCGGCGAGCGCAACTTCACCACCGGCCGCTTCCTGCTCGACCTCAAGCCAACGAGCAACCTGACCTTCGAGTTCAGCGCGAGCGGCTGGATCGACAAATCGGATACGCAGGCAAAAAGGAAGATTGGCTATTCGCCGATCAACCCGGCGACGCCGTTCCTCGATTCACCCGGCTTCCCGACGCTGCAGGCCGACCTGCAGGCTTATCCCAACGCGCCGGCCGGCAATGCGCGCGCGGCAGACTGGGATTCCGGGCTCAACCTGAAACGCGACGACAGCTTCTACCAATTCTCGCTGCGCGGCGACCTCAGGCTGTCGGACAATATCACGCTGACCTCGATCAGCGCATATTCGCACCTCAAGGTGTTCTCGCCCAACGACAATGACGGCACCGCGCTGCCCGACAGCAGCATCATCGTCGGCGGCTGGATCAAATCGTTCTCGCAGGAAGTGCGGCTGAGCGGCGAGTTCGGCGGGCCGCACAAGGTCAAATGGATGATCGGCGGAAACTACGAATACGATCACACCAACGACACGCAGTTCCTGTTTCTGCGCGCGACCAATACCGGCTTGCGCCTGCCGCCATTCGTCGGTGGCACGTTTCGCTGGACCGCGATCAACAACCTCAACGACCAGCGGATCAACACAAAGGCGGCGTTCGGCAGCCTCGACATCAACCTGACCAAGCAGCTGACCCTGCAGGGGTCGGTGCGCTACACGACGCAGGACCGCGACTTCACCGGCTGCCTCGCGGACTCAGGCAACGGCGAACTCTCCCGCGCCTTCAGCGCCCTCTCGACCTTGTTGTCGGGCACGCCGACCACGATCCCGCTCGGCGGCTGCGTCACGCTCGACCCGACCACCAACAAGCCGCTCGCCAACGGCGTCATGACCAGCCTCGACCAGAACAACTGGTCGTGGCGCGGCGGCCTGTCGTGGAAGCCCAGCGAGGACGTGCTGCTCTACGCCAACGTCACCAAGGGCTATAAGGCGGGCAGCTACGGCACCTTGCCGGCAATCCGTCCGATCCAGGCAGCACCGGTCACGCAGGAATCGATCCTTGCCTATGAAGCCGGGTTCAAGATTTCGGCGCTGAACCGCAAGATCCAGATCAGCGGTGCGGCGTATTACTACGACTATAAGGACAAGCAGCTGCTGGGCAGCGTCAATCTGGGGCAGCCTTTCGGCACCCTCCCGGCGCTGGTCAGCGTGCCCAAGTCGCGCATCGCCGGCGCCGAGCTCGACGCCACCTTCCGCCCAACCCGCGGCCTGACCATGCGCCTCACCGGCACCTATACCGACTCGCGGGTGCTCGGCAGTTACGTCCTCTCCGATCCGCTCCCGGCACTGCACCCCACAGGCGTCAATATCGGCGGCATGGCCTTCCCCAACACGCCGAAATGGCAGGGCAGCGCCGATATCGAATATCGCGCACCCATCTCGTCGGCCTGGTCGGCATTCGGCGGCGGCAACCTCAACTACCGTTCGTCGACCCGCTCGTTCTTCGGCGGCGACGACCATTTCATCCTGCCCGAATATGCGCTGCTCGACCTGCGCGCCGGGTTCGAACGTCAGGACGGCTCGCTTCGGGTCATGTTCTGGGGCCGCAACGTCACCAACAAATTCTACAAGACGTTCGTGTCGCGCGCGACCGATACCATTTTCGAGAATGCCGGCATGCCGGTAACCTACGGTGTGACCATCAGTACGAAGTTCAAATGATCCTGACGTCG
>Ga0307517_10014820_pt1 | contig 10423 bp, 4 predicted proteins | sample 23_EM_MG_FD_194515 | JGI IMG/M metagenome (GOLD analysis project Ga0307517, IMG submission 194515) | Populus trichocarpa ectomycorrhiza microbial communities from riparian zone in the Pacific Northwest, United States - 23_EM | ecosystem: Host-associated > Plants > Roots > Unclassified | place...
GTTGTTGAAAAGGAACAAAAACAAAGGGCATTAAAAGACAGATAAGCCTCCTCCACGAAAATGAATTCTGTGTAGATAGCTGGTGAAACCACGATGTGCATGCAAAATAATATATATATATATATAGTGTTTGATATTTTTGATCATTCCTGGTGTGTGTGTGTGTAAAGAGATAAAATCTGGCCAAACCCTTTATTAATTAATTTGTTGGGTAGTTTTCAAATACACCAAGCTTATGTTAATATATATATATATATTACTTGGTGGAAGAATATTGGCCTTGTTAATTACATGTATCAATAATAGGTCGACTGAGCAACGTGAGGTAGACGTGCATGACATGAGATTGATGAATAGTTAGGTTCTGTAGTTTATTTTGCCGTGGTTTCCGGATCCATTACAAATTTTCTTTTTAGAATATGGTGACTGGTTAGATTATAAAATCTTTGATGCTACTGTATATTATTATTATTATAATGATAATAATAAAATAAAGTCTATGGGCTCATGATTTTGCCTTACGAGCAAAGACTAGGTGGGCCCCGTAATGATTAAACCCGGGCAGTTTTCGAGATCGTGGGTGAAGGGACGGGCAGCCCCAAAGGGTGGATTGTCATGGCTGACCGCTGACCGTAGTAGTTCTTGTTGCGCCATGGAATTTTATGGGTAAAGTAGACGTTACAGGGATATATATACATTATTATGGGGCTATGCGAAAGACGTAAGCTAGAGACAAAGCATGACTTCAAATACATTTTTTTTTTTTTATGAATATCAAAAAAGAAAAGCTTCAACTTCAAAATTCAAATACATAGTGTTTTTTTAAAATTAATTTTTTAAAATATTTTTGGATGATTTTGATATCTTAATATTATAAATATAAAAAATATTATTTTATATTTATTACCCACCACAACACTAAATATACACACACTAAGTCACCACTAAACTCTATTAAAAAGAGAGAGAGAAAATCATCTAGGTTGTAGCTTAGTGGTAAGAATTTGGGACCAAGAGGTTTGCTCCCTCTGTGGTCTCAGGTTCGAGCCATGTGGTTGCTCATATGATGGCCACTGGAGGCTTACATGGTCGTTAACTTCAGAGCCCGTGAGATTAGTCGAGGTGCGCGCAAGCTGGCCCGGACACCTACGTTAAACAAAAAAAAAAAAAGAGAAAAAAAAACAAAATGAAATCACCACATGCTAGCTTGCTTGCATCTATACTCGGATGCTCGCATCTTTCGTTACTTCCAAGTGAAACTTGGTGTTACGCACCTAGCTAAATGCTTACAAAAGGGTTTTTACAAAATTAACTTAGAAATCGAGATGAGTGATTTCTAGCTAGCTAGTAGCTACACCAATCGGGGATTAGCATAGTCATGATGATGCTCTCCCTCGTCAGACAAGGAGAGAAGAGGAAATGGCGTCTTCCCGTTTTGACTACTTAATATTTGAAAGTAAGAATATAAAGAGGTGAGCAAGGATGTACGTAGATGGGTTTTTCTTTTGGATTGTTCTTCTCTCGACTATTTAATACCTTAAAAAAAAAAAGGTTAAGGTTTCAGCTATTAATTCGAAGTGACTGGATATTCTTCTAATATTTGCTTTCATGCTCATGTGTGTGATGCTTACAGTATTTACTTTTCATGCTCACTTTTTTTTTTTTTTTTTTGACGATTGTGGTTTGATAAAAGCAGATAGAGATAACCTGTAGAGGGCAACAGCTTGTACCTTTCTTGACGTTGCAGCATGTAAGGGATAACATATGGAGCCCAAGAGATGCACTCACTTTGCTTCCAGAATCCTCAACCACAGATCATGTCATGGTGCTGCACTATGGTAGAAGTGCTTAAAAGTCCCCAAACATTTCTCATTATTTATTTCTCACTTGTATCATTGTTAAGTTATCATACACTCGTTTCTTCCATTTCTTTTCTTTTATTTTTTCGGCTTTTAGGCTCTGTTATTTATTCTTGCCTTTTTCTTTTCTAATTCACTTCTCTAATTGGAGAAAATAGTTTGGAATACCCGCCTGAGATGAGGTTTACATTTTCGGAGCAAATAACATGACCCAAAGTGTATTTCCAAGCTATGCCGCTTTATCGATATTTAATTATATTTGTTTTATTAACGAGCATGAACATCATCTGATGATGGACGACAACTTTTTGCATATTATAACAAAAGTTCAATAAAGCAAAGTTTTTATTATTTATCTTTTTATTGTTCATCAAATACATGTCATTGTGGATTAAAACAATATAATAATATGGTTATTTTTATCAAAAAAAAAATATTAAATATATAATTGAGAATGAGATTACTATATCTTTTCTATGAGATATATTTGACATTAAAAAAATAATTCAGAACAGAATAATCTGATTAAATTTTTTGAAGTCTAGCACTAAAAAATGACATGGCTGCCGTATTGACATCAGGCATGTTTGTCAGACTGTTAATTAAGCACCGTGATCCGTCAGCATTCCATTGAAGCGCCGGGCTTCCGTATCCATATGCCAGGCATCAAGGGCTGTGAACTCATACTCGAGTAAAAATTACAAGGATTTGAAATAGGCAAGAGGATGGTCTGAAAGCGCCAGAGAACCACCTCCCTAATCAAGCAATCCTCCACGCCATTGCCCCCCAAATAAATTCTTCCCAGGGCATCCTGTTTTAAAGTTAATTGCATTAACCAAACTCATCCATAACCATAAACTTTTTTTATGCCTACACAGAACAATTCAACGTACAATCGACAACTCCTCTGCCATGCAACAGATAGCAATGAACGCCCACAAGAGCATAGCAAGGAGGCAACTTGTTTGAAAAACCTGAGCAAATCCATGTCCTACGCACACATGTAATCCTGCAAGGAGCACATACATTTTAAGATTTGTTTATCTTGGGGATTAAGATTATCCCAGGTTCGGGACACAAATGCAATCATCTTAATTGTTATTTTGAAATAATGTAATTAAACAGCTAGAATTGAAAACAATTAAACAATAGAACACATCGCAAAGAAAGAGAAGCAAAGGCATATGCCGATATGCGCTGCCAGAACTTCAGTAGAACCCCTCAAAAATATTGCAAACGTCAGTGTCAAACTGTAAACAATACATGTAAAAACCATGTCAAAGAACATTAAAGCAAGAAGTCCACAGCTCCAATTAGGTTCTGCATTCCTCGTGTTTGATATTATTCCCGCATTATATACACAGAACTGCTACTCAGCTCTTCCAAATCATTTAGATCATGTGTTACAGAGGCAAGTCTTGAATATTGCAGAAATCTTCATAGTTCACTAGTTCATCACTTGCTTCATTCTTTAAACTCTAATATTCCACCAATCAGACATTCTTCAGAACTACATATCCACTTTGGCAACTTATTACAAACCTTCAACTTCAAATCAATGTACAATGTTCAGAAAAGCCAAAGGACTGCTTACAGTTTAAGCCAAATACACCAAAAATAGCATTGCAGAATGAAATGAAAGCGCGATTAATTTCATCGATGCACAAATTTCTTTAAGAAGGACAACGCTTCAGCAGTTGACCCCTTCATCATTTATGAAAAGGGCATGATCTGCACTGCCCAGAATCAACATATAACAAGCAGGGACCTTACAATCTTTAGCATGCTGTTCTAGTGAGAGGAAAAGGACAAGAGACAGACCCCCACAAGATAAGATGCATGAAAGGAAATCCATTCATTATAACATTTAACCAAACTACAGAGGCAATATGTGCAATTATTAGAAAAATTATAATACTGACAGAATAAGGGAAGAAAGCCACTAAAACCTTATTAAACTTGAGAAACGAACCAATAAAAAAGAATGGAAAACTTGCTACGGCTTGATCAAGTTGAAATTTAAGATTGAAGTAGACCCAAATTATAGATGGATCGGCACGTGCAATTAGTACCTTAAGATAGAATAAAAGGTTTCTTACTTTAGCACTCACATACAAAGAATAGTTGATTACAGCACCCTGTTTCCAGCAATGGGTAGCAATAATTCTATCTAACATCAAAGATCAGTTCCAGAAGGAAGTATCATTCCAGAAGGGGGCAAACACGACACATTTATGATGTATGTCCTTTCTGTGTGCAATGCATGGGGTTCTTCATTCAGAACCGATTCTTAACTACTTCCCATACCACAAGCCAGCACATTATTTATTAGGAGTCCATTTGGCATGACTTTTACAAATTGAATTAAGTTGCTTTTGACTTTTGACTCAAAGAAAAGTCACAATTATGTTTGCTCAAAAATAACTTCAATAACAAAAAATTCTTATAAATTTGAGTCAAGATTTTGCTTTATCAAAAGTTAAACTCTGTAACCTTCAACTTTTTGATTCTACGTTTTGCCATCTCCATTATTCAAAGAAATTGCTTTATGTCATGAAAAAACATACTTCTATCTTGAATTATTTGTATCACAAGTATTCTACAAAGAAGATAAACTTATGAGAAGATATTGTCCCGGTACCATTCTACCTTGTCAAGACGACACCAAACCTTGAGCTGTTCATTAGCTGAAGTGTAACTCATGAAAGAGAGTTAACAATTGAGGTAAAACTATTGACTTAAGAAAGACACAGACAAATAATTTTATCCTAAAATGTTCTTGCAAGCCCATGAGTCGTCTCAAACATGAGATGGCAGTTTTACTTCTCTAAGACAAATTATATTGGATCAACAATAGATTCATCCTACATGACATAAACAAGGTACAATCAACCCTATTGCTCAGATAAAAGTGGCAGTAGATTCAGAAATTTGTTAAATTATAAATTTCCTTAAGCAAGAGGATCATCCCAACACGAGAATAATGTTTCAACAGAACAGAAAAATTGGCTGACTTGTCAACATGTATGACATGTGCCAAAGCAGAACGCAGTACAAACATGATCAGGATGCACCATCATTCTGGACTTAAACTAGAAAATGAGCCAATGAAGCCAAAGCGGTAGATAAAAAAGAGATGTCAGCCCGTCACAGTGAACAGGGTGAATACTCGGTATAAATGACAAATCCAAACAAATTCCAGACCCTGATTCCTATTACGGTTTCGTACAAGAAAGAGGCTTGGCATCAGTGTGCTTAAGTTTTGAGAGAGCAAAGACATAAATGTTAAAGGGGGAGGGGGTGGAAAAGAGATGAGAGTGAATACGCAGATTATTTGGAAATTTGCAGCCACTCACGAATCATGAATTCACCCAATGAGAGAGACGGTGTCCAGTTTCAAGAATCACATGACTATGCTACTAGTGTCCAGTTTCAAGAATCACAAGACTATGATACTATTCAAGCTAGTACTTGGCTTTATCAAACTCATCTTAAGCCCTAAACTTTTATGCTTATGTGTGGTTGACATGAAGAAGGTGCCATCAAAGTAGTAGCAGAGTTGATCAGTGATAGCAACAAAGCATACAAAAGTTTAACCTTGGTGACAGAGGACCCGTATGGTAAGTCAAATGACACAATCGCATAACCTTAATAACCAAAAAATTTACCGCTCAAACACAAGCATTATGTCAAGAAAATAAATAGCAACCAATCAACTCAATCTCCAAACAAAGAAAGATATAGTTATTAATATTTAAACCAACTCCACCACAAATAGACAGTGAAACTATTCGGCAATAACTAAATCAAGAAAGCATATCATGTAGAAAGGCAAGCCAGATGACATTGCTAAGAAAGAAATATCTTGAAATATGAGCAACATGTACTTGTCCAACATTAACCTGAATGGATTTTGAAATGACAAATACTATCAAACATGTCAAATTGCAAGATTAAAGAAAAGGGAACATCACAAGCAAGAAATCAATAACAAGAAACTACCAATTGATACCCAGACTATATCATCATTATTATTAGTCAAAAAAGATAGCTCAAACCATCTCAGGCATGCATTTTTATCTATTATCACAATTCATCCATGACCGAGGTTTTTTACTCAAAAAAGAAAGTTACACCAATTACTCTAAAAGATATAAACCAAAAAAAAAAAAAAAAGAGTTCAAAACTCACTGAAACCCCTTTCTAAGCTTCTGAATCGCGGAATACAGTTTCCTTCTCGAACCAACTGCATTTATTCCCATATCTTTCAAATCCTCCAATGTCAATAACGGCAACACTTGATCATCCACTTCATGTATCTCAAAAACAGGGGCGTATCGACTTAACCCTAACTCAATCAACCAAGTCCTCACGCCTTCCCATTTTCGCTCCGAATTATCATCATTCTCCATTTCTATTCCTTCATTTTCCCTACTCTCTGTAACCCTAACTCGACCAGAACCCGTGCCTGTTCTCCGATTCCCTTGCCAGAAATCTAAAGCAACATTTTCAACAGAATGAACCGGACTTTGATCTTTTAAAGGACTATCAGAATCAAGATCGAATTCCCGAACAAACCCTTCCTCTCCATTTGAATTCTCCAAATTAGTATCTCCTTCATCGATTCTAGAATTCGATGAAATCCAATTCGATCTCACTCTCTTCGTTGTACCTCTCTTCGCTTTCCTTCCATGACCGAACTCGAGAAGATTTAGATCTCCGTTTTGATTATTGTTAGGGAGCTCGTGTTCTTCAATTTCGTTGCTGTTTCCGTTAACGAGATGGGTTAAAGAACGAGCTTTGATTGATTTTGAGGAGTCTTTAGGGAGGCGCCACGTGTGGTGTTGCTGCAGCTGCTTTGTTGACCGTCGCACGTGCGTGTCATGTGCTGTTTGGTGATGGTGGTCCCCGATCTCACCGAGACGGACGCTTGGTCGACGTTGCCGTTTTGGTATTGGTGGTGGTGGCCCATGGTTTTCTGATTCAGCTAGGGCTAGAGCTGTTGTTGTGGCAGTTGTGGTGGGGTCTATGGCGGCGGATGCTGTGGTGTTGGTGGTGGCGGCGGCGGCGGTGATTGGGCCATCCGGTGGAAGTAACTCGGCGGCCATTTTTTTTATGAGAGAGAAGATAGAGAGTGTAAGCCTGTCTGGACGGAAGTGCGCGTAGGATAAGGGTTTGGATAGGGGAATCTGGTGGTTTCAGAAGTATGGTGTGTTTGTATTCTGGACCGTTCGATGAGGTTTATTGTGAACTGTTGCTTCCTGTCAGATGCTAAGGCCCATCTTGACGTTCATATCGGAAGTTGCTTCGCTGGGCCCATCTTGACGTTCTTTCGATTCTGGGCTGATAAATGCCAAGGCCTATATATGTTCGGTTACCCCAAAATATGAACTCATTTTATATTTAATATCAAAGATTTTATATTTAATTATGAATCTCATATTATTCCCTTGATATATCTAAAAATTAGTGGATTTTAGTTTCTCTTAGTTTCTTAAAACAAAATTTCATCTTAATTTTTTGAGTGTAAGTTTTCCCATCAAGTCTATAATTGTAATTTATTTTATACTGCTATAATTGTAAATCATGACTAAATTCAAATGAAATTAAGATTGTAGGAGTAAGAGTATAATATATATAGTTTTTTATATTGTAAATCTTTTTTTTTAATAATTTTATAATAATCATTACCGTAATGAGATGCTCTAAACCTTTCCTAAAAATTATAGCAATAAATAAAAATAAAAATAAAAATTATATCATAATAACTCTTTAATTTAAGAAAAAATATTTTAGGCAAAAAAACTTGAAATAATATAAGTTATAAGAGAGATTATTCCCTCATCTCTTCACTCTTTACCGTACCACACAAATTTTATGTCAGTTTACATTCGGGTACTTTACTTTATCTTTTCACTCTTCACCGTATCACACAAATCTTATCTTATGTTAGTTTACTTCACTCTAAACTAAAATTTCATCTCTTAATACTCTAAAAACACCTGCAAATTATCTTTCAAAAACCCTTCTTAACATTGTTTTATTTGTAAAGATAATCTTGTGTCCTCCATTTGCTAGCAGAGAAATACAAACATTTATCCTTAGCTTCAATCAATAACCAAGATCTATTCTCAAACATCAATGATTTAAGATAATCCAGCTCATAAGATCTATATCCTTCTCCTTTGTATTATAAAATAGCTCGAAAACCCTAACCCTAACCCAAGCAGCTGGAGGGGAGGGAGATCAACACTGCCATGAACATTAGATTATTCTTCTTTGTCTTATAATAAATAGCTAAAAAACCCTAATCCAAGCAGCTGAAGGGGAGGGAGATGAACACTGCCATGAACATTATCTCTTAGTCCAGAGTAGCCTTACTCCTTGATCTTTCCAGCCTGAAACAAACTTAGAAACAGCCCTCGTATCATCACAACCCCCACAGCAGCCCTGATAATATCTCTTTCCATAAAGCCACAGTGATACAAGCCACCATGGACCTTCTTCAGCTTTCAAAAGTGAAAAATGAAAAAAAAAAAAAAAAAAGATAAAAGAATGACCCTTTCTTCTAAGGAAACCATGACCTGACCCTCGTCTTCTCCCCTTCACCTCTCAAGAACAAACTATATATTTTCCAAGCTCATCTATACTGTTGATGAGATCACCTGAAGCGTACGTTGCTCTTTCTCCACGACTAACGGTTTAAGTTACAACATGTTTTCTTCTCTGTTCATGGCTTCACAAGCATCTGCTTGCAGAGTCCATGCCAACCAAACTGCAAATTAACATCCTTCTCTTTCCACGACATCAACAGCACTGGTTTTGGTCATAATCAACAATTGATTCTTGCCAACTATGAGCAATAGTTCATGACTCGACCGTGAACAGTAGCAGCCTAGCAGGGTTTCTCATCCTTAACAGCAAGTTTCACCGTCAGCAACAACCGGCATCTCTCCTCAAAAAACATGCAACAGTCAACATATATCTCTCTCACTCTCTGCACTGTGAGCTTCAATCACGCCATCAGCATCACTAGTTCCATCAACTGTTAAATTTGGTAGTGCATCGTGACTAGTATCACCAGCAGCTCATCTCAGCAAATCAGTAGCTGATCATCACGGTGGTGACTGGTTTTTGGAGAGAAGCAGAAACATTCCTCAGCAACTCAGCCACTTCTGACCACCACCAGCAGATTTGTTCTTCTCAATCACGCCAGAAGAGGTTGTGCACCTCATTCCAACAGCAGCATAACAATTTCAACCGTGAGCATGAAGCCAGGGTCTCTTCTCAGCACTGTGAACAGTTCCTCAACAGTAGCAGCATTAGTGGTTGTCCTCCCAGCCAATAGCAACATCTCCTTCCTCAGTAGATCAGAAACCCAACCGGTCAACCAGTTACCAATAGAATTCCAATCGGTCGAACGGTAGCAGCAAAGTTCTCCTGAGCAGCAGCAACATCTCGCGGACAACAAAGATGTAAAAATCTCAACAATACTCTGGCAAGTTGGTTCCAACACCAAACCGACGCCATCAACTCCAGCAACTCAAGGCCAGGTAAGGTTTCTCTCCTACTTCCTCAAGTTATAATAGGTACTGTGGATTGATATGAGAATAAAGCTTGTAACTAAAAAAGGCATGCTGTGTATGTAGTTTTTGGGTAAAGCAATATGAATTATAAGCAAAAGTTATATGTTTCACTTAAATCCAACAAGAGAGAAGCCTGGCATTTCGTTGTTGTTTTTCTTATTAGAACCGCTTTTTTTTATTGATTAATTTCTTTACGGGCCATGCTCATTAGTTTGGCATATTTGCTCTTTGGGTTGCTTTGGGTTGATTCCTAGGTTAAGTACATTTTTGCCTAATAAAATTTGTGGGTCTTTAATTTGGGTTTCAGTTTTTGTTTTGAGCTCATGCATTTTTTTATAGGGTTTTTAGTTTTGAGTTTGGCTAATGTGGCTGGGCTAAGCCTTTAAGTACTTGAGAGAAAATAATGCATTTTTTAGGTCATTAAGGTTTGTTTGGCAAATAGGTTCTAAGAAAACTTCCAAGCCTTATATTTCCTTTTTTTTTTTTTAGTGGTTTTGCAAAACATGATCTTAGTTAATTTCTAATTAAATTTAAGGATGTACTTTGCAATTAATTTTCAGTTCCACATATTTTTTACCCTCTCGTATTTAAAATTTAAAATTATTATCGATACGTAAATTGATTTTCGGTATTAAATGAATTGTTTTCCCTCCACAAAACAACAAAAATTTTCTTCCAAAAATAATACATCTAAATATTTTTATTGCATTTGGTACTGCGGTAGCTGTTGTGGTTGTTGTTTGAAAAAAGTTGTTTTATAAAAAGTACTTTCAATTAAAGTTGGTTTGGAAAAATATATGTTTGGTTAAAACAGTGGTTGAAATTGAGGTTGAATAAAAAGTAGTTTAATGTATTTGGTTAAGAATGCTTTTGAAATTGAGGTTATAAAATAATTTAAAAATATATATATTAATATTGATGGTTTTTAATTTAAATATTGTAGATTTAACTATTGCTATTACATCATGAAATAAATAA
>Ga0307517_10014821_pt1 | contig 10423 bp, 11 predicted proteins | sample 23_EM_MG_FD_194515 | JGI IMG/M metagenome (GOLD analysis project Ga0307517, IMG submission 194515) | Populus trichocarpa ectomycorrhiza microbial communities from riparian zone in the Pacific Northwest, United States - 23_EM | ecosystem: Host-associated > Plants > Roots > Unclassified | place...
AGTTTTTGAAATATTAAGGGGCCGAAATGTTATTATTTAAATAGTAAGAGAATCAAAGTGAAATTTTTCAACCTATTTTTGAAATCACCATCCAATTTGTCATTGTTTCATACTTCGGTCCCTTTTGTTTCAATTGTAATCCTTTTTAAAGTTTTTTGATAAATTGATAATGAATTTGGGCACAAAAAGATGTAATTGAAGAGAAACAAAATTTAAAAACTAAATTGTAAAAATAATGATTACTACAGTAGATAAAATTTCTTATAATATAAAAAAACATTATTCAGAAGCTGTAAATTAATACGGACAATAGTGGATCTTTGACGAACTAGCCAGATATTTAAGACGTCACAAATAAACCAACGAACCAGAGCCACAAAAAGGGGGCATTCTCGTCATAAGAAAACATATCAGCTATTTAAAAGCCCAGTTCCTTCCGTAGCCACAAACCATTTCACCAAAGCAGAGCCTCGTGTTATTAACACTCTCTGCAACAGCAGTCAGAGAAGAGTAGCATGGCAGGCACGTGCACATTCATCTCTCGTCACGTGATCGAACTATCATCGAAAAACAGAGCTAGCAGAACTTGGGGTGGAGGTGGGGGTGCTTCATTTTGTTGGCCTCGCATCTCTGCGATGAATAGCAGTGGAGTGTCTAGTACACGCGAGGTTGCACTTTCACCGGAAGGACCGTCTTGCATATTCGTTGGCCCAATCGAGACTGCAAGCCAAGAAACCCTTGAAGCTCTCTATTGTCAAGTAAGTAACATTTCTTCAATTTGGAAATTGATTTTTACAATGAAAGTTTGTGTGGAGAAGAAATGGGCTGACTGGGTGATATATTGAATTGATGGTTTGTTTTAGGCACGGGATGCATATTACAGTGGTAAACCTTTGATAGTAGATGACATGTTTGATAGAGTTGAGGTAATAAATTTGATCACATACGTTTGTGAATCGAACTTTGGGTTTCGACAACACTCGAATTCCTTACCCCAACAATTGTTTGAAGCAGTTAAAATTGCGGTGGTATGGTTCCAAATCTGTTGTCAAGTACCCTCGCTGCAGTCTTAGACGACAGTCCACTTACTCTGATGCTGAGGTAATGAGCTGTTGAATCGTTTTGTTTACTATAATAATGCATATAAATAGCCCATTAAGCAAGGCAAGCGCTCTGCTGATTGGCATGATTATGCCCTCCAGAAAGGATAATTCTGAAGGATCTTTCCATCTCTGTCTAGATGTTATTTATTCATTTTAGTTGGTGAGATGCAGCTTGGCCTTTTTTTCCCCACTTGAAGATTGATTGACATGGCTGTAGGGCAGGAAGATATATCACAGGCATTTGCACTAGGAAGCATTTGGGTCCTCTTTCTTACAATTGGCAGTTCAGCGTGCGCTTTTCCCATAATCTACACAATTGGCCTAGCTTACCAAGATGCATTTGGCTCAGGGATAGCCCATGGCAGCCAGGCACCTATAATTGGGTTTCTTGCTACGGTTAATGGTATTCTATTTATGGCAGTGGGTTCTTTGATCGGCTATCCAATTGCATCGGCTTCAGGTAACAACTTTTAACTCAACTGATCCAATTGCAATCCAGTAATCAAGAAATTTTGTGAAACATTGAGCTTTTAAGATATTTTTCAAGGATAAGGACACTTTACCCCTTCTAACAAGGGCCCTTTTCAATTTGTCACCTTACAGCCCTAACCCCCATTTTATAGGATCCTTAATGATGTCAGATGAATCTTGAATAGGATACTCAAATCTTGAAACTTTGCCCTGTCAGGGATCAATCTTGAAGTTCAAATTTTGAGTGGCCTGCTGAGCTGCCTGTACTATTATTTACTGTTTCATTCCCATTCTTAAGGTGCATGGAACAAATTCTCAACCGTATTCTGGACAAGTGAAACAGGCAACATGATAAGGAAATACTACAGCGTATATTCATACGCGCCTCTCTGTGTGTTTAAAAGCCTTAAGGCTTTATAATTTTCACTGGATTTGTTAGTTAAACCTTGAACATTACAAACCTAAATTGGAGAAGATAGATCTTTATTTGGAAAAATATGTTGATTCTCTTACTTTATTCAAAATATGGTTTCTTACTTAAGCATCCATGTTCACAGTCAAGGTGCTACAAGGCCTTTGGAGGAATGACTTGGTGGCACTCAAGGGAGCATGCCCAAATTGTGGTGAGGAGGTTTGTATTAAAAAAATATTGTCTTATGTTAAATATGAAAACGTTTGGAAGCTTCCACTTTATTTTTCTTCCAAAATTCTATGGAAATGTATTCAGCTGTATCCAACTAACAAAAATGATCAATTTCTAAAGTTCCTCCTCTCACTGATTCTGGTGTCTTCATGCAGGTATTTGCCTTTGTGAAATCAGATCAATCTAACGACTCCCCACATAGAGCAGATTGTCATGTATGTGAAAGTTTACTTGAATTCCGCACCAAGGTTGAGGTAATTGATCTTCTGATGCCAAAATTATTCTTGTGTTTCTTGTTCATGGAGCTAAATATGCAAATCTCGATTGTGAGACTAACTTATTTTTTTAGAGTTTCTTGACCTAACAAGGAGAACAGACAAAACATGGTACTGCATTTTGCATATTCTCCCAGAGGGCTATTGCTCAAATATGGTTGCACTGGATGTGGAGCTCTAGGGTAGAGGATTGGAACCATTCTTTCCTTGTTAATTTTTGCATCAGGTTCTGAGCTTCCACCAAGACCTGTAGCTTTACACCAAACAACTACCTTCATTCTTGGGTAGTTAGAAGTGTTTCAGAGACTTGGCATATACTATAGTCCTAAGATAGCTGTGGTATTTCTTGAAGTTTTATATTCTTGTTTAATCGCGGCAAGGTTTTGCAGTATTGAACCTGTATAAACTAGCTACCACTCTATTTCTGCGCTTACTAAAATTGCTATACAAAGCAATTATCCGACTCACATGGTTGTTATGCTTTTGCAGCAAACCACTTCGAGAGTAGGTAGACAGTGGGTGTATGGGCGCATATACCTGGTATCGCGAAGACGTCAGAGATGGAAGTAAGATCTCAGCCTAGCTAATAGATGTCTTCTGGATCGACTTTGCACCAAATCATGATTCTTTCTTCTCCTTTTGTTTATACATATTCTCTCGTTTTTGTGGCTAAATTGAAACAATTCTGAGATAACCTGTTACAAGTCGATGGACTGCACCCCGTTTGCTATTGTAGAAATGACTGAAGGTCGTAAGCTTATTGAACAGAGCTTCAAAGGAAAAGCAAAGGAGCCTTGAATGAACCCCAAGGATTTTTGAGTTTTACGTCATGCCAAGATCATAATAAAACCCGCTTTCTATCTTAATGGTCATTTTGGCATCTGGGTGGCGTTTGAACTGCTATAAACATCACGTTGATGCTATCCAAGAAAACAGTGTGCAAGAAAGAACAGCCACGCAGCACTGAACCCGATTCGTTATTGCTTATATCCAAAGCGGAGCAGGTCTATTATGCTTGGAACATATTTAGCCAAGAGAATACGGGATGGGTTAGGATTTTTTGAGCGAGATGGAATTGATTCCTCTTTCTGTTTTTTTTCTTTTTTTTTCCCCGAGGTGACAATTTATATTATTTCAGCTATATTATGCCCTTGGTGGAATGGCTCATATAAACGGCCTGGGTTCGCAGGTTTTAGTTGACAACACTTTAGCCTAGAATGAATTAAAATTGGCTCAAATAAACAGCTTGGGTTCAGAACAGCTACTTAATATATAATTCTGCAAAAGCAAATTAGCTTTGGTGATAGAGAGCCTCTTTACAAGAGGTAAGTTCCCTTGTACATTCACACATTTCACCTACAAAGCAAAGAGAGAGAAAAAAAAAAAAACAGAGAAGCAACGCAAAAGGGCAAGACGTCAGGCATTCTTGTCACATACAGAACTGCTGCAAGGTGATCGACTCTTTCTTAGCAAGAACAAGAAAAGCGGAATTCGACTATAATCTGTCAAAACTAAAAAAATAAAAAATTCTACTAAAAATGAACATAACAAGAATAGAAAGTAGCAAGTGGTAAGGAAGAAAGTAACTCCATATACTCACTCATAATATGCAATACGCTTGGAACAGTAAACATTCCATGGATTTGAAATGCAGCCAGGTTCAAAAAACCATGAGTTAGTTCTACATGTATCTAAAATTCCCTTTCCTTGAGGAAATAAATAATTTTTGGTTTAATTCTAATCCAGTGCAGTCCATCAGAATTTTGCTAGCAAGTTTATTTGTCTTTGCCACACCACAATTTTGATCGTCAGGTGTTCAAATCTTGAATCGCATCTATAGGGAAGTTTATGAAGAAAATTTCAAATAAATACCATGAATCAAAAGCTAGCATATTCATGCTACGCAAAATGACGTTGCAGTTGCACAATAAAAAGAAGATAACAGGATAAGAGCAAGGAACTTTCTCATTGTTCTCAGGGCATAAGCAATGGTGCCTGGTGCATGTAATTAAGAGAGTAAGAACATTGCTTAAAGATGGAGAGACGGTGGCAGCCAGATTGGTGTATGGAGCCAATCAGAAGTGGGCCAAGCTGTACATTAGAATCCACGATAGCTGTAAAACAGAAAAAGATGATGCTGGGTGTGTTAGTCATGAAACCAACTAAGGTTTCCTTCTTTTAACCTTTTGTTCTTGAAGGCAGTCCTATTTTCAAAAGAAAGAAATAATTGGAAATAGCAGAAGTACCAGAAATAGAGTGATAGAAGCAAAGAGCCCCTCTTGGAGTAGAGTTCCATGACCACCAAAATCATCCTCGTCGATCTTTAATATCATCCCATAATAAACATATATAATCCCAGAGGATATCAACAGAAAACTGTCAACCAAAATCAGCACACAAATATTAGCAAATAATTTAGCCAATGAAAAATAAAAGATTTCAAAATTAGAAACTCAGCACAACAAAATTCTGCACGTTCAATATCAGCTTATATCTATTTGTGTGTGTCTCTGGAAATATGAAAACAATATCAAAACCATCAATTCTCACAAACAAAAACAGGATGCCGGCACATTTTAAATCAGAAGGAAGTTTGTCATATGAACACCTCTAATCTGGATTTAGAATAAACCAACATAAAGTTGACAAGGCTAACACTCTGTGTTGCGTTCATAAACCTTTTTCTTCTTTAAGAGAATAAAATCTCCTGAACAGCAAGAAATCTCATCATAATGCATATAATCCCAGTCCCTTGCTATGCTGTCCATCCAATTTTTCAGTTCCGGTAGATAAAAGAATGGACAGAGAAAGTACCTCTAAACTTCCCTTTTTTTAATGAAAAAAATAGTAATTAAAAGAAATTAAGTGTTTGGGGGGAGGACACAGTGAAAGGAACCACATGTCACATAAAGGTACCTCTTTAATAGTTCAGCAAAGCCCCTTCACTTCAAAACTACTAATTCTCACCAGTGACCATGTTCTTATTTGCAAGAACCATCCATAGAAAAGGTCATACAACTAGCGTGTCTCAAAACACCATTGATCACCCTATCCTTCTTTGCATCTTTGATTAGTCACACTAGTCGTGTAAAAGCTACTCCTATAGAACATGATAAAGTCAAACTCCAACTACACAGTTAACAGCAAAGATTATCATGCCCTGGCACTAACTAAGCTTTTTCCATAGATCATTTCACAGAAAGTAATTAAGTTTTTCGACAAAGAATACTGAAGTATTAAACATTAACAAGCTTAGTTTTGCACAACCTAGGTGTAACTTCAGAGCAATAGAAGGAAATGTACAACTTTGAGATCGATAAAAAATAAATTAGGTACTTCACACAGGTTTCAGTGTCCAGCTATTCATGGTCGCTAATTAAAATACGATACCAATACTGGTGTTCTTTAGAGGACAACAGTCCTGCACATTCCATATGCATGCTTGTTGCAGTAATTTTTGCATGTAGAGCTTCAAAGATGTTCAAACTAAAACAGATAACTTATTCAAATTCCAGGATTAACATGAAGCTAGAGTAGCTAGATTCATCTACAGCACTACTAATGTCTGTCTATATTCAAACTACTATTGGTAACAGTCATATCAGTACTTCGACTAGAAGCGCTTACACAGGCTTTTAGGGATGTATTCAATTGCTATGTTAAGAACAAGGAAAAGGGCATTCACAACCATTAAGCTATAAGGAAATAGCGTAGCAGAGATAACAATTGAGTAATAACCAACAAAAGAATTAACACTAAAATGCCGATTTTTCTAGCATTGATACCAAGAATACAAAGAGCATAAGACAATTCCTGCACGTGTATACATGAATCAGCCACTCATAATATTTCCGGGTATAAAATACATGAACGAAAGCATTATTACATCAACATATTCACTTAAGCTTGGTTATGAAATATGTGCAAGAATTCAGAAACTGAAAGATGACGAACATGAAAGGAAAAAAAAAACTCACAGGGCGATCCAAATACCGCCGACCAAAGGGATGGCACCCCATAGTAATCCGCAAACGAGGGCGACGACTTGCCTAATCCAATGCAACACATCTCCCAATTGATCCTGTAGTCAGTGTAGCATCGTATAATTGAATTAACTATTCCTAACAACTAAATTCTTTTTATTTCTACTCACAAATTCATTCATAGATCAATTAATAATAATACTAATAATAAGAAGGTTTTGAGTAACATTAAACTAAATTACATAGGAGTGTACTGTATGTGTGCATGGGTTGCATTGAAATATTAAGAGAGGAGTACCTTATCCCAAGAGGCTTCAGGATCCAACAATTTGGCGAGTTTGAAAGGAGACAAGTGACCATTTTGGTGCTGCTGCTGTTGATTGTTGTTGTTGTTCAATTTAGCAGAGGATTTCCCTTCCTTCATTGTTGCTACTCCTCTCCTCAATTAACGAATCGAACTTTTTTTGTCGGATACAACAACAGATGATGATTTGTGTATTCGAATTATCAGTAGCGGCACTGGACAAGCTTTAATTAGGGTTGGATTTTGATTCAGACGATAGAGATAGAGAGTGATTTGATTATCATATTATTTAATATATTATAGAAATTAGAGATCTACGATGAAGAAGGGGAAGGATTGGAGTCAGCGTCTGAGATCGAGACTATCTATATATATATATGTCTTTGCGTACTGCGCGTGCTCTTTCACTTTCACTACGATTTCAATTCTTTCTTTCTTTTTCTTTTTTCTTTCTTTACTTTTTCTAACCAATAAAATGAAATTAAAGAGCTTCTCCATTTTACCGTAATTTGCGATTATTTTTTAATGTATTTTTTATTTAATAATATATTAAAATAATATTTTTATATTTTTTAAAATTTATTTTAACAATAATATATTAAAACAATTCAGTATCATAAAAAAAAATAATTTAAAATAAAAAAAACTCATAAATTTTCAAAAATAATTTTTTAAATATAAAAACAAACATATCAATTATTGAACCATAGTCTCAAGATTGAGTAGATAAGTGAAACTAATTAAAAATAAACAAAACAAACAACTTTTTAAATAACTTTTTTTAAAAAAAATTATTCAGATTTTAACCTATGATCAACTAGGTACTGGGTTGACTTTTCAAATTAATTACATCAAACTAAATCAATTTTGAATTTGTTTTTTTTACTTGAAGCGGATCTATTAAATTTTATGTTTGTTAGGCCATAAAGCTAAGTCAGATTAAGGTATTTGGTTTAGCGGTGTAGTTGGATTATTTTTATAGGACCACATAGAAAATATATAATTTTTGTTTTTATGAGATGTGGTTTGTGCTTTAGAGAGTATTTAATAGTGTGGTAGCGGTTATTTTTTAAATAATTTTTTATGTCGAAATACATGTCAATGATTTTTTTTATTTTAAAAAAATTATTTTTGATATCAGCACATCAAAACGATCCAAAACATACAAACCATATTAAATTTTAGAAAAACAAAGGTTATACTTAAAAAAAAGTATATTTGCTTTTGTATTTAAGGTTGAGGTTAAGGTTGAGTATAATCTAATTATGCATAAAACTTAATCATAAAAATTAATTTTATTTATTTTTTAATGAACTGTACGCATAAAACTCAACCTCAACCGCAAATACAAACAGATTTTTGCATGTTTGAAAGTGTGGTTACGGTTATTTTTTAAAGTGTTTTTCGTGTCGAAATACATTAAAATGATGTTTTTTTATTTTTAAATTTTTTTTTTTTAAATCAGCGTATCAAAACGATTCAAAATATAAATAATAATAATAATAATTTTTGAAGAAAAAAAATTGAATTAACGTCAGTTGTCTCAACTAACCTTTAGCATTTAAACAATTTTTTATTATGACTGGAAAGGTTTGTTTACTTTATTGTTGTTTAAATCAAAATCATAGAAAATCAAGACAAAGCAATCATTCAATATAGATGAAACCTTTTTCATTTTCTTACAATCATTGACATAATTCTAAAAATTAGAGGCAATGTATAGTTTTGAATGATTTGAAGATGCGAGGATTAAGAATTTAAATGTATATTATCATGTCAGTTAAATCATTATTATTGAATGTCCTCGTAACTTCTCATAACGGTGGCCCTCACGTCCGGCATATAGTCATCAACATGATCGAGTTCTTCCTGACTCTTCCACTAGTTGCGAACTGGTTGAGAAAGAATTCCATAAATTCTTCCGACCAAGAAATTGTTTTCTATACAAGTTCGAGTTCATCAGTGCCTCGTATAGCTTTCTTGAAAGTTGGTATGTATTCCGTTTTAAACAGGGTTAGGCAAATTAAGAAATATTTTTTTATTTTTTAAAATTATTTCGATGTGTTAATATCAAAAATAATTTTAAAAAAATAAATAAATATTATTTTAATATATTTTCAAATAAAAACACTTTAAAATATAATTATTATCACACTTTAAAATACCTTAAAATAAAATTCCAACATCAACTAAACACCGGGTCGGTCAATGGTGCCATCATGCCCCGTGCAAGATATAGCAGTCCTAGTTTTTTTTTTTATTAACGTGGGTGTCCGGACCAGCTTACGTGCATCTCGACTAATCTCACGAGCCCTGAAGTTAACGACCATGTAAGCCTCTAGTGACCCTGAGGTTTGTGAGACTCGAACTAGTGACCTCTAGGGAGCAAACATAAGGCCTGACCAGTTGAGTTACGCCCCTCGAAATTATAGCAGTCCTAGCTTCGATGGGAAGGGTAGTTGGTTTGTCGGAATCACTCATCTCACTCATATAAAATATATAAGAAAATAATAAAATCATTATATATAAAATTGAGAATGAGTTATCAATCCTAACGATTAAATTCTTTAGGTAAGATTTAAACTCAGTTATTAAATTTAATATAACAGTAAAGCCAATGAACCAAATTATCCAATAAAATCCTTGAAATCCAATCCACTCAACAAATCTCGAAACATGGTCTTGATTGATAAAAAAAATGAATAAAACAACCCAGCTCCAATATTTGATTTAGTTTTGAATAAAGCGAAAAAAATTAAGAAAATTAGGTTTTTTTCTTCTTGTCCCATTTTTCTTTTTTTATGAAGAATTTTTAAGAATATAAAAAGATTAAACAGAAAAAACAAACATATATATATATATTTCATTTGTAAATTTACATCATAAAGGGCCTAACTAACTAGATCTTGTAAATGTTCTCTCGCTAGAATTGTCCGCCCATATGTTGGACCCAACTTCAGTGTGAGGCCTTTTGTTACCGGGCCTGCACAGGTAAAAGAGAAAGCTAGGGATTTTCCGCTACCTCCAGAAATTGGAGTGATAGCCAAAACAGGGCAAATTATAAGATATTTATCACCTCTCAATTTCATGACTTTTTTGCTTTCTTTTCAATATAGCTATCTCAATTTCATGTCTTAAAAAGCATGGGTTAATCTAAATTGATTCTAGATTTTTTTATGTTTTTTTTTTAATTTTACATTTCATAATTTAATTTGCTTGAGAATCTACCTCCATTATTTTATTTAGTTTTTTTTATGGGGTTCATGAATTTGATGTGTTGACTAGAGTAAAAAAAATTAATTTTTTTAAAATTAATTTTTTTTTAAGTTCATCTTTCTACATTTGATTTGCTGGTAATTGAGTTTTAGATTTTTTTATTTTTGTTTTTCTTATTTAGTTTTCACTCTGTTATTAAATAAGATTGTTAAGATCTTTCAAGAATATTGAAAGGGTATTTTTCATACTATTAGTAAGTGTTTATTTTTTTATTAATCATTGTTTATTTTTAATTAAATTTTTTTATAATCATATTATTAAATTAATAGCTTGAGTTCAGATTAATTATCCAAATGTAGGAAAAACAAATTCCTCATTTAAAAACGCTATCATTGTCTAAGATATTTTTTAAATTAAAAAATCTTGAT
>Ga0307517_10014822_pt1 | contig 10423 bp, 7 predicted proteins | sample 23_EM_MG_FD_194515 | JGI IMG/M metagenome (GOLD analysis project Ga0307517, IMG submission 194515) | Populus trichocarpa ectomycorrhiza microbial communities from riparian zone in the Pacific Northwest, United States - 23_EM | ecosystem: Host-associated > Plants > Roots > Unclassified | place...
TAAAATCACAAGAAAAATATTTTAACTAATTATATATTGACAATTTCAGTCAAGTAGTAAATAATAATATAACACAATTAAAATAAAAGTGAAATAAACAATACAAATGTCCAAACACCTTAAAATATATAATTCAAATAAAAATTCATACATGGTTTAAATAACTTAAAAGTACGAAAAGAAAAAAAAATAAGATTGAACAACTATGTTTTATTGATAGAGTTTCAGAACATTTTCTAGAGGACAGGTCTTGAAACACACTGCAGACAACTAGTGAGATGATATAACATTCTAAGGTATATCACCAACTTAAAAATAAAAATTAACAGAGACCAATATAGTGAACCCGTGACAACGAGAACAAAAATGTACAAAATGACATCAATTTAATCTCATGTCACCTCACCTTCCACCTTTTTTATGTTAGTAACAAGTCCTAGAAATAATGTTCTCTCTGAGTCTTTGTCGTCTCTCTTTGTAGTTAACAAATGGTTAGTCTAAAACACAATATTTCTCTCTATATAAGTATTCCTATTTCTTATTTTACTCTTTTGATTCCTCACCATCTACCTCTGTCTTCCCATGGTTTCGATCCTCCAATCATGCCTTCCCGACCTAAAATACACTATAAGACTTTCCCATACCCAAAATCCTCTAATGCTGGTGTTAGTCTGCTAAGATTGAAAATTTGAGATTTGGGCAACGGGGAAAGAGGAGACTAGGGAGTGGGGACTATGTAGTGGAGTGTCAAGGAACTCGGACAGGGAGTCAGTAAATTTTTTAACTTTTACGGGTTAAAACTCGAAATCGGTCAAACTCGTTTACCGATTTTAACCGAGTTTGACCGATTTTGACCGATTTCGAGTTTTAACCCGATTTGACACGTTATATACATATTGACTCGTAAAATCATAAGATTTTAAGAGTCAACTCGTGATTTTAACAACCTTGCTTAAAGGCATATATGATGTAACCTTAAAAATTGGTGGGCCTGCTTTCTTTGATAGAAATGAAAGGGTATTCCCTAGTTAGTAGTAAAAAATGGTTGTGTTTCACCAAGGTTTTGGTTGAGTGTTCTCGGGATGATCAAGAACAAAACTAGGAGCTTTAATAGTTAGGATCTTATTCTCTAAAGCAATAATAGTGATTGATAGTGTAGCACTCTTAAGAGATGCCAAAATAGGAGCAACGATTGATGATTGGGAACAATTGGCAAGGGAGGATGAGTAAAAGTCTTTGCTATTATCTTTATAATGAGAATTAGAGGTAGAGAAGCAATTTAAGGAGATAGTACCTAAAGAAAAAGAGGAAAGTAAGGTAAGATGAAAGTGAAAAAAAAATAATCAAAATACATCATATTCTAGTTGAAAAACATACCTAGGTTTAGTCCTTGAAACAAAAGCCTCATCATCTTTCTCATCTTCCATTATAGAAGGGTTTTAAGGTTTAGTAAGATTGCTTATCACTGCTGAAACACTAATAGTTTGAGGAGATGAACAAAAAAGACTATTTTAAAATAACAAATAGGGTTAAAGGAAATACAATGAAAAAACCTAAAATATTCTTAATATAAGTTTATTTAGTAGGCTTTTTGTTTATCCTTCTCATATGTTTTACTTTTGCTTATTTTATCAAAATAATTCAAATCAAAGAAGATTTTATCTACCATCTCTCAAGGAAGTGATGTAAATGAGTTTCATAGACTTCATGAAGAACTGAATATGTCAACTAACACTTTTCCTTTTATACAATTAAACAAAATTAGAAAAAATTGTTGAAGAATTATCTCAACTGAATAGTGTACGCTTTTAGGTAAGACCCCAATATATAATTTATATAATTCTCTATCACGCCATCTTAAATGAAAGCTCTTTGGGTTTGAAACTTGTATAAACTCACATTGCTTTGTGCTTATTTTTTTTATCAAATAGAATGAGAGTTGTGAAATTTGAACTCGTGATCGCTTAGCTGACAAGGCTTTGATACATTATCAAAGAATCATCTTAACCCAATCATTTAAGATTTTAAGTGAGACCTCAAAATATAATTTATTTAATTCTATAACAAAAATACACCAAAATAATATTAATAATAAATTAAATTATGCAAAAAAAAAAAGAAGTCATTTGCAAACTCTACTTTATAGCAATAGAAAGAGATGGAAGAAAATTCCTAGAGTAGTTATTTGAAGTTTGAAACGGAAGAGATCGAAGGAAAATACTAAAAAAGGAGGAATTTGTTGAGTATTTTGTCCAAAGTGTTGTATGTTTACAGATCTACATTTACTTAAAAGAATGAATTAGTACATATAACACTCCATCAAGGGTATATATTATAATAGGGTGTTGCTAAAATCGTACATTAAGTTAAAATGTAATAAAAAAATAATAAAGAAAAAAAAAAGGTGTGAGAATAACAAAATAGTTAATGAATTTAGAAATGCTAATTATAATAATATTACTATTATTAACTTCTCGGAGAAGTCACACCATTGTACCATGAATGTTGATGCGATGAGAGTTTATAACTTACTTCCTCTATTTTTATAAAGATCTTCTCTTTTTTTTTTTTTTGTAGTTTTGTTTCTCCTAAAATAAGTGTTAACAAATAATGGTTATATATATATATATATATAAAATCAAAGAGTGGTTGAATTGATTTATCAGTAATTCTTGCGAGGTTTAACTTTTTACATATTAATTTATTTTTTAAAAAATTAAACCTAACATTCTATACCGAAGTTAAATCTTAGATAACTTTATATCTTGATCAAGTTAGATTTTAAAAATTAAAGTATTATTTGGAATTATGTTCCAAACGGCGTTTCTAAAAGAAAATTGCTAAAAACTAAAGTTTTTAATGTTTTTTTGTTATTTTGATGTGCTGATATCAAAAATAATTTTTTATACATTTGAAAGCAAAAACCAGTTTAAAAAGCAACCATTATCATGCTCCAAAATACCTTCTAAATCTAACAACTATACCAATACATAGTTCTAAATCAGTTTGATAAATTGACTCGGTGACTCACATCCTAACTAAGTTTCCTTTTAAACCATACATTAACCTAGCTAGCCCCAAATAACTTGATGAGCAGACCAAAATAAATTGAACCAAATTTCATCAAGTCAACCAAAAAGTTTCTTTGAAAGAAATTAAAATAACATCGTGACAATAAAAATAATAAACCTTGATTAACCAAAAACCCAATAACCCAAAGTCCAAAACCAGGTTGATGGAGAAATTGAGAGGACGGATTTCTTTTGTTTTTGTTCAAGTTAAGTATATTCGAGTGACTTGGAGCTCTCAATGAAGTCTGAGAGCTGCAAATATTTAAGATTAAGCATAAGTGGTTCGATACGTGGATCTGTCCACATGATTTTAACGCCAATATTTAACAATACTAGACGTTTCTAAATAAATTCTGGTTAAATATAGAGAGTATCAGTGTCAGCATTCAAATCTTTTCAAATATAGGTATGGGCCTAAATCTTGCAACGAAAATATTTTTTCTTTTCTACATGTTAGGAAGCTTGTTACAGTTTTAATCAACCAAATGGTGCATCACTCATTATGGATGATTAATTTATTTGCCACTAATCGGATGCCAGAAGTCTGCTGATAGTCGTATGGATCCAAGGACAAGTATGCATCGACAAAGGTCCCTGGTCTGAACCAGGTATCCAGCTCGGCAGCATCAAACTTACTGAATATGAGCTTTTGTGTGGTTCCAGATGGTTCTTTCAGATACATATCCGTTGCATATTGAGCAACATCCCCATTTACTGCAGTAGGTATGCTGAGAAAAGAAAAGGAAACAAAATTAGGCACTGCCAGAACCATTGCTTGGATCAATAAGACGGCATAGAAAATGAAATCTGTGAGTAGAATAATATAATGATAACTATCCTCCCCATCAGAAGGCCCCATCATGCAATAATCGAGTTCTTTCTCACTTCATTTTTAACAGTAAGCCGAAAAGCATGAGCCTTTGAAATTGAACAAAGTAAGCTAAGTAGAGCTTAAAATGTCAGGGAAAAGAAATGTAAGATAATGAATTAACAAGCATATAAAAATAAACAACCAGGACCCTCAACCATTCTGGTTTTATTCTTTTTTGCGATTCTTAAAGATTCCAATGATAATCCTGTATGGGAAATGCACAAGAAACTCGGTGATGGCTAGATGGAAAAAAGGTAGATCCAAGTTAGGGGTGTGCAAGGAAACCTATGAACAGATAAATCAAAACCAAAATCAACAAGAATGCTCTAAAAAAATAGGTTAACCAAACCGGTTGGTTGCATTTTGTTCTGGATTTTTTCCAAATATTTTCAACATTTCATATAAGTTCTGGGTTTTGTTCCAATAATCACATTTACCTAGGTCAAACCAATTTCCCCTTATGGAATGATATCTTGCCAATTTTTTACATACCTTTGTATATTATAATGAATAAATATGGAGAATAAACTAAGATGATATGAATACATCCTAAATTAGAAAAGTATGAAGGCAAAAATGGAAAATCAACCAATGCATCAGTTAATTAAACTGGTTGAACAAAAAGATTAGTTAAGACAGTTCCATCTATTTGATTTTGGTTAATAAAATTCTTGAACTAAACCTTCCAGCTTGTTCAGAAAAGGAAAAAAAAAAAAAAAAAAAGGCCACGATTTAATGACTGAACCAAAAAGTCCCACTGAGGAACAATTTCGTTGGACAACAGTTTATATCATTGTGTACTCCTAAACTTGGACATTGCAAATGCTACAAAGAGAAGGGATAAGAGGACTGAAACTTACTTCAATCTCACGGTAGGGTTGTTGACAAAGCCCTGTTTTCTGGTAACAACACTCCTCCAATCAGAACTACAATCCGAATCTGCACAAACTTTCCGCACAATGCTCTCACATGTATCAAGAACATCACATAGACTTGGAGATGCATCAACCACAAAACTCAACCGTGGCCGGCCTGCATGATCAGAAAACTTCGTACTTAGTCCAAACCGTATCCTCAACCGAGGACAGCGAAGCTGCAAAATGGCCCCCTCGTAAAATAATTTGATTCTATGACTCCCTCGAAAGAACGGGACATGAAATGCTCTAATAGAAGAAAGAGAAACTTCATCAAGCTCTAAGAAACCCAAAACGTCACTGCAACTTTCAGGGACAGTCACTGTAGAAGGCATCTCAGGAGGCTGTAGTATTGGGTTTTCCTCCATGGCGACATCTGGTTGAAAGGAGGCAGCATTCATTTCATTGCCAAGTGCGACCATGTCAAATGTATCAGGATGAGCTGTATTAGATGCAACAGAATATTGGGCCTCAGCAGTATTGCTTGTGAGAAGAGAAAAGACTGGACGCTTTTCCTCAGTTCTATCATTTTCAGGAGACAGGGCAGGGGTGCTTTTAACGTGTGAACTCGAAGACGGGGAATTCTTGTTTAGGACTGGGGATTTTCCATTTCTACGACTTCTTGTGATAGCATTAGGGGAAACCCAATGGTTTTCTGGAAATGCGTCTGGGAGGCTTGATTCCTGAAAATGGGGCAGCTTTTTGGTTAATTTTTGCCTAGAAAACAAATAAAACATGCAAGTTTAACGGCCACACAACTTAATGGTCATTCAAAAAGACTAGGACGGAGGTTGATTTTTGGCCTGCTTAAGCAACAAGTGAGCGATTATGTAGTTTACTAAGAGAAGAAAGAGGCCAAACATATCATGTAATAGAAAAAAAATATTGCAATGGTAAATCAGCCGCTTCTGGGATGACAAAGAGAAGAAGAGGGAAAGGGTGGTTAGAAGAGTGAAGTCGAGTGGACTTACCAGGAATAGGACAGTAGCACAATGCTTAAGAACCTCAACATTCATTCTTACATCATCTAAACTCCTGATCAAAGTATCAAAGACATCATTTCATTCCAAAAACTCCATTAAATAAGGTAAATCCCCTAAAATACATAACTTATTTTACCTATGTGTTTGGTTTCCAAGCCCAAAATAAGTTGCAAGGCTTGCCATCTGGTATCAATCATAAAAAAAGTCAGCACAAAACAAACAAACATCATCAACAACAACCACAACAACAACCTAACCTTCATGTTGCCAGCTCTCCTTCCAAACTTCTGAGTCAATAATGCTAACGAGTCAATAGTCCCCTTTGGCTCTGGTGCTGCCCTTCCAATCTCCGCAAACGCCTCTCTTATTCGCACACAATCAAATCTGACTATATTATGGCCCGCCCATATCCTCCCATGGAGGATGTCGTAGACCGTGTCAGCAATGTCAGCGAAGGACGGTGCTGAAACCACAGCTTCTGGTATGATGCCGTTACACCGTACGGACAAGGAAGATATGAGCTTCGGGTTGGAGGGTCGGACCAAGGTCGAGTAGCTCCTGATCTCTTCTAGCTTCTGGGGGCAGACAAGGATGGCCCCGAATTCAAGTATAGCATACCCCTGGCCGGGTCGGGTCGGGACCGTGGTTTCAACATCGAAGAAAGCTATCTCTGTTTTGTTTTCCATCTCCTCGCTCCCTCTATTCGGATCACCCTTTCAAAAAGCAAAGAGAGGTTTTGGGTTCTCTCTCTATCGCTCTGCGTGTGGATAGATATAGGGAAGGGAAATAGGTCTTTGCTTCTTAGGGTCGGTTTGCTTCGCAGGCTTAACAAAGTAAAGCACAATTGAAGCTGGGTGTTTAGCCCATGTTCCATTCAAAGAATATACTCGTTCCACTTTCATTGCTTTTCCTATCCCCTTGTCTCTCGCTGCAAGCTTTTGATTCAATGGAACTTTTTACTTTTACTCTTTATAATAATTGCTCTCTTTTTTTTAATTATTTTTATTATATATAATCAATTGTTTAATGATTTATCTATATTATTATATTGTCATCTATGTGTTATTCATATTCATTATACTTACGTTTGTTTGTATTCTTTATATTTTATTTAAATAAGAATATTATTTAATTTATCACTTCATTTCGTGATTTTATTATTAAAAAAATATTTCATTTAAAAGTAAAAATACTTAAATAATATAAAACTCAACTCCTATACAGGATCTTAATGTGGGTTGATCTAGTTTAAGAAATGTTTTTTTTTTTAACTTTATATACTATCAAATAAATATTCAATGCACATCTTAAATTGAAGTTGTGAGATCACTTGGTTTTGCTCATATTATTTGATAAATATCTGCACAAGTGACAATAAAGATCCAATTTATATTTTTAATTTTTAATAGATTACAAAATATTATTTGATAAAACTACGTGTGTGTGTGTGTGTATATATATATTAAAACAATTACAATACAATCAATATAATGTCTTGCAATGAACAAATCAAAATTTATTTCAGAGTATTTTTTTGACCAAAAAAAGCTTAAAAAAATAGGAAAATAAAATTCTTGATTAGTATAAAGGTACATCTATCTATATTAGTGCTTGCATATGGATACCAGTTTTTTTTTTAATCTTTTTTTATCCTTAAATCCATCACGATTCTTCTTCTTTCCTCAAATAAAAAAACGATATTTTTAAGTTCTTTTTTATATTTTAAAAAACTATTATAAGTCATGCATATATAGTTTTATATTCAAAAAGTTTTATTACTTGATCATTGTATTTCTTTTTGAACAACGATAGCCAAACACCAGCTACCATAACAATGTTGGAAATGTTTCGATTGTCCTTCATGTTATGGACATCGTGTTTGGCCAATGGATTTCTAATTTGGTACCGGCGACTTGTTTTTTTCTTTTCCTCGATTTCCGTGCATAACTCTCTAAATTTTCAAAGTAGCTCTTTGATTTTTATTTTTTTTAGAGTTGGTCCCTCTACTTTTGATTACTGTTTATTTTATTTGAAATAATATATAAAATTGGAATTTGTTTTTAATTTCATCCACCTTTGATTTTTTAATTTGTTAAATTTAGTTGATCCTTATTCTTTTGATTACTATTTTTTTGTTTTAAATTCTTTTTTAAGTAAAATTTTAATTGTTAAGTTCATCCATTCTATAGGGTAATCTTGACCTTATTATCTAGGTCACAGGTTTGAAATGTTATTTTAAGTTGACTTAAAACTTTTTTTTAGGTTTTTTTTTTGCAAATGAACTTTTTTTTTTAATTTTATCCTTTAATATTTTAATTTTTTAATTAGGCTTTGTTATTTTTATTTCTTTCTTTTCTATAGGGTTATCACCTAGGGTGACTCCATATGTTGTATCACAGATTTAATAGGTTAACCTAGAGTGACTTAAGCTATTTTTTTTTGTTTGATTTATCTGCTGTTATTGTCTATTTTTTACTATATTATTAAATCAATTATACTTACTGGATCTAGTCAAGTCAATGACCTAACTTTCATATTTATCTTGCTTCTTTAAAAAAGCTATCATCGCTTGAGCATCTTATTTTTTATGGTGGAAAATTTTGGTCTGGCCCGTGGCGTAGCACGAACTATCAATCTAGTCTCAACTAAAAGTCTTAAGCAATTAAGTGGGGCATGTATAATGATTTTTATACTAATTTTCTAACACACTTTCTCAAGTAAAAATCTTTTTGTGTTTGAAACTTGCATAAGCTCATACTATCTTGTTCTAGTTTTTTTTTTTATTAAAAGAGAATATAAGTGGAGAGATTCGAATTTGAGACTGTTTAGTCATTAAAGCTCTGATATAGTATCAAAAAATTATATCAATCCAAAATATTAAGTTGTTAAGTGAGAAACCAAAGCTAGTTTCATATTAATTATATAACAAGATGCATAAATTAATAATAACTCACACAAGATAGCCTGGATACCTTCAAAAGCTTTAACTTGAACCATATAATGATCAAGCTACAAGCAAATATGGCTATGAATAACAATGCCACTAGTAAAATCAAGCTACAAAGATAGCCAAACAAAGCTTAAGAAGAAAATGGTGAAATTAATAAAATTAAGCTATAAAATAGGTTAATATACAAAAATCATGAGTGAGCTGCCAGATAACTTAACTCTCTTTTACAAAAAAAATTTATACTCAACATAAATATTTTTCAATTCACTTTAAGTAATTAAGCTCATTTAATAGTTTTTTTTTAGAATTTAAGGACCAAATCCAAATATTCAAGCTATAATAAGGATTAAACAAGAAAAGAACAAGGCATGTTCAATTCTTTTTTAATAGTTTTTCTACATAACACAATAATAAATGGTAACATGATTTGATTTTATTATTAGTATTGTTACTTGAGAAAAACAACTCTAACAAATTTGTATTCTTATTTAATATAGTTTAACCTTTATTAAGTTAAATATTCTCTATAAATAGAGAAGTATTCTCAATATTTTTTTTTGGACATTTAAGTTACTAGAATGCTTATTCATGAAGCACTTGATGCTTTTATTATGATTGATTAAGCCTTTAACTATGTAATAAGATAGTTTGAACTTCTATAATTTAATATTAGGTTATTAGATAAAGTGAAATTTTTAAAGATATTCAAAATCTCTTGTTTTACTTTTTATAAAAATGAATCATAAAACCTAAAGAAAACAGGTTATTTTAATAAATAAAAGAATGTTAATGTTAAGCTATAAAATAGATTGACTTAAACCCTAAACAAAACAACCATAAAATAACTTATAATATCAAAATACCAAATAATAATTTGGTTACCAAGTTATCATTCTATATTAAATCAATAGATAACCTAGTACTTTCAAAGGAAAGCCATTAGAGATCTCCATTTAATATTGAACCCAAACTACTTGTTAGTCTCACCCAAATTACAAGTAGGCTTCAACTTGCCTAAGATTTATTTGTTCGTGATATACTCTAAGGTTACAAAGTGACCATATATCTCTAATACCATCAAATTACCATGAAAATTATTATATTTATCAAGTTATTCTAAGGTTACAAAGATTCATATAGAGCAAGTTCAATGATTACTCTAATTTGACCATAACAAATGCTAGTGATAACATGATGTTCATATACTTCAATAACTTTAGATTTAAAAGCATTAATGATAAATACACTAGGCTCATAGTAGAAATTGAAATTGTTGAGGCATAATTTTAGTTTTCACAAGATTTTTAGCAAAGAAGACAATGAGAACATTGTTGTGTTTATTAGTACCCTTGATAAAAGATGTGTTTGATTGAAGATTTAGAGAGACATTTAATGTGTATGAGATGTTATTAAATGAAATTTTAGTAGAATAAATTGAATTAGATATGGGAAGTTGATATTTTACTATTTTTAGTAATTTTGGGTATTTTTCTATGCTTTGAAGGGGTTTTTTTTTTATTTTCAAATCGTTATAAATTCAAAATCTTTTGAGTTCTTTATTATTATTTTTTCTTGTTTCAATGTGTAACTTTTTTAAAAAATTCAAAGTATGGGGATTGGTGTGTAACACTAAA
>Ga0307517_10014823_pt1 | contig 10422 bp, 4 predicted proteins | sample 23_EM_MG_FD_194515 | JGI IMG/M metagenome (GOLD analysis project Ga0307517, IMG submission 194515) | Populus trichocarpa ectomycorrhiza microbial communities from riparian zone in the Pacific Northwest, United States - 23_EM | ecosystem: Host-associated > Plants > Roots > Unclassified | place...
ACAAAAAGAAACTGGCACCTCAGGGTGAACACTTCACCAACCAAAAATCTTCACACAAGATTTTGCTAGAATGGGATGTTAATGGCCCACTACTAGCATTGATATTTTAAAGAAAATAAAAAAAAAAGAGCTTTCATGATATAGTTGAATCTAAACTTGCAGTTTTATCAAGCATTCAACAAAGTCCTGGTGAACTTCCAAAACATGACCCTAAAAAGCACATTAACATACTACATGTGGTAGCTCAACTTCAAGAAGTGATGTAAGAATATTTGCAAGAGAACGATGGGTTCTGAAGAGATGTAGAGTGTTCCAAAGAGATGGCAATCTTGACACAAGACAAAACTCTATATAAGAAGGTCAAATTTATTTATGCTCTGTATACAGGTTAAAATACCTGCTCACAAGCTGTAATAAACACTATTTCAGACAGACACAGGTTGATAAATACACCCAACATCATCTTGCCAGTGATTGAAGGGAAGTATTTATTTACCAGGGTTTCAAGATAAAACTCAGGAATATAAATAAATAGGGAATCCACTCTGCTAAGAACAAGAAATAGTTGGACTATCCACATGCATGTTGCATACATTCCTCGTTGCTTCCACCGCGAGAAAAGAGAGATGCGATACCTGTCCACAACAAAATGGCCAACAAAAGATCAGAAGATGCAATTGGCTAGCATAAAGTATGCAATACATGTAGCTGGTGTTGTTTAGTATCAAGTACCAACAACCAGCACCATACAAAGATAGTGATAAAACTAAGGTTGTGCTTGGTGTGAAGTAATTTGGAGGTCAAATGCTACTAAGATTTAAGGGTAAAGTGTTGAGGGTGTAAAACATCCCTTGAGGGGTAAAGTTTTAAGGGTATTGAAAAAATCATGAGCATTATTAGTGGGCCCACAACAAACCACATTTGATTTGATTATGTAAATTAAATATCTATAATCGTGGGCCCATAATAAGAAGTGGGAGTAAATGAAGAGAAATGGATGTTCAATTAAAAAAAATGAGGGAAAATGCAGAGTCCAAAATCTGTCTCCTTTGAAAAATTATTTACCCCTCAACTCACGAAGTTAACATTTAACCCCATTTTGGGGGTTAAGAGTTAAGACCTTAAAAATGACCCCTCTTTGAAAAGTTCTACCAAACAAAGGTAAAAGGGGTGAAAAGTTTCAAACATAAATTTTCACCCCCTTTACCCTCATAACAAACACATCGTAAGCAGTTAAAGAGCAAACGGTGGTCTGGAGATCTGAGGAAGCAGCAGCTATTTGTCTTCAACATTAGTGAATTAAAGAACCCAAGCAGTGGGAACAGTAGAGCAATATGGATGGCAATGAGCAGGTTAAGTAGCATCACACTGAAGTAAGGCAGCAGGAACACAGAAAGGCAAGGCGACAAAAAAAAAAACACATTCCCACAAAAGCAATATCAATGCTTTCCAATAAGACCAGTGGAAAGGGCAAACACAGAACCTAAAAGCTTTTGAAGTTTTTGCCTACAATTTGATACATCAAAATGCTAGAATGTTGACCCATAACGAACCTAACAAAATAGAAAGTCGCATCTGACTACAATAAATAGATATACTATGATAGAAGAAACATATCCAGCAGTTAGAACTACAAGATAATTTATTCTAAAGATTTGGGAAAACAGGCTTCTCACTCTCCCTGTTTCTACCAGAAAATCAAAGCAATTTATTCTTATCATACAAGAAAAAGACATTCTGTGCCAGATATATTTCCATGGGCATTGAATTTGGAAGCCAAGCTTGGGCAACTGGGCGAAAATCAATAATTGCAGGTGCTTAAAGTTCAGGCCACTAGACAATTAAGGGCACAACAAGGAAGAACTATAAACATGTTTAAAGAAATGCAGAAACAGAGAAATATCATAAAACAAATTTAAACAGTTCTTATCGTTGCAAAGTGCATAAGTTGCCAGTAACAAGTAACCTAATTTCATAAACCAATGTTACAATTATGCATCTTGCTTGTTAAGACTGCCTATCCAACCGCTCCATCTGGGATATCCATTTCTCATTCTAACCATAGAAAAGGAAGGCAAAAGGGTGCATCAGGCTTCACACATTCATTCAATGTTTCATATGGTTGAGATCAAGATAAATATGGTTCCAAAACAAAACAAGACAAATACAGTTCAGGGACATCATACCATGCACAATGTCTTACACAATCCATTACTTCTTCACGGTATTCATTACGAGCTTCTTTCAGGCGTTTTAATTTCTCACAACAAGCACGTTCTCTTATTTGTTTGTCAGTTTCTTCCAGGAGTGATATTGACTGTGCCTGATGAGACATGTAGTACGATGCCTACAATCAAGATAGACATATTATGACCTTTGCAAAACAAAATGCAGCAAGAAAGCATGTCATCAGTAAGCACAAAATGATGTTCATCCACTAAACAGAACATCCCAAAAGCACAGAAAAACAATATGATTGTAATCCCAGAAAAAACATAAAACGTGAACAAGTTTTCCAGGAAATGGTGTTCCCTTTGGACAACAGTCAACAAGCAGGACACAGTCTTCAACTGTTCAGTCAATGAGTAGGCCACTGTCTTGACATCGCTACAATGCTTCAGAAATTACAAACCCCAATTTGTAGAACATAAAGACATGTGACGCATATTTTAAATACTGGAGCTGAAGTGAAAAGATTGAAATAAAATAACGTGATGCAGCAATTCTTCTAAATACAGCATAAATCTTTCTCACTTTTTATCAAATTCTCCTTCAGGTATCACAAAAAACGATTAGAAGGACAGCTGTTTCGTATTATATGACAACGTATATCTTCTACAGGCATCTTAGCTTGCATTGGTGTAAACAATGATAAGATACCATATTTTATGATCAAACTGACAATCTGCAACTCAAGCATAAAACCTTTTGGTTACGGTTACTGCCTTGGACCTTAAGAGAAAATATACACAAGCACATTGAGATTAATAGGCACTTGGCATAGGAAAATTCAGTTTCCAACTGATGAAACTACTCATAAATTATCCCCTATTACATAATTTTTTATCACTAACCATTTCTTATTTTAACAGACAAGGCACGTTAAAGCATGTCATGGTGATTTAACCCTGACTTCATCATTTCTATACCTGAGCTCAAGATATTGTCTTTTAGAGAAACCAAGAACTGTTGGAATTCAGAGGTTTGGCATGATCATTTGACTTTGGTTTTATTTTTCAGATTCGATGATGGATCCTTAAAAAACTTAAAACAGTTTCTCCAACTCCACTCAAATGTTATCAATTTTTCAGGCTTCAGGAAATTCATTCATTTATTATAGTTAATCTAGCTGAAAGTAGTGAATACCTGAACTCAATAATCATGTTCGTTCAGGATAGGGCTAAAATTTTGTTCACTTCACTCTTCCTAATGTCTGTCCATGTTTGCTACAAAACTCATTTCCTATTAAATTTCCATGGGAAAAAATAATAAATTTATTTCAGGCAGCACAAAGTCCCTTCACCAATAAGATCAACCAGATACCAAGTACAAAAACTTGCAGTAATGTGAAAGTAAAAATAAGAGCATATTTTATCATGAAAATTCTTACCTGCTTAAACTTTGGTGCAACACCTATGTGATACAGCAATAGCAATGTATCTAGAAGTTCTTCTTCTCTCAGAGTTGCTGAAGACATATCACTCTCCCTGTGCACAATCCTAATATCTCGCACTGGACAATAACCAAAATCAGATTCAGATTGATCACTTGTACTAGGTTTGTCGGCTATCTCATCATTCAAACTTCCTTCACTGCATTCTGCAGCCACATAAGCAGACCTGTCTGGAATACCACTACAATGGACACGAGAATCTTTAGTGTTGTATCTAATTTGATGCTTGGAGATTTTTGACAATTCAATCTCATAACTTGAACAACAACATGGTTTCGGTGTGGTTTTATGTGTTACTCTTGTTTCTTCATCATCCATACAACCTTCCTCCCACTGGATTACTTCTGCTTCTTGATCATGTGCAGGATGGGATTTTGAGATATGACTAAATGATCCCCCAAGTCTAGAAATGTCAGTTCGATGAGGATCATTTTTGAGAAATATATCTACAGGGAAACTTTGTTCACCACCTCTGTGAAGAAATCCAACATCAAGACCATTGGGTTCACACCTCTTTAACCAGCCACAAATGTCCCTCATAGCAAATCCTTCGGATAAAAAATGAAGTATAACTGAGTACAAAGAAATAAGAACGGAATTGCTTGAAACTCCAGGAGGTGGCGCATTGCAATCTGCTCCTCTATTCTTCAATAGAATATTTTGTAAAAATGTCCTCAACACTGAGCCAGGTAATTGAGCAGGTGTTGTAGGCGGTACAAATTGCATGACCAAGAGACAGAGGTCCCTATGCTTCTCCTCAATCTACAAAGACATCAGCATTTGTAGGGTGTGAATTAATATTAAATTGCATGAAGCTAGCTAAACAAACTCATTGTGTTGCAAACCAGAGAGAGAATAAAGTCAATAATTGTTTGCCAAGATAAATTACTGCAAACAAAAATAAGGAAAAAGTTCAAAACAGGTAATGCGAGTTTAGCAACGAATTCCATATGTGATTGTTTATTTTGGGGATTAGTATTTATCAGAGGTCACAGCACGTTTTAAGCAATTTGCTCCTCATCTAAGTCCCTTGGCATGGAGCTGAAATAGGAAATTCATTGCTCAAGTCCAGAAAAAGATTTTCAACACAACGGATGGAATGACTGGAAAATTGATATCAACTAATTTAGCAGGGACACAAATTAAAGGTTTCAACGACAAAAAAAATGTGTATTTTCAGGTTGTCACTCGTGAACAGCCAATCTACACACACCCTTGACCTCATCATATAAGTCCAAGTGCAGGCTCCATAAATATAAGATATGTCAATAATCAAGTAAACAGTAGCAATTGATTCAGGCAATCATCTTTTATTCATTGGGCATGAATTAAATAGAAAAAGAAAATGTGATAACAAACTCAGGATATTCAATTCAATTGAAAGAATTCTCTCCTCTTTTTTTTTTGGAGCTTTTATTTGAATAATTTTTTTTCATGACAAACCATGAACAATCAAACCTTAACAAAATGCTTTTATTTGTGAAATTGATGAGGTTAAATTATATGCATATGGGGAGAGATATTATCTAATAGAAAGGTAACAACAACAGCTGTAGTCGAAAGGCTCATAGAAAAGTTATTTCCATCAGTGGAAAGTCTGCTTGGCCACTTGTATTTGACAGTATTTCACTAGGTATACCACATTCTGATTACAATTAATTTCACATGGAAAAAAGATTTTGAAGGCTTTTCATTTTTTCCCCTCATCATGCTAATATATATGGAACAACAGTAGAGGATTCATAATCTACAAATTTAATGTGAAATATCAGGGATCCACAACAGTATATACCTTTTTGATAGCTTCCGATAAAGCTGTAGTTGTCAGCATCATGCTTCTTCCATCATTGGAGATATCATCACCTGAACCAGGCCACCAAACAGAAGGCATCATGCATTGAAGGTCCTGCTTGTTTGGACTCTTTTGCGATAGAAAACCTTCAAACAATAATTCAAAATCAGCTGACTTCCACCAGAGAACCATCAATTCTTTCCGTTGTAAGATATGGCATACCATTGCAAGATAAGAATAAGATCCTGAGTACGGGCATTCTGTTAAAACCAAAGATGCTGTTTTGCAGCCACTTGAAAGGGCATTGATGATATGCTCAAACATCAGACGTGATTCTTGAAACTCTAGAAATACATCAATAAACTTATCCAGACCTGAACAGTCATGTGGTGCTTGCACTCTGAAAACCTCCATCATGAATGAAAGAAGTGGACCCCATGCCACAAACTCAGTACTTCCAGAATCTCCCTCAAGAACAGAGAAGAATTCCTCACATATCCCTTGACAGACAGGATAAAATACTTCGTCAAGTGACACAAACCTCTTCAATCTTCTCAATTTACCAACTAAAGAACTTTCAGCCCATCCCGCACCTTGCACATCTGACAGCCTTGATAAGCATTGAAGCAACTGCTTAGCCAAAAGATTTGCGGAAGGAGGTGCTTTAAGGGGAAGGAACCCCTGAATGGGGTACTTGAAGGGACGAGCCCCAAAATTTAATTCACAGCGTTCACCTTGAGAAAGAGAGATTGCTGGGTAATACCCAGATCCAGGTCCCATCTTGCGGATACCACGAAAGGCCACTCCAAGGGATACACCATTTCTATAGAACAATATCTCATCATGTTCCAGATTAATGCAACATCCAATGACATCACCAACAACCCATGGCTGACCATATGGCTCAGCATCCTTGTTCCACTTACTAACCCTTTTCCCATCGAATGCATATGAATCATCTGCATCACCTACACCCTTGTGATCAGTAAAAGGACAAGAACGAGTTGCCCATCCAAGCTGCTGTACACCACAAGTTTCCAATAGAACTTCATACATCCATTTCCCTTTCCAAACACAAGCATTGGACCTAGCACTACTGAACATTGCTAAGCTTTCTACATGCAAAGGGTGTTTAATGATTCTAATATCACCACAGATGCTCACTTCTTCAAGCCCGACCACCTGAGATTCACAACCATCTTTACTGATATGAATCCCGTCTCTACTATCAACCAAATCACCAGATTTGATACAAAACTTGGAAAACTCATTTTTTAAAATAGAGCGAACTAATTTAGTGTCAACTGGACCAGTCAATGGACCAAGTGATTTGTTTGAGAGACCAAAGATATATTCAAGAGCTCGCTCCACGGGCTGATTACCAAAATCATCACACGATGAAACAAGTCGGGTTTTCCACGAATCCTCCTTTCTATCTTCGCCTTTCAATAAAACAGCCAATCCAGAAGAAAGCCCTCCAACCCGTTTTCCCTCTTCTTCCATTTGTGATTAAAAGAAAAGATGCGATTTAGCAATACCCACTAAACACTTTTCAAATTCAAAATAACCGCTCCAAAGTCAAACTTTCATTTCCCCTCTTGTAACACTGATCCATTCACAACAAAACCCTAGCCATCTCCCATCCCTGTAACTCCAAAAAATTTCCAATTCAATAACATACACAAAACCATTGAATACAACAGAAAATGCAGCAAACAATAACAACAAATTAAAACATCCAATTTTTCCCTCCATTTTTAAAACAAATCACTCAAAATTCAATTAAGTAACTTAAATTCACTAACCACTTACAAATCAACACATAAAAACAATACAAATTTCACATTTTTTGCCTCAATTTTCTCAGGAACCAAACAAAACCTGAAAATTTTTCCTTAACCATAACAAGTTCGACCTGCAACAACACAAATCCACACGTACCTGTAAAAATCAAGAAATTGAGGGAACTTACAAGGGAGAGAGTACGTGATTGACGATGGTGATAGTGATGGGGATGGTGATGAAACTATGCTGGTGTCATTCCACATAGCAGAGGCAGCGAGCTGATATTAGGGTTATTAAACGCCATTTCTTAATTTTTTTGTAGAGAGAGAAGCAAAAGAGTAGAGTTTTGATTTAAAGGTTTGTTGGAGAGAGAGTGTGTTTTATTTTATTATCATTGCTTGGAGCAGTCTTGACAGAGTAGAAAAAGGAATTCTGTTAGTAGCGAGACAGCGAAGAAGCATTGAGGCGATTTTTTAATTCCTTCTTTCTTTTTCTAGTAGAGTCGTATTTATTACTTCTTTTTTTTTCCAAAGTTTGAGGAAAGAAGAAAAAGCGGAATCGGTGTTTGCTATCATTTATTTTTATATTTTAAAAATATTAAAATTAAAAAATATATATTTTAAAAAATATTTATATTTTAAATTATTTTAATGTATTAATATCAAAAATAAATTTTTAAAAATAAAAAAATTATTTTAATATATTTTTAAATAAAAAAACAACTCATACCCATAAACAGTTCTTAACTGCCCTCAACTAACAAATCCAGAGAAGTATATAATTCTTTTAGTCCCTTGGTATTGAACTCAATTATTACTTAGTCCTCCTTGTTTGAATAACTTTAACTTAAGACCCTTTTGCTTCTTTTTTTTCATTGGAATATTAAGAGTAGATAGCTTCTAAATAGCGAAAATAAGGAATCATGGTAGAAGAACTAACGGTTGGGATTGTAAAAAATAGATGATAGAACTTAATATGATAAGTGAAAATCTTGAAAATAGTTCTTAAGAAATAAAGAACAAAAAAATGGCAACGATACCAAACAAGTCAAGATGGTATTTGGCATTGAGATCCAATTGTATTTTTTTTAATTTTTTAATTTTAAATTAACTTTTTTTATGTGTTTTGATCATTTTAATATGTTGATACCAAAAATAAATTTAAAAAAATAAAAAGAAGTTATTTTGATGAATTTTCAAGTGAAAAACACTTTTAAAAGCAATTTTTACCACACTCTCAAATAAACACTTAATTAGATAAAATATTTAGGCAGTATTTGGGAACGTGGTTAAAACCTTGTTTCCCAAAAAATTGAAATTTTTTCTTTTTTTTTTATTAAAATTAGAAAAAATTTCATTTTTTTGGAAAACATGATTTTAACCGCGTTTCCAAACACTGCCTAAATATTTTAAACCGCAACCGCTACTATACTCTCAAACACCCTAATTAATTCAAGTGAAGGAACTAGGTTATAAGTTTTCAAGATATAAAGGACTAAATTACAATAATGTTCAAAATCAAGAACTATATAATAGTTTACTCTATTCTGAGTACAGGTGAATTTTGTGACCGATGCATTTCAGTACTTTATGGGTAGTGACGTGGTGGATGATGCTATTGTGCAGCTATATGTTTGTTTTTTTATTTTAAAAATATTTTAAAAAAATTAAAATCTTTTAATTTTTTATTTTAAATTAAATTTTTATATTTTTAATTCATTTTAATATATTAATATTAAAAATAAATTTTTTAAAAATTTAAAAAATATTATTTTAATATACTTTCAAAAAAAAAACATCTCTATCACTATCACTGTCACAGTATTAAACAACCCCAGATTTCAACCCCGCCGCCAAATTGGATTGCACCGCCGTTAGTTGATAGAAGACTTTTTCCATATTGTAAAGTGGGTTCCTGTATCGGTCAACGATTGGGAATTTCTAGTGCGTGTGATCTCTTTCTTCAATCTCTTCAATCAATAAAAATATTTTCTTTTAGCTAGATTTTAAACATTTATTAGTGCTTGAATTGACTGTATATATATTTTTTAAATTTTTAAATTTTTTATTTTAAATTAATTTTTTTATTTTGAATTATTTTAATATGTTGATATTAAAAATAGATTTTTAAAAAATAAAAAATATTATTTTAAAATATTTTTATGTAAAAATTATTTTAAGCTATCACAGTATAAAATAAAAGAAAAAAAGAAAGGCTATGGATGTGTTGGGATTGTGCTTTTGGAAGTGTGAGTATCTCTATTTATGCATCTGGCTGTGTCATCACTTGGATTCTGTTGAACTAATTTATTACATTTAGAATTAATTTATTACAATAATTGCTAATTTTCAACCAAGGTGTCATGTAACGAACCTGTTGACTTTGTGTTTTTTAGTGAATTGTTGAACTTCAAAGCCTCAAAGGCCATGCGTGGTTTGATATTGAAAACGAAAGAGTGATTTTCAAGTGTTCGAGTGAATTGTTGTTTAATTTACATTCTAACTGGCGAGTCACTAAACGATCTCGTATTAGGATCTAAGCAGGATTGACTTGTAATTAAATAAATAAATAAATAAAATTGTTTAATTTGTTGGATGATAAATCTTATATCCTTGTAAATGCAACTGTGGTAATCCAATTTTTGACTTCTTCTATTTTATTAAAAAAAATGATGATGAAATGAGTGAAATGATAAAAATGAAGAATGAATTAAAATTTGGGGTTGATGACAACATGATTGGAAGTTTTGAGATTTAATTAAACTTTGGATTAGTTTTATTGACAAAATCAAGAGCTTAATTGATGAATTGATAAGTTTGGGACTTAACTGGACTTGGATTTAGTTTAATTAATGAAATCAGGGACTTAATTGAAGAAATATCAAAGTTTGGGGGTTAATTTGGGGCACAATTGCAACATATTAAAGTCCAAGGACTAACTTGTAAAAAACACCGAAATGCAGGGCTCCAATTACAATTTAACTAGGGGCTTAATTACAAAACGTTCAAAACCTCAAGGGTCAAAATGCATATAGCTGTGAATACCAAAACGGCACCGTTCCCGTTACTGTTCATCTTCCTCACCCGACCGAAACGGACGCCCACCGCCGCACAGCCATTACTTCTGCAATTATCACACTTATGGTTGGCAGAAACGGCATTGTTTTCTCTGG
>Ga0307517_10014824_pt1 | contig 10422 bp, 6 predicted proteins | sample 23_EM_MG_FD_194515 | JGI IMG/M metagenome (GOLD analysis project Ga0307517, IMG submission 194515) | Populus trichocarpa ectomycorrhiza microbial communities from riparian zone in the Pacific Northwest, United States - 23_EM | ecosystem: Host-associated > Plants > Roots > Unclassified | place...
ATGGCCGTAGTGATCAAAATCATTACTGGCCTTCCTGTGATACGAGGTAGGCGACCAATAACCAGAAAAGGAGTTAATTTGAGCTTTAGTTCAGTTTTTGACTGTCATCTGTTTATGGATTATGGATACCAACAAGGCATTCAACTAAACAGCAAAAGCCATAAAGGAGACTTCTAAGCTATATATATATATATATATATCATTAAAAACATAGAGAACAAACAGTATTCTAATCATGATGGCCTAATAACAAGGCATCACTGAAAGCAAAACTCTAGTGGTGGAAGCCTGTAGAACTAATTAGTCATCATATTCTCCCTGGGAGAACTTGTTCTCTGGGTAAAAGACAGCCACAACTTGATTTCCGTCAAATTTCCTCCCGTTCATCCCCGCTCGAGCTTTTGAAGAACCTTCAGTGTCTGCATACTCCAAGAACACCTGAAAATAATACAAGATTGTAGTCGGCAAATATGGCCTCAAAAAAAATGTCCCCTTTCGAAGGCATGAAGGACAGATGAAACAGGTCTGTAACACATACTGACCTTCCCAACTCCTGGTGCATTTTCACCGTTTGGTCTTGGGCGCGGGATCACAACATTAACCAGTTGACCTGCATATAACATGTGAAAACATGCAATCCAAAGTTTTGAAAACAATTATCTTTTTATCAAAAAGCTGAAACCAATCTCAAGTAAATATAAATTGGGGGTTATGAAGTCTTCTGTCTGTGTATGTTAGGCTTGATTCTTTATAGCAGAATGTGGGACTAGAAAAGGCTGTAAAACAGACATATAACACAGAAAATAAAGAAAAATCAATTACTATGTAGGAAGATTCACAGCAGAAAGATCTAGAAATAAAATAAATAGCCAGTTGAAAGATTTTACCAAATTTCCCGGCTTCTGTTCTCATGTCTTCCAAAATGTCTTCATACTCGTCATCATCCTTCAGCTCATCTCCAGTAACTACTTGAGTTAGGCATACAACTTTTGTGGGCACAGGCTGTTGCTGTGGCTGTAACATAAGCCTCTGGAAAAAAAGGGGGGGGGGGGGAAGAAAAACGGTTTCAGTAAAACTAACCCACACACAATAATCAGTCTGTGGAGAACAAACAAGACAAATAACAAAATAAAGGCCATGTGGTTGAGGATAATTAGCATAAGACGGTATAGAATAATTTTTAATATATAAAAATGGAACAACATTTACCTGCAATGCAATCTGCTGCTGGGCATGCAATAGCACATTCTCTTGCTCAGGTTTTGGTTGGTTGGTGCCCTGGTTGGCACGCCTAACAGTGAGAGTTTTATCACCCATTTTAATGCCATTCAGAGCAGCACAAGCTATGTCTGTAACTGAAAGATCTTGATAAACACAAAATGCATAGCCTTTTGAGTTCCCAGTTTCTCTGTCTTTTACAAGATCAAAACCACGGAGGGGTCCAAAAGACTCCAACAACTCCCTGATCTGTGATTCTGTGAAGTAATACGGAAGTCCACCCACAAAAATGCGGTCTGGACCCTCGAGTCCACCAGCCGAACCCGGAGCAAGGCCCACTGCAGATAGATTAAGATTGGGATTGGGTTGGCTTGGACCAAGTGTTGCAGCCAGAGATGGATTATAGTCACTAGGTCTCCTCACCTTAACAGGTGCTCCCTGTGAAAATAAAGTATTGTAAATAAATAGCTCAGACAGATCAGTAACATGTAAATGCAGATATCAAACATACCACAACCAAACAAAAGGATACAGCATAACAAAATTACCTCAAAAATAATCCCATCCAAAGCCATTGCATTACTGGCCTCCTCAACAGATCTCATCTCCACAAATGCAAACTTCTTTTCATGGTTTATATAAACATTAACAACAGCATCCCCTTACCAAAACAAACCAGGGAAATATTTAGTGACAATGAAAAGGACGCAGGTATTCTAATTATGTGCGTCTGCAAAACAAAATTGAAAAGAAAATGCACACCTGGGCCTGCAGTGTTCCCTCCAATTGCAGCCATAACCTGGCTAAAAAAGGTAGCCACAGACTGCAGTACAGCATAAGGGATTACTATTTAAACAAGGTTGTATAAATATGAGAAAAAAATAGAAGCCGCACAAACACCTGTTCATTGGCTGTAGGTGGAAGCCCTCCAACATAGACCCGCCGAGCATGCCTAGTAGCCTGAGATCATAAAATAAAACATCTAATTAAACCAAAAATAATGACAAAAAGAGCGTGAAAAAAACTGTATCTATGCAAACCTGCCAACCTGTTGAGTCATAGCCTGAACTGGCATAACAGGGAGAGCACCAAACTGCTGCAAATGAACAATTAAATGAATTCAATGCAAATGAGAAGACAGAAACAAATACAAGTTGCACATAGAGTGATACATACCTGACTAGTCCCTAATGGAAACATGTTGGGAAACATTCCAGGAATGGGAGGAGTGGTCCCAGCAATCTGGCCTGCAAAGGTAATTAAACTGTAATTAGTACGCAATCATAAAGCAATCCTTACTCTAATGCAGTTGGGGTACCAAAACCAAGTCCTGCATCATTCTCTAATAGAACCTCTAAGTCCTAACATTTGACAATAAATTTATCAAAAGAGATGAAAGTATACATCATATTCAAGTTCTTGAGGATATATTTGCTAGACTAACAAAACAGGCAATAGTTGCTGGTTTATGAAGAAAGAGAACCATCAAACCGATGCATTGTTTCCTTCTTGTACATAAAAGCTACAGAAGTCTGCTCGTGCCCATTGTCAGCACAGGGGGACAAGTAGCCCAACATTGCCTTCTTAGAACAAAAGATAAGACACAAAACAAACAAACAAACACCAAACACAAGAAAAACCAAAAACTCTCTCAGTTCCAGAATTGTTTCACCAAGCAAACAGTTACAATAACAAGAGTACAGCCCATTCAGAGTAGTTAAGAGAATATGGCACTTCAAGATGTCTAAGAGGGTACATGTACCTGAAGCGGCAGCAGCAGCGGCAGCAGCAGCGGCAGCATTAGGCAATATTGCAGAAGAAGGAGGAGCCATATCAAAACCGCTCATCCTTTTGCTGTAGTAAATAAATATTGCATGCCAAACAGGCGTGCATAAATTAGTAAATGGAAGAGCAGAATTTATGCTAGTATAGACAGGCATTTTGTGCACCCTAGATACCTCTTAGAGCGTGATCGTGAGCGTGACCTTGATCTGTGCTCAGATCTACCTTTTGAACGAGATCGTGACAAGCGTCTATGTCTGTCTTCACTGTCTCTATCATAATCTCTCCGCCTGTTAATAGAACCAATAAATAAGTAATCCAGCAATTACCATAATAAATAATGGAATAATATACACAAGACTATACTTAAAACTCAGCCCTCAACATATAGTCATATGTTATACCTGTCATAATCTCGGCTTCGGTAGTAATCATCATCATCCCTATCTCGGCCCCGATCCCTTCTTTCACTGCGATCTCTATGTCGATCACGATGATGATCACTATCCTTGTCTCGGTCCCTTTCCCTATCCCTGCCCCTGCTTTTCTCCCTATCCTTGTCTCGGTCTCTTTTCCTGTCCCTGTCCCTGTCCCTGTCCCTGTCCCTGTCCCTGTCACTATCTCTGCTTCTCTCTTTCTCCCTGCCTTTTGAAGACTCCCTCTCGTAGTCACGAGACCCATGCTGAAATTCATGCATTGTAACAGCTTGATTCAAATAAAGAAAAGAATAAAAGAAAAGAAAAGCGTTACACAGTACCAACCAAAAACAAAAACCCTTAACAGAGTGGCTATCTACATCAAGAATCAAAATACAAGACTAACAGAGACTTAAATCTCTAAATTCAAGCACTGCACAAAGCTAGACATGTCAAAATGAAGACTTAAACAAAATTAGAACATAACGAAAGAAGCATCCGCCAGTGTATTCAGCAAGTGCAAACACCAAATCCATAACTACTGGGATAGACCAACAATATTCACAGTTAATTCGACTAAATAATCGTAGGGGATGACCAAAAAGGCCAACAGAAACTAATTCATGTTATTTCCAAGGCTCCTTATTTCTTCCAATTAAAACCCTAAATCAGTAAATGCAGCAGCTACAAGCTTTCTATCAATAGTAAAATCCAAGGCAATAACATCACATAGCTCATATTCTCAAACAAAAACAAACATAAACCCTAAGTAAATTCCGTTCTTTAGCAGTTTTTCTGTCTAATCGAATTGATTTGCATCTGCTTATACCTGAGACTTGGAATCGCTGTGATCATCGCCGCCGCGTGGCGGAGGAGAGGAATCGGCACCGTAGCTGTTGTTTTCGAAAACAGCACCGCCGTTACCTTCGTATCTCTCAGCTTCGTAATCAGTCATGGTGTTGTATATTTTCGATTTTTGATGATTTAGCTGCAAAAGTGAAATTGAGAATTGAAGAAGAAAAATCTCGGGCTTGAAATTGGGTTTTCTTGCTGTATTACGGCAGAGTGAAATAGTGTTCGGGTTGCGGTAGCAGTTGTTTCAAATATATTTTTTAATTATAAATATATTAAAATAAATTATTTTTATTTTTAAAAATTTATTTTAATAATAACACATTATAAAATTAATTTCAAAAACATTTTTTACTGTAAAAACATACTTATATAAGTGAAAAGTGTTTTTAATTTTTTCATTCAAAAAGTATTTTAAAAAAAAATTGAATTTTTTTTTCAAATAATTTTTTTATAATTTTATATTGTTTTAATATATTAATATTAAAAATAAATTTTAAAAATAAAAATAAATATTATTCTAATATATTTTTAATTAAAAAATAACAAATATTACATCACAGCAATAGTAAACATCACGGTATAGTTTACAATCACAAGCATCGGAAATTCGTGCCTTTTCTTTTCTTTATTGTTAATCCCTTTGTTTTTGTACGAAAAATGATTTGGGTTGTGTATTTTATTTTGAGAAATTATTAGGTATATGAAAATTGCACTTCTCTCATATATATAAAATATGAAATTTCTTATGAAAAATAATAATATTGGTTAGATTTTATTTTTGTCAAGGAAAAGATGTGGTAATAGTAGTGGTGATGATGGTCATGATTGTGGTGGTAGTAACATGATAGTGATAGTAGAGATAATCTATTATTCACTATAATTGTCTGTTTGTTTGATATAAACTAAGGTATTATTGTGTTTTCTAGTTGTTGGTCTGTCTAAGGTTTAAAAAAAATTCTTCATTGATAAGGAGGTCTTCATCTTATCAAGTTGAAACCTAGTTATTCTAGAGTCAAAATATATTTGTGTATTTTGTCTTTTAATATCGAGAATATGTCTTGATAGTAGGATAAAAAAATTATTTCTTTTGGTATTTTTAAAATGTAGGCTAAGTTCTCATGACTTTAATATACTGGTTACTAAATCAAAAAATACATGTAAAAAAATAATATTTGTATGATTTTTTAATATGTTAAAATATGCAAATATAATTAATTTTTGAGAGACTTGGCCATATGCAATTAAAACATTTAATTTTTTTTTGTCTTTTTGGTTTTAAGCATTCAAAAACAATGTAAAAAAAATGCAAACACACACACATCTCTTTTACTAATTTGCACAAACAACAATTACATTTACAATTATCACATGTAATCTCAAAACACATTAAATCATTTGACTTGGAAAAATCTGGATAGTCAAAAGGAGCTACTGGAACACATTGGAAATACAGGAACAATGGCGGCGCGTGTGTTCCACGCGCCACTGGTTGCGCATGAGAACACATGTCGTCAGCGTTGAGAGGGCAGAATTTGGTGAATCAGGTAAATCTCCTCTTCCTCTTCAATCCTATGCCATTGGTGGATCTCATCGCCATCTGCAAAACAAAGAAATCAACACAAGCAATCAATTTTTTTTAAGGTTGTTTCTCTCTCTCTACTGGCTTTCAACACCATGGGGCACTATCATAGAAAAGGGCAAGTAGTGTTGTTGTGGTGGTTGTCGTTTGTTAATGACGGGTCAGCTAAGAGAGTAATGAAATGGTGTGTGGCATTTTCTTTCACAATAAATTAAAAATTAAGCAATCTCCAATATACTTTACTTCACTAATCATTTGTTTTGATATGAAATCGCAAAAATTTTATTTTCTCGAGAGATATGACTTGTGGTGTAATTAAGTTGCAAAACATTCAACCGTTAAAAAAAATTCTTCAATTTTTTTGGCAAACAAGAAGATTTTAATTAGAATTCAAATGAAAATTGGGAAACAAGAAAACGTGAAGGATTTGAGAGGATTCTAAATGTCAAGAATTGTTTTAAAAATAATCTACAATCCTTGAAAATTCTAAAACATTTAGGAAAATTAAAGAATTTTTTATTTAAAAAAAGCATTTTCTAAGAGCCTTTCGACCTCGTATCTCCAAAAATTCAATATTCAGACCAAAACTTATATTTAATTTTGTCATAAAGATGATTTGATTTATCCAAGTTGGACTTAAACTTGTTTAATATATATATTTCACAAAGTCATTACACAACTCAAATCCCTATAATAAAATGGGTCATCAATCAATTGGCTATATAAGCAAAAATTTATTGACTAATATTTTTTTTTGTTTCTAAGAGGAAGTGTCAATCTATTCATAATCCAATTTTCCTGAACCATAGTTGTTAACTAAGCATGACTTAACTTCCTGGTGGAAATAGTTACATATAGGACTTGAAAGTTCCTTTGATGGATCAAGATGTTCAACCGCATGTTTTAACATTAGTGGATGCCTTTATCAATGTCTTAAGGTTTTTTACAAGACATTGAAGAGGCTACCTTAGAGGTGAGCAAAAAACCAAAAAATTAATTAAATCGAGAAAACCGGAAAACAAAATTACCAAAAAAACCGAACCGTGAAAAAAACCGATTAACCGATTAAAATTTTGAAAAAACCGACTGGTTCGATTTGGTTTCGGTTTTATAGGACTGAAACCAAAAAACCGAGCCAAACTGGTTTGAATCGGTTTTTGTCCTAAAAAACCAAACCAAACCGAAACCGGTCAGTTTGAACCGGTTTCGGTTTGGTTTTTTTTTAAAATCGGTTTGGTTTTTTTTATATAAAAACCGAATCAAACAAAAAATGATCACCCTTAAACTACTTGAGCTCTATAGGATTATAATTAGCATGCAAGCATATACTGCTCTTTTTATTTTTCACATATTTACCAAGATCAAGTCGTTTTAGATTGCATCATCAGCATGATGATTCCTTCAAAAACAAGTACTACCACCACAAAATCTAACCTTAATATATCAACAAATGACAACAAAATCTAACCCTAATGTATCTAATACAACAAAATCTAACCATAATATACCAACTCTACCCTATAATGTGCGATGATCCTACAAATGACAATAATAAAATAATAAAAAATTTAATAATGAAATTCATAAATGCACACTAGTATTTAAATAAATTTTGATAATTCTCGACACATTAATTATCTTTTCCTTAATATAACACATTTTCCCTTCCAATCCAAAAACTCCATTGCTTTACAATCATAACCTCATTTCCACCCCAAAAGCCATATTCAATATTTACAACAATTCATCTTATTTGTTTTCTTTTAACAATGGAAACTACATATTATTGACTTTCATTTTACCATGGAAGCAATAAACAGTGGCTTCCATTCAACGATGGAAACTACAGATATTAGCTTTCATCTAGTTATGAAAACAACATAATAATGACTCTCATTCATCAATTGAAGCAAGCAACATATCATTGGCTTTCATCCAACGATGAAAGCATCATAACAATGGCTTCTTTTCTTTTCCAAGATAACAACACTCATTGGCTTCATTCAATATAAAAGCAACATAATCATTGGCTTTTCTTTACTAATAGAAGCAATAAACATTGGCTTTCATTCAATAATGAAAACAACATAATCATTGACTTTCCATAAATCCTTTTCCAATATACTTTTGTCACATTTACCAAGGTTTATCAAGTGTAAGAAATTGCAAGACTAATATACAAAATTAAAAAGACTAAGGTACAAAAAAACTTACCTGGTGTATAACCTCTAGATGCGACACCCAGTTATTGTCCTGTTAGTATAACGTCTGATGTACCAATAAAGACAAACATCACTGATAAGTTCCATGAACAACAAAAATGTCATATCAATTCTCATCCAATCCAAATTTTAACTCACTAAGTAGGAAAAATCCTTAACGTTTCACACATATATATAATGTTTCATTTTTCACAATTTCTATTGTGTCGGATTCCAATGAAAGGTTGGAAATTAATTATTTTCATCACTTCAGTCTAAGCCCTATAAAACACTATTTCGTGTTTCAATCATACCCGAAGTTATAGAACTTGATTTTAAGCTCAGTTATTTTCTTTAGAAAGCTAAGAATAAGGCTACAACTTTTATAAAAGGTGATGAACCTGGATCTGCCATTTATATATCGAAACGTTCTCATGAATGTAACGTGGGGGACTGTCTAGTAGGTTCCATGTTAGACCTATCATTAGTTTTTAGCCCATATCTAGAGTTTATAGCTCAAAATTACACAAAACTAGTTTCATTCGAAAGCTAACACATATACTTACAACATTAATGAAGATAATTATTTCAAATTTTATCATTTTCAAAGTCACATTACAGTTGGAAGTCTGATGATAAATCTGTCTTGTTTTTAGCTTGTCACTTTAATAAGCAACTAAGTGTTTTAATGTATCTCTTCATCATTCAAGGCACCAATTCCTTTTCAATATCATTTTTAATACCATTAAACATAAATCTTACATAAATCAAACTAATTAAATCTACCCTCCATTTATCAAAACTTTATCAATCAAACCATGATTCAATGACTACACATAGTAAACAACATCATTCCACCATAACAACTGACCTTTTGTATGTCCAGGATTAATGTCTTATTGCTAGCTTTTGTTTGTCCTTTGATTTATGTATAATAAATAGTTAAATGGACTATTTTGAATGTAAATTGTTCTACACATTTCTTCATTTCCAAACTTGTAAAAGCAATACCTTAATTAATGGTAATAGGTTTTAGAAGAACGAACCTCTAAATGGTTTTTTCTTTAATAAATATAATTATCATTTCCTGGAAAATTATTTTATAATCCTTAGTTTTCACCCACTCGATGAAATAATAAGTGGCTACTAATATAAAAAAAACTTCCTTTAAAAAAAGGATAAATTTTACTAATATATATATATTCTAGCATTTAAAGGGTTAATTTTTTACTATGGCGTGAAAATCAATTGCTTGAACATGTTCAAGTGGTTCATGTCTTTGACAAAACAAACATCCTTTGACATAAACCATATAGTCTCTTGCAATGCCTAGCTAGTGGAACTCATGATTGATAATCATTCATCTAAATTATTGGCTAATTAATATATAATTTGATGATTTAAGTTTGAATGAGTGATATATATTGATCAAGAGATTCTTTAGCTAAGCTTTTATCGCATCTCGTCAATTCTTTTTTAGATCCAATAAATTTGATTTGGTGAATAGATATGATTATGAGGCTTGGCATGATCTCAAACATATAAGAAATTAGATATTGGATGAAGTATTATAAGTCTAATATATTGAAACCTATTAATAGGGTCATTAAAACCTTGACAAGTACAATGCCTTACTTAATTACTGCTACTTTATAACTTGAATTGTTTTGAGTGAATTTGTTAAATTTAATATTATTTCATCTCATTAAAAATAACAAATTCAAATCAACAAACTTCTTAATACATGTTTGAACGTGTTTATAATATTTAAGCAATATAGGATGCTCACATTTATATTCTCAATTACCTCTTTCAAAATAAGTAACGAGTCATTAGTAACCTTAACATGCCCTACACTAAAATTAAGGAGTAGAAGTAGGACAATAATGATCACCTCATATTCAGTTTGATTATTTTTGAACTGAAAATCAAGCCAAACAAAGAGTAAAACTTTAAACCTCGAAGGTGTATAAATTATAATACATGCTCTATCATAGTGCTTAGTCATTGAACCATCAAACTAGAATTTCCAAGAACCTAAACCCATGGTAGCCATATCAAGTTGTAGTAGAAGATCAATGTTTATCAAAGGTTGATTTAATAGAAATTCAACTATTACTTGGCCTTAACTATTTTCTTTTTGTTCATGTTAGTTTTCATTTACCTATTCAACCATATAAAAATGGTCGTGAGATCATATATTTTACAAGATCTATCTTGCTAACGACAAGAATGTCCTACAAGGAAAAAAAGAAAAAACAACCGACTTAACATGAATCCTAAAGTAGAAGATCATTAACCAGGATAATTCATCATCCATCTCATACAATGAAACATATAACCTAGCACTAAAAGGATTCTAAACCATGGC
>Ga0307517_10014825_pt1 | contig 10422 bp, 11 predicted proteins | sample 23_EM_MG_FD_194515 | JGI IMG/M metagenome (GOLD analysis project Ga0307517, IMG submission 194515) | Populus trichocarpa ectomycorrhiza microbial communities from riparian zone in the Pacific Northwest, United States - 23_EM | ecosystem: Host-associated > Plants > Roots > Unclassified | place...
GAACGGCAAGGTGCATGTCTCTTAATTTGGCTGTTAAGTATGCTGATGTTATTCACTCTGTTATCTTGCAGGTTAGTTTTATCGATGGATTGTGTTATTTGGTTGTTTGGTATTTATTGATTTATTTTGTTCTGTGATTTTGTTTGATTTATTTTGTTCTGTGATTTTGTTTGATCTGTGATGCCAATGAAGGTTACTAGTTTTTACTGTCTTGTGTATTTTTTTCTGATGCTTATTGGTTAAAAGTTTGATTTATGTTGAATTTTCTGATAAGATCTTTCGGGTTTGAATTTTTTTTTAAGGCAATTGTAGGACTTTGCAGTTAACTGTCGTTTAAAGAGGTGTTGGATATTTCATTTTAACTGGTGCTTTCATAGTTTAAATGCCTGGTTGCTGCAGAATCTAATTGATTTGTGTTTCGTATTGTATGATGGGCAGAATTTAGGACATAATAAGTTGATGAATGGTGCAGTTATTACCTTGCCTCCCAGCTAAATAAAATGAAACAAATCAGCATTCTTTGAGTGTGTGCATGTATAATCAACCATATTTTTGTGAAAGTAATTAGGATGCCAGTACTAGATGTTTCATGTTATTCTTTGAATCTGCATTGTAATAATATTGTAATTTACTTAGATCATTCTATTTCAGTGTTAAAAGCAATACCTAGATGTAAACATATTGCTCTTATCCATGATGATTTCTTACCAAGAACAGCTACTCCATTAGTAAGTTGATGTAAACATGTTGTATTAACTCTTCAAATATTAAGTTTTCACCAAGCTCTATCAACTATGACCATACAAGATACTTTAGATGATGGTAATTAATAATTGATTATTTAGTGATAAATATTATTTAAAATAAAATATTATTTAATACATAATATTTATTTGTTAATTGTGTTTGAAATGTAGATGTCATAAATATTCATGAGATTAAAAATGATTGTGCCGATGAAATTTCAAAGAAGCATGCTGATGATTTATTACGTGTTGACAAGATTGACTTAATTCCATCGACATCTGATTCAAATTTTGCTCATATGGACACAGAAGAACTTAATATGTTCATTCAACAAAAGTGAATGTGTTGTTGTTTTAGAATTTATGTTGTTGGATGATTTGTTTTAAATATTTTAGAATTTATGTTGTTGGATGTTTTGTTTTAAATATTTTAGAATTTATATTTGGTTTGTATTTTGAATATTGAATTAAATTTATATTGTTGGTTTAAAATTTAAATTTGGTTTATATAAGTGTTGCATTGTAACTAGTTAGGTCTTTTCTATAGGTGTTTTTTTTTGTTGACCCGGGTCAACCCATCTGACCTGTGACCTGATCATTAGACCGGGTCGGGTTTCAAAACTATGATTTCCTCCCGACTAACAGTGTTTTGTAAATTTATATTGTAATAGAATAGATTTGTAACTTAGTAATTTTTTAAATAAAATAACTTGAACTAACAGGGATTTAATTGAAAAGAAAAAAATTATTTTCTAGTGACCTCTAATTACTAAATTAATAGCTTTATAGTACGAGAATTTTAAAAATATAATAAATGTTGTGTTTTAAAATATTTTTTACTTATAAAAATATTAAAATAATTTTTAAATTTTTTTTTTAATATCTTCACATCAAAATAATTTGTAGACACTAAAAAAAAATCAAATTTGAAAATGAATGGAATTAAAAATTTGAAAGCAAATCTGGACTGGACTGGAATGTATTAGCGGTAAATTTGCTGTTTCTTCTTCTTCAAAACGCCAGCGTTTTAGGGGGGTATCGACACGTGTCAACGTCTCCTTTTCCATGGAAACCCAGCCATCACGTGTCAACCTTTCTTCAATCTTCCAGATTTGTTGCAAAGAATTTTCACCAAAAACACGAGACCACAAGGAGAAGGAGAAACACGGAGGAAGGTCGATGATGATGATGGCGGCTGCAGTGAGACGAGGTTCAGAACCCTTTTTATTGAGTCCCATTTTCAGCGATGCCAAATGAAAATAACGGGTATGATTCTTCCATCTCTGCTGTCTAGCAGCCACTCCAACTCCATTTCTTCTTCTAGCAGTAGCAGTAGATATAAACACCAAAATGATGATGCTTCTCCTTCTTTTAGAAACATTGACGATGCCCTTGCTTCTTTCAACCACATGCTTCACAGGAAACCCCTGCCTTGTATCATCCAATTCACCAAATTATTGTCTGCAATCGTCAAAATGAGACAGTATTACGATGATGTGATTTCTCTTTCCAAACCAATGGAATTAGCTGGGCTCTCTCCTAATACTTATACGCTTAATATCTTGATTAACTGCTTCTGCAAGCTGCAACATGTTGATCTCGGCTTCTCTGTCTTGGCCAAAGTCATTAAACTTGGTCTTCAACCCGATGTTGTCCCATTTACCACCTTAATCAATGGGCTCTGTAAAGTGGGTAAATTTTCCCAAGCCGTGGAATTATTTGATGAAACGGTGGAAAGAGGGTGCCGACCTGATTTTCACACATAATACGATTATCAATGGCTTATGTAAGATTGGGGAAACTGCTGCGGCTGCTGGATTGCTTAAGAAAATGGAAGAGGCAGGCTGCCAGCCAGACGTGGTTACATACAATTAATACGATAATTGACAGTCTTGGCAAAGACAGGCGAATGAACGAGGCTTTGGATATCTTCTCTTATATGAAGGCTAAAGGCATTTCCCCAACGGTTGTCAGTTACAACTCTTTGATCCAGGGCTTATGCAATTGCAGCCAATGGAAGGAGGCTTCAGCAATTCTAAATGAAATGACGAGTTTGAATATCATGCCGGATAATGTCACCTTCAATGTGCTAGTTGATACATTTTGTAAAGAAGGCAAGGTTTCAGAGGCTCAAGGTGTGTTAAAACAATGACTGAAATGAGTGTGGAGCTAGACGTTGTGACTTACAATTCATTGATGTATGGACATTCCTTGTGGATGGAAGTTGTTGAAGCTAGAAAGCTTTTTGGTTTCATGATAACCAAGGTTTGTAAACCTAATGTTTTTAGTTATAACATCTTAATTAATGGATATTGTAAGGCCGAAAGGATAGATGAAGCTAAGCAGCTTTTTAATGAAATGATTCATCAAGGCTTAACTCCGAACATTGTTAGTTACAATACTCATGGCTTTTGCCAACTAGGCAAACTCAGGGAAGCAAAGAGCTTAACAAGAATATGCACACTAATGGCAACCTTCCAGATTTATGTACGTACTCAATATTGCTTGATGGCTTTAGCAAACAAGGGTATCTTGGTAAGGCACTCAGAATCTTTAGAGCAATGCAAAGTACTTACATGAAGCCTAATCTGGTGATGTATAACATCCTGGTTGATGCCATGTGCAAATCCAGGAATCATAAAGCTGCAAGGAAACTGTTTTCAGAATTCTTTGTCCAAGGGTTGCAGCGTGATGTTCAGATAGACGATACAATAATAAATGGACTTTGTAAAGAAGGATTATTAGATGAAGCACTGGAAGCTTTCAGAAAGATGGAAGAGGATGGATGTCCTCCAAATGAATGGTCTTATAATGTTATTATCCGAGGATTTCTCCGGCACAGGGATGAATCAAGGGCGGTGCAACTTATTGGTGAAATGAGAGACCGAGGTTTCGTTGCAGATGCGGGGACCACAGCTTGGTAGAAGATCTGTTATCTAACGGAAGACAATGTTGTTCTGAAGAAGTATCTAGGCTTACGTGAAGTTCGTCAAGGTGAAAAGGTGACGTAAATTTATCACCTTGCTGATTCATGCTGCAAATATTAGGTAGCTTTTTTTTTTCAGATTAATTTATTGTTAGTCCAGTCGTGTCAAAATCTTAACAATGACACCAATTACTTGCTTTTGTTTCGCAAATCATAATACCTGTTTTGGACTAGCATTCACCTCTCTGGGTTATACTGAAAAAAAAGAGTAACTGTCAGCATTAATGATTTGCATAAACTGAACTGGAGTTTAGAATGAAGTCTATGGTTCCTTTTTGTTTTCAATGCACTTTGGAGTGCTTTAGAAATTAGAGGTGTTGGATAACCGAATCCATTGATCTTTCCAGCATTATGATGTCAATCCTTGTATAATTTTTTATAAAGTTCAATTTGGATAGTGATATTTTCCTCATCTTTTAAACAAGTAGTGGAAATTACATGAGCCTTTCTTCATATGAAGAATTTCTTGGCACAAAGTCGCTTATCATTTAATTCTTGTATTAAACTCAATATCTGGGTCATTGTTTGCAGGCTTCTAATGACAAATGATGTTGGAGATAACACTATAGTATATTATACTCCAGTTGGAAAACTGCCTGATCATCTGCTCATAGAGATTTTTGTCAGAGTACTGTATCAGAGTGAGCTCAAATATCTTGTGTTAAAAGGCAATGGGATAATTTGTTTCGTGGAGAATGCTTGTGGCAAGCTGCTCTTAGGAGAACCTATCCTCTTTCTCACCAAACTAAAAGGTGCTTCAATTTTTCTTTAGGTTTTTCTTCTATACCCATATACAACACCCTTTAAAGTGCAACGGAAGGTGTTCGAAAAGCTTTTCACTGATTTCCGTGACTGTTTCAATCATGTGGATTATTACAATGTGTAGAAAACAACGTAAAGTAACCCTACTCCATAGCATCACTGTTTTGCTTTCATAAAATGAAATGATTTCTTTCCTTTTTTATGTTTTCTGTCGAAGTTTTTTTTTTTTAAAAAAAAGACGCCATTTATGGCTCACATTTATTATCATTAAACCTTTTCATATTTTGAAACACTTCACTCTCCTCCCGCCTTCTTTCTGATCGCAAGTACTATGCTTGTTTGGGGTTTTATTAAGCGAGCAGACCCTAATCTTTGTTTTATATTCTGAGGTGCTTTGGGTTCTACATTGTCTCTAAACGTCTTCATTTTCTTCCTTTTTATGTAACCATCACTCAAAGATGTGGCTTTTGGTGTTTTTCCTTCCATTTTCAGATCCTTCTTTGGTGTTGTTTTTGGGTGTTGCTGATGAGTATACTGCTGCTGATTTTTTATGATTTTTGAGCTGTGATATGGTAAAAATACTACTACTTCTGCTCTAAAGCTGGTGTCTTTATTGCCGTGTTGTTGGGGTCTTGCTTCGTTGACATACTTCTTAAAGCACTAATTTTGAAGAGGGCTTCGGGTTTTTCTCTCCCATTTAATGCTAATTTGTTTTTATGGCTTACTAAATGTACTATTTTAAGCTTCATAAAGATCCAAACTTGAATGCTTTCAACTTTGTTATATGTCAAGCGAACGTGTTTACCGATAAGGGTTTATTGCTAGAAGGTTGTTGGAGTAAAAAAGTGTACTTTTGTTGCCTTCCGTTGTTAGAATTTCCAGGTTATTGTTACTTTTCTTCAAAGTGGTTATTTTGGTTGAGGGACACGGAGTTTGGAGCTGATTCGGCTATTAGGGTCCATTGGGGTCCCTAGTTAATTTGATCGCTGGTTTTTCAAGAAAGCAATTTAGATTCTAGGAAGTTTGTTGAGATCTTTAGGTAATCTCTCGTAACAGATTCTGCCTGGACCATTTTTACCTGAGGATCTAACTTTGGTACCTTCTAAGATTTGAGATAATAGACTTGTCAAAGAGATTAGTGGAATCTGATAAAATAAAAGGTCCTGGAATCATAACAATTTTATCTATTCCAAGCTTCTTTCTTTTTTATATGCGATTTTGAAGAAAGAAGAGATTAGTGGTTGGTGGAGGATGGATTTCTTTAAAGTGATAGGGCTCAGGAAAACCCACAAACCAGACCCAGAAAAGGATTTAGAAGATAAGCCTGTGGCCACAGCCAGAGGAGTCAAGAAATTATAATGGTGGAGGTGGTGATGCTGCATGGAGACATGAAACTCTCAAAATCAAGTTAAGGGTTGCTTTCTATAACGGACAAGCATTTAAATAATTCAAAATCACAGATTGTTAGTGAATCAACCATTTTGTCTCTGTCTGCATGCAAACTATATGACAATGACTATGATTTTATAACCAATGAGGTGAAGAGGAGGTTGAAAGAACTGAGAAGGAACAGTTTTATGTGTTGATCCCTGAAGAAGAGTCATGTGCTGAAGAGGAGGAAGATGAGGAGGCGGAAGGTGAGACGAACTCAAATGAATGGAGGAAGGCAATGGTGGGGTGGGTTTGATGCTCTGTATGACCAGTACTCTGAGCGGATGTTATTTGATTGGATGAGTGTGCAGTAGCTTAATGAATCTGGTAAATGTCACTACGCTATGATCCGGTTCTTTCTGATTGATTTGTGTTTTTTTTTTATTGCAATTGATTTTTAATTAGCATGCTTTGGTGGTATGAAATCTAGCTTGCTGCATTCCCTTGGAGACTTGGGAAAAAATTATTCTGTGTTTTTTCCCTCATGCAGCCATGCTTGTTTAGTTTATCTGTCCATGTGAGTGTCAAATTCTTTGACATATGTTTGGCTCGTCTGATTCAGAATTAGCCTAGCCGAAACATTACTGAGATTACTAGAATTGCCACATTTATTTTAGGATTTCTTGGTGCTGTTGTGTTCCAATTGTATTTAGAGTTTACCTATATGTAACACTACCATACCATTGCTGCTCAAGTCCTTTCTCATGCATTTCCTTTTTTTATTTTTTTTCCTATTAAGGTTTTGAAAGTATGGTTATCCGATAAACTCCTAACTACAGGATTTTGCTGTCTCTGCTTGCTTTTGTTTTCCTTTTTCAGTGCTGCTCTTGTTTCCAGCCTTTTAAAATAGTTTCTGATACTTAAGAGTTATTCCTGTATGGTGAAACAATTTTCCAGTTTTCATCAGAAATAAATGTTCTATTGTATCGCAGGCTGCTATGCCCCCACAACTCCTTCTCCAAGGCCTGCATCCAAGAAGCTGGCATCACCCTTCCGCTGCCTTTCTCTGAAAAGCTAGAAGAACCTGAAGATGAAACAGAGCATCTGCAGCAGGTACAGAATGACCCATATCAAGATATTGAAACTGCATATGTTGCTCAACTTTGCTCAACCTCCACTACCAATACACTTAACTGATTCAGAAAATATCTTGCCAACCCGAAAACCCTGCATGCTACAACCACAGTGCTGAGCTGTTTCAGCAATTCCAAGTTTTATTGCAAAGGTTTTTAGAGAATGAGCCTTTGGAGCAGGAATTTATGCTTGTGCAAGGAATGCCTTGCGTAAATTGCTCCAGGTTCCCAATGCAAAAGGTATGTAATTGTTGCATCATTCATGGGCTTAGTTTAAACCAAAACTACAATTCAGTTTATCTAGTTCCAGTTAACCACCTTATATACTTTCTGTTCAATAAACATGGACGTAGTTCTTGGAGATTTTCCCTTAATATTTTCTTAAACATCTTTTCAGGTTTGGATAAAAAGATACAGAAGAAATAGAATCAGATTATGTGGTCCTGGCCCCTGATCTCCTCAAGATAATTGAGAGTTCGATCCTTAATTCCCACCTTTTCCTGAAGATGTACAAGAAAAAACAACACAATGCCAGTTGTTTGGAAATTAGAACCAGATATTCAACTAATTCAATCTTCGCTTGAGAAGATAAGATTTCTACCATTCTATCTTGTGTATTAGTGTTAAAGATTGCTAGTTACATGCATAGATTGTTCACTGCAAAGCATTTTGTGTGTTCTATTGTTGTTTATTTAAAAAGGGATATCATGGTTGGCTGTGATGACTTTTGTTAAACCTAATACCAAAAATAACAGTCCAACAGGAAAAGAGTAGCAAATTTCTTCTAGTTCTCACGTATGTATATCTTGGAGTTGATAGCTGCTGTAGGTTTTTTGGTAAAATGCCATTGGTGGATATGGTGAATCTTCGGACCACCAATCATTGTTCTGGTATATAGGTGGTGTGCAGAAAATTTGCTTTGGGAAATATCAACTTCATTGACCGATTATCATACATGGTTTGTTTGCTAATGCACGGATAGAGGGCCATTACTAGAGAAAAAGATAAACATGTTCACATCAAATGATACTTTTAATGCATTGGGTCACAGGAAAGGGACCTATACCTTCAGTTCCTAAAACAGATCCATTTTTGTTAATGAAAAGAACTGATCATGTTTTCAAGCTTTTGAGGACTAACTTTTTCTTTTCATGTGAATCTGCAGAAAAGGATAAAACTGAAGGAACTGTGTAAGGATTAAAGAATGGAAGAAGAAATGTTGGCCTCAAACATACAACGATGTCCAACTGTTGTTCAGCCTGGTTCACATCAAAATCTTATCCACGGTTCTCAGGATGGTAAGGATCAGCAAAGAACAAATACGATGGTGTGAAGAAAAGATGAAAAAGATAAACTTGCCAAATGGAAGGTTGCAGAGAGATCCCTCTCCCATCCTTTTCCCTTGTTAATAGGTGTAACGAAAAGCTGAAGGATTGTTGGATGATTAGCTGCAGAAAATCCCGTATTCATGCTCAGATCAGTAGATAGCATGTAGCTTTATTGCGGTAATGGTGCCTTGATCAGACTACTTGCTATCTGTGGATCTGCACAGTTTGTTTTACGAAAGTGGAATGGGATTTCTGTAATGTTTTGCCCTGATTAATTTAACTGAAGACTAAAATATTCAGGAATGTAGAAGTGATGCTGCATTATCTTTAGCTATATTGGAGTTGCAGATTAGCACACCATTTTGTGATTAAAAATTGATTTCCTGCCCTTTATGTTTATTCCAAATTATTTTTGTAAACATTGCTTTATTATGGGTATATTTGCATATTAGCACCTTTAATAATAAAAAATTATTAGCCAAATAACATAGGTGTAAAAAGCTTGTTTTGGTAAAATAATACTATTTGGCAACGTGGTACTTTCTGTTCAATAAACATGGACGTAGTTCTTGGAGTTTTTCCCTTAATCATTTCTTAAACATCTTCAGGTTTGGATAGAAAGATACAGAAGAAAAGTTATCAGATTATGCGGTCTGGCCCCTGATCTCCTCAGGATAATTGAGAGTTCGATCCTTAATTCCCACCTTTTCCTGAAGACGAACAAGAAAAAACAATATAATGCCCGTAACTTGTTTGGAAATTAGAACCAGATATTCAACTGATTCAATCTTCGCTTGAAAAGGTGAGATTTCTACCGTTCTGTCTTGTATATTAGTGTTAAAGATTGCTAGTTACTTGCATGGATTGTTGTTCCTCTGAAAAGTATCCCTAAAAAAAAAAACACCTTCACATGAACATGGAAAATAAATACACCTTTAAGAGGGTTTTGAAATCAATATTTCATCACAATGTCCAGTAACATGCAAGTATTGTTCAAAAATTCATCTAGGGTTTAGAAATGGATGTGGCGGTGTCAGCGCGTCGCTTATGTTACTAGTGGCGTGCTGATACACGGGACGGCGCGTGGTTGGTTGGATAAGGTGGTTCTCTTTCTCCTCATCACTCACATGCTAGCGGTGTCACTATCAACCACCCGAAATGAAAGTTTCAAGCATAGGAAGTTTTGGTTGACATCTCGCTTTGGGTCGTCAGCTTCATTGTGGTTTGGGTCAATGATGCTGGTCTGGTCGGGGTAAGGTGTTGGTGAAGCCGTGAAGGGACTGTCAGTTCAATTTGGAAATGGGTTGTTGATTCACCGTGATGTAGGGAACCGATTTGGCTAGAAAGAAAGAGGGCGGTTGGATCGATTCTTTTCGGAGGCTATGGTGGTGAGGCCAGTGGCTAACTTTGGCAGAGAAGGCGGGGAGAGAAGGAGGCTATGATTTTTCTAAAACCGGCAAGTGCGTGTGTAAAGAAGCTTGTTTTTATCAAAATACTGAAATTGTTCAGCACCCTTCCCTTTTTTATAGCATTATCTTCAAATAAATTTGATATTTTTCTTTCACCAAACTCACTCTCGCATAGATAATTGTTTTGACCAGATCTAAAATAAAGTCAACCACAAGATAAGTCTTCAAGCACATTTCTCTCCTCTATGCTCTACAATAATCCAAACAATCCATTATGTTTCTAAGTTTGCTCCAAGCAATCCATTCTCTACTCCCAAGCTCGCCATCTTCGTCTGTTCTCAAGCTCTAAACTCTACAATAATTTAGAAAAAATCTCCGATATTTAATAAAACAAATCTGAATAATAATTTATATTTCAAAAATAAACTACACATCCCTATCCCTATTTATATTAGTTCAAGACTTAGAATGCTTACAGAAAAAAGATTCATAATTAAAACATAACTAATAAAATCCGTCTAATATTAAGATAGTTAAATAGTAAAATACTAATTAAATTAAAATTCTTGATATAAATTGGAAAAAAAGAAGAAAAAAAACGCAAAAGACCATTAAACTATGCAATGTGTATATACTAGTTATGGAAACCAAGTATACATAACTAGGTGGCATCAAAACAGGAGTCAT
>Ga0307517_10014826_pt1 | contig 10422 bp, 7 predicted proteins | sample 23_EM_MG_FD_194515 | JGI IMG/M metagenome (GOLD analysis project Ga0307517, IMG submission 194515) | Populus trichocarpa ectomycorrhiza microbial communities from riparian zone in the Pacific Northwest, United States - 23_EM | ecosystem: Host-associated > Plants > Roots > Unclassified | place...
CAGGAATCAGGATACCATCTGCTGTGTAACCTTACTAAAAGGCAGTAATGATTTTCTGCTCTTATACAATTTTCACACCATATTAGACAATGAACACTTGATAAACTAACTATATTAGAAAGAACAGTTTTTTTTTTCATGCTATGCCACAACCTGTTGCATACCAGCATTAAATTGCTTTCTTATATTTTGCGCAAGTCATTAATTGTTGATGAAGGTACCTTGCAGATCATATGTTCACAAAAAGGTGGGGGAATGAGAAATGTGGCAGAAACATCTAACCTGATTTGCTTGCAAAGACATATAAATATTCACTGTTTGGAACCAAACAGGTGCCCTAGTTTCAAATTGAAAATAACATGACCAAATGCAAGAGAGTATACATGCAAGGAAAGATGACTATCATCGAAATTATGATCAAAACTAGCACTTCACTTCTCACTTCACACACTGCCAATGACAGCCTATAGCGTGGTTAAACGTTAGGGTTCTCAAACCCTAAAGTTACAGACCTAAACTATAGAGAAATTTAGAGAAAATTCTGTAGTGTTTTATTAAAAATCTCAATAATAATCTTCTTCTCAAAATAAACTACACATCTATTCATATTAGTTTTAAAAAAAATGATGGGAAAGGATTCCTAATTAAAACTAAAATCATTTATAGAAAAGGATTCCTATTTAACACTTACCTGGTTAATAGAATCCATCTAGCATTGGGATTTCTAAATAGTAAATCACTAATTAACTTAAAGTCCTAATCTAAATAGGAAAAAGATTCTAAAGACAACAAGAAAAATAAAGACAATCTCGCATAGTAACTTCCGAACCTTATTTAAACGTCTTTTCCGATCATCATGAAATTTTAATTCAATAGAAAACAGGGCATTCAGAATCTTCTGTCAAAATTTTAGCTCGATCCAACGGTCAGATTAAAAATTATGCTTGATTTACCAAACGGTATCTCGGACTCTTATTAAACTCCTCAAAACCTAAATTTTAACCATTAATGAAATAATACAATAAACATTATTATGCCAAGAATATGAAAGAAATTTCCCCACGTCAGTCCCCTCTGCTTCCAAAAAACTCGCCCTCAAGTTATCTTCAAGAATTGAACTCTTCCACTCAAAGCGAACAAATATTTTGAATATAACATTGTAGCCAACATTTTCACAAAATAGCATGTCCTTGACCGGTGAACTTCAAAATCTAATTTATATGCACATTTTAAAGGAAACTCCATATTTAATGTTCTACTTTCTGCTCCTATAAAGTCCACTTGTAGTTTTTTCACACTTTTTTTTTCAAGCTTGACCTTATTATCATCTATGACTTCCAATACTTCAACCTTTAAATATAAAGAAACTTCAAGATAATCTTTGAAAATACTTTTAGGAGAATTGTAAGAAATTATCATGTCCTCCATGTCTTTGTTTATAAGATTTTCATCCATGACTGAAAAATCATTGTTTGTCACTGGCTTCTCCAACTTAAAATCAAAAGACTAAAATTGTTTGTCAACAACCTCTTTGATCACGTTATCTTCAACATGATTAGATAACTTTGAGATTTTGCTTTCACCAAACTCCTCCATGTTTTTCCTTCTTGCCTTTTGAGAAGGTTGAATGTAAGGCAAATAGTAATAATCTATTTGCTTATCCACCCAATATAAAATCTCTTTATAATCATCTTGTATAAACTTCAAAATTAATGATTGTCCCAAATCTTGCAATGAAATTAAATGCATACAAATAGAATTTTAAAGTCTAGAGATTCAAACCACCATTCTCTAGCACCACAAGAAAGTTTGTATACAATAAATCCTACTTTTAGTTGATAAGGAACCTTATTGAAATAAAAGTAAGCTTCCAATTTTGTCAACCACTTAATAAATCTTTTCTTTGAAAATCTCCAATTATTGAAAGGAATCTCATCAAATTCAGAAGCAGGTCTAGGCTTTGGTCTACCTCGAGGTAAGTCTCCAAGCAAGTTACTCTCCTCTTCACAATCCCTGTTTGCATTACCCATTAGCCGAGCTAACTGTTATGGTTTGCTCTAAACAATCTAGTTTTTGTTCCTGGGCCCACACAGCGCCATAGAGAACCTCCACTCTTGCATCGCAGAGTGGGTTACTACAGTCTTCATCCATCAAAAAGGCCAAACTACTCTAATATCAATTGGTGCCATATAACTTGGTTAAAAGTTAGGGTTCTCAAGCTTTATGATACAGACCTAAGCTGTAGAGAAATTTAAAAAAAACTCTAGTGTTTTATTAAAAGTTTTAATAATAATCTTCTTCAAAATAAATTAGACACCTCTATTTATATTAGTTTTAAAATTCTTTATGGAAAAAAATTCTTAATTAAAACTAAAATATTTTATAGAAAGGATTTCTAATTAAGACTTACCTAATTAATAGAATTCATCTAGAATTTGGATTCCTAAATAGTAAAGTACTAATTAACTTAAAGTCCTAATCTAAATAGGAAAAAGAATCCAAATACAACAAGGAAAAAAAAAACAATCTTGCACAGTAACTTCTGAGCCTTATTTGAATGCCTTCTTGATTTCCAATCATCATGAAATCTTAACCCAATAGAAAACAAGACCTTTAAAATCTTTTATAAAAATTTTATCTCGATCCAACAGTTAGATTAAAATTTATGCTTGATTTATCAAACTACATCTTGAACTTTTATTAAACTCCTTAAAACCTAAAAAACTTAACCATTAATGAAATAACACAATAAACATTATCATGCCAAGAATATGGAAGAAATTTCCCCATGTCAGCCAAGCACAAGTACTCTAACAAAAACAGACATATTGGGTGCCCAGGACCAGTATAAATTGAAGGAGAGCGTAAATCATAAAAAAATATATTAAACTCAATCACCTTTTCTTCTTCTAAAAGTTCTTCGACTGGTCTATATGCTGCAGCGATACATAGGTTCTGAAAAACAAAATTCCAGACAATTAAGGCCATATATTTTCTTCCAAGAAACGCAAATTTGAAATTAGAAGCAACCAATACTGCATTACCTTCAAATCACTTCCGGAATATCCCTCAGTTGCATTTGCAAGTTTGTCAAACTGGAAGTCAGCTTCTAAATTTTCTCTATTCAAAATTATTCTGAGAATCTTCATACGATTTTCGGCGTCTGGTAGGTCCACATGTATTCTAAACAATGATACAACACAATTATACAAGTGACATTGCTATTGCTTTAAACAGCAGCAGACACGACATATGGAAACATGGCAAGCTTTAAACAGCAGCAGACATATGGAAACATGGCAAATATGATATCTTAAACCAAAAGATAGGCTGCAATACTAAAAATACCAAGGCATTTCCTCAAGCAAACTTGCCTCCTAGGTAACCGGCGGATTACAGCATCATCAAGATCAAATGGTCGATTAGTGGCACCAAGGATAAGGATTCTCTGGCTATCTTTTGATCGCAATCCATCCCATGCTGCCATGAATTCATTTCTCATTCTTCTTGTAGCTTCATGCTCAAAAGAGCCACCACGAGCACCAAGCAAACTGTCAACCTACACATGCAAAATCCAGTTAACAGAATAGCATTCCAAATGTAAGAGGTGTTTAGGAAATGTCATAGGAAAGTAATGTTCACGCTGTTTGTTGTCAAAATGACCCCAAATGAGGTAGAAAAGGGAAAGGGAAAGGAAGATTATTTATCAAAACACCATTCACCTGATTATTGTACAGACACCTACAGGCAAGAAATGGAGAAACTAGAGAAAGATGCAATTTGTTTTTCCCAATTATTAAATTATGACAACATTTTCTACAAGAATTTCTCCATATACTGAAAAGTTTCTCAATTTAAAAAAAAAAAGTTTCACAGCACAATTTGTGACACAATGATACAAACAACAAATATTTATCACTTTGCAAGGACATTAGAGACCTACAATTTACAGAGAATATAATTCAAAATCAATTTCCACCGATATTTTAACACTTAACCCATTAATCTATCATAAATCTCAGTGATGATCATGGGACAGGCCATTGGTGCACACAAACAAACTGTTAAAAGAACTCCATGGTTATCTTATTTGCTGAGGAAGCTTCACCAGCATCCAAATTGAAGTAGTCAGATTAAGAACTAGAAAAGAAGATAAGGATGAAGGTTTGCGAAGATAACTTTCATATTTCCCTGTATTTTGTAAACAACATTTTTACTGCATGAAAAAAAAAGTGAGATAGATCTGTTTCTGGAAGTTCTCAGTGTTCCACAATAGCTTCTTTCTATTATTCACATCCTGACTTTTACTAAGGGTAAAAATTGTATACTGAACAATATTATATCATGAGGACAACGAAATTTAACTTTACAAGTGCAAAAGTTGGTTTCTTTATGCAATGCAATAACCAGTTTATTTACTTTGTCACACACACACTCATGCACACGCGTACACTGAAAAAGGAGAAACTCACCTCATCAACAAATATAATGACAGGAGCCAGCTTGCTGGCAAAGGAGAAGAGAGCCTTTGTGAGCTTTTCAGCATCTCCAAACCACTGTCTCGGGAAACAGGAAAACATCAAGTAACATACAGAAACAAAAGACAATGACTAAACAAACTGAAAGTACTCAGCTATATCAATAATCAATGATTTAGCAGCCAGTATTTTGTATAGAAGACATCTGTTTCTGAAAAACTACCAACAGAAGCATATGTATACCGGTGCTAATTTTTTTCTCAAATTTAATGTAAAGAAACAAGATAACATACAAGCAGGCATTTATGTATATAATAGCCTTTGTATCACATGCAAAGCATGCGATGCTTTGTCCTTTATAACTTAAGTTGATGTTTTTAGATCAAAATCAGTTCGGATGTGTTAAAATGCCATGAATTCATATCACACATAAGAAATGAAATAAAGAGCTTTTGAGCTTTGTGCTCTTGTGTCTCTGTACTCTTTTGTCCCAAGCATCCTTAATAGGTTTAGAACCCACTGGCAGGATGAATTTGTTACCTGACTCTTTCTGAAAGAAAAAAAATTAATAAAAGCAGTTCTTTTATTGTAGGTAAAAGAATGTGAAACATGGCTAAATTCTTCATCTTGGAACCTAAACCTCACTAAATGGATACAACATCCATTTTTTATTGTACCTTTGAAGTAAGAGTTGAACCAGTTATGCTGATAAAGTTTGCCCCTGCCTCTGTTGCAAGCGCTTTGGCAAGAAGGGTTTTCCCAGTTCCAGGAGGTCCAAAAAGCAAAATCCCTTTGCAAGGCTGGAAAAAAGCTTTACAAAATCACACTCTGAAATAAGGCTAACAAATAATTGTTCATGTGAAGAGTAAAATCAGTACCCGCAGCAAATTTCCATGAGAGAAAAGTTCTGGTCTCCTCATTGGAAGAATGACAAGTTCATTCAAAGCCTTCTTCACTTCTTCAAGAGCACCTACGTCATTGAATTTGACACCAATTTCACCTGGAGCTACCACAGCTGAGACAAAGTTGCTCTCATACTCATCTTTGGCCAAGTTCTGCTGATATTTATATTCAATAGATCAGCACATAGTATGTAAAGCTTTCAACATACTCAAAGCATTGAGAAGAGAAAATGTATACACATGCCTTCAAATTCTGTGATGGCTTTTCAGATATGGTTTCTTGCTCCTTCAACCTCACAATCGCCATCTCAAGGCTTCCCATGAAAAAGAACAGATATCAGCTTCTAGGTGCCAAAAATTTGACTAACATACAACGATGGGGTAGGCATACCTTTCTCGGGGCAAAGACAATCGATCCCCTTTTATGCATGGGAGCAGGCATGATGATAAGTAATGATTCTTAGCCCAGCCAATGACTTTTTCAGCCTCTGAGGAAAAAAGAAAGAAAAAAAGAAATTCTTAGCCCAGATCCAAATGGTGTATCAGAAAAGAAATTCTTCAACCTTCATTTGTAAAGTTGAACTTGTCAAACTAGTTAGGCTCGTAAACATTTTTGGAAAAGCAACGGTAAAGTTTATCAGGTTGATATTAAACTTGGGACTTTTTTCTGGCGGAGAAAACTTTCATTTTGTATTTCTCTTCCCTAAAAATCCATATTCAACATAAGGATATTGTGATCTTGAATACGGAACCAACAGTTCAATAATAAGCTGAAATCGGCTCAAATAACAAGCTTCAGTTTCTTACTCCGCTTTGTTAGAATGAGGCCATCAGTATTTATATGCAATAGGTCCATGCATGACATCTCATTTTCTTCAAGAACCTGCAATAGAATTATATCAGTAAATTTCGAAGACAAATGGGTATTAAATTTCCTAGTGCAATTTGCAATTTCAAATAGTCCACTCCATGCAACAGTTAAAACTAAGACACTGCTGTGATTGAAACGAACTTTGACAGTGACTCCCTACCTTGTGCAGTTCAATTAAATTGCTCCTTGATATCACAATTCTTCTGTCCTCTTCAACCTGTTTATTGAATGTTCTAAGAAGATCTTCCTCCTGCAAGAAGCAAGCAAAAATATAAACCAAAACAAGTATAAAAAAATTAAAGAGATAATGCCACATTTAAGATATAGTAGAGTACTATATCTAATCAGGACAGAAGTCAGTGCAGTTTGACAAGAAGGATCTCTAGTTCCAACCCTACCATCTAAAGCTGAAAGTAAGCTTCAGTCATGGTCTCACAAGACACCAAAGCCTGTAAAAGAATCCCTACCACTACATTTTCCTTAAAAGGAAAGCACATTCACTTAAGCACAGTCAGGCCAGCAAATAACATACTTTTGTTCAATTCTAGGCACTAAACGGCACACTATACATTTTTATTAAATTGTGCGAGCTAACAACTTCTTGGCTCCTAAATTAACATTTAGCTTTAGTAGAACACTGATCACTCATGCACTCTTATTGATTCTAAGCCATACATCACTCATCTTCCTAGAAAGCATGGTATCAAAGAATGCACTTTACGGGATCCCAAGAAAGAAGAGGGGCAAGGTAGGAAAGAATAAGTAAAACAAAAACATGAGAAACAAGACACTAGTACACAACAGTTATACTATACAACAAACATCTTTTCATTATTTGAAACAGATCAGAATAAATACAACAGTCATTTACCAACTTTTCATTATTTGAAACAGGTCAGATTAAATACAAAAGTCAATTACCTTTGGGGGATAGAGGCACAAAATATTGGTGAAGAGCTTAGTTATGTCATTTTCATTGGACCTCTTTGCACCTCTGAGTCCATCAGTGAGGTGCTTCAAGGAGAGAGGCTGAAAGATAAATCAGTTCTCAGTTAATTACATAGAAACAATAATGAAGCTCAAAAGCTGCCTTGGATAAATATGATACTAATCAATAATTTTCTTTCAAATTTACAACGTTTTAAGAGTTTTGCAAGCCTTACCAGCTTTGCCAGCCGTCCAAGATTCGGGAGTAGCATTGTCTGTTGAATATGAGATTCAGAGAGAAAAGATACTAATGAAAACAAAAAGGATGGGAGAGAATGGTATCTACAGCTTATGAAAACAATTGAAAATGGAATCAAATGCTTCCAACATGTATGTATGTGTGCATATAACTTGAAAAACTTTAGAAGCTTACAAATCTTTCTTTCTCCTTTGACCCAGTTTCAGCTTTGTTTTGTCCACATATCAAAACAACAGGACCTGATAATTTGTCAAACATTTCTTGCACCTTGCTTAAAAAATCCTTGCGGTTTGACTTGGGAACCGCCCTAGACAACCACTGAGAAGAATCTGGAAAATAGACAATAAGGGGTTGCACAGAACACAAAACCTGCAAATGAGGGAAGAACAAACATCAATTCTTAACAGCAAAATCAAGGAGAGGGACACTGGACAGCGAAAAGGAATACCAGGCAATAATACCTCACATAAAACCTCCATCGCAATATAGCAATATTCTATCCCAGTGTCGGGATCATGCTCAATATCCTTAGCTACACAACAGCCAAAGTTAGGTTATTTACAGACACAAACACTGACAAATATATAGTTAAAGGGGAAGCCAGTTTTAAATTTCAAAATTGACTTTTTAATTCAGAACTTCCAAATGTTGCTTCAACACCTCATACAATTTCCATACAGTTGATGACTGTGATCAACTTTACATCATTTCAGTTTAAACAGGTAGTTAAATCCTCACTGATGCAAGAAATTACCATCTATCCAATAAACTGGTGCTTTTGCAGGCTGCTCCATGAGCTTCTCATCCTTCTCTCCATCATCTTCTTTGTTGTCATTACTGATATCTAAAATCACAGCGACTCGATCTCCATTCACCTCATATACCTCCCCAAGTTGACCGCTTGATAAAGGCCTGAAAACATAACACTCTCTGATCAAAAGTTCTGCCTGTCAATTTTATGGATATGAAAGTTCATGCACTGTAATGCCAATTGAGTTAGTGTTCTCCCACAGCTGATGGCCAAAACTCTCTGAGCTTTGATAGTCCAAGGCAAAGTGCAAGTCTGATGAGACTAAAGGTGTAATTGAGCTGTTAAAGGAAATGAGAACTTGTATCTGGTTAAGGCAATTCCAAAGAAAATTTATGGCTAGAATGATTATCACAAGTTTCACTTGACATTAGTCCAAAGGGTAGCATATAAGGCTAAATCATAAAAGGTGCAGAAGATTTCATATGTTGCATCATCAAAGTTGAGAATTAAATGTTAGAAGACAAAGCCTCGGAAAAGAAAAGGACTGTTCATTTATTCACCACTCTTTCTATTCTTTCAAATTGTCAAAAGTAATATGCCTACAAATCTGAAAGGAAATGAGAGCTTATATCTGGTTAAGGCAATTCCAAAGAAAATTTATGGCTAGAATGATTATCACAAGTTTCACTTGACATTAGTCCAGAGGTAGCATACAACGCTAAATCATAAAAGATGCAGAAGATTTCATATGTTACATCATCAAAGTTGAGAATTAAACGTTAGAAGACAATGCCTCATAAAAGCAAAAGACTGTTCATTTATTCACCACTCTTTCTACTCTTTCAAATTGTCAAAAGTAATATGCCTACAAATCTGAAAGTTGCTGTGTTTGCCCAAAAATATGAACTTGGAAAAAGCAGGGTATGCAATGCTGCCAAAAGATTGTGATAGCAGAAGAACACTGTGACCTCAAAGTTGTCTGCAAGTCAAACCACACCAAATCTAGCAAGTATTACCAGAAACTCAGCATCAACTGATTATCATCTAGAATTGTGCACCAACAGTTTGCTGGTTACAACTTCATCAGAATCATCCACTCTATGAAGAATGTATAGCCAGGGACAATAGTTGTCACTTAACCTAGTAAATAAATATTGAAGAAAAGCTGTTTATCTATCAATTCAAAGGTGCTGATACTATACAACTTTGCATTTGTCTCTCATCACATCTACATGCTGTAAAGTTGCTGAAAGGAAATTATCAGTTTCCTACTGATACCTAAAAGTTTCATATGAAGACAAACATATATTAATTGTTTACTTTTTAGACAGTACATTAGGCATGCAACTGTTATCAGCATGACCAGTGATGTTTTTAAGCTTCATTCAGTCTCTATGTATTTGCTTCAATTAGTTAACTATAACTATGCAGATCTTGGTGTCTTTATAGCTACAAGTTCTGGTTGATTTAAAAAATTTCTTGTAAAATCAATAAGCTAAATCCCTGGTGCAAAAATATTTGATATGCTTCAGAAAAAGGGAAAAAATGATTGATACACTTAAAGTGCTTTAAAAAAGTTACAGAGATAGGTCTCCATCCCAGAGAATTATCCTTTAAAAGAAAAATTGTCATGATTAGCAGGGTAGTTGAAGAAGTTTGGAAGGATGTGGGAACTGTGCTAAGTAGTTGGAGCATGTAAGTATTTAACTGTTTGATTCAACGATAGCAAATGCATCTACATTTGCTCTCTAGAATGGACCAAAGTTGGAATTGCTTGATTCAGAATATAAAAGCAAAAGCACACATCAGAAGGCAGGAACCTCTAATAACTCCATCTTTGTGAACCATGTAATCCCACCCACCAAAGAAAATAATTCTGTCTGGTGCAATAATCACAAGAAAGACTGCACAAATGAAAGGAGCTGCCTTGGAACTGTATGCTGACAGAAAATGAAGCAACCAAGAGCACATTCAGCTCCAATAAAATGTCAACAGTGCAATGGCATCTATATCAACGTTAACAATAATTATCACATTTGAATTGGACACAACACAAGAATCTTTTGAAATAAGCATTGCCCTTTGCAGCTACTTCAGGATAAATTGGTTTTCTTGACTTCATCAGGTCTTTGGTGCAAAAGTTTTAAAAGAGTATCCATACCAGACATGTAGAGAGATTGGAGAGCTTTTTTCTTCTGATTATGAAATTTTCTTGTTCTAATTTTTGTACTACA
>Ga0307517_10014828_pt1 | contig 10419 bp, 3 predicted proteins | sample 23_EM_MG_FD_194515 | JGI IMG/M metagenome (GOLD analysis project Ga0307517, IMG submission 194515) | Populus trichocarpa ectomycorrhiza microbial communities from riparian zone in the Pacific Northwest, United States - 23_EM | ecosystem: Host-associated > Plants > Roots > Unclassified | place...
TATATATATATATATATATAAACAAAAAAAAACTTAATTAAGGATATTTCAGTAATTCTACTTCTGGGGGACATATCTAGCCTTCTAGGAACTTGTTGCCGTTTAAGAGCAAGACCCAAGAAGTTAATGTCGTGGAGCGTGAGCTTGTAAGAACTCCCCCCTCATGCGTTGTTGCCCTAAAAAAGAAATAGTTGCAGCTTGATCAAAACTCTAAAAACCCTCGTGTCCAACTTTCGATTGTTGTTTCCTTCTTAAGATAGTTCACCTGCAACTTTGAATGGTTAGCTGCCTAGCTAGTTAGGCCAAGTTTGATTCAAAATTTGATCAAATCGTAATGAAATCGAGTTTTCTAGCAACCTTTCTGGTTTTCATCCCTAATTTCCACTTCTGGACTGTTTTTATAACAAAAAATACCAAGATAAAAATAGCATGGCAACTGGTGATTGATTTGACGCTATAATTTTTAAGATATTTATAAGCAGATCTTAGATATTTATATATAAGCAGATCTTTTTACAGATTACACAACAAAGATAAACTCAGTAAAAAAGTTAAGATATTCAGGATATAGACTTACTCAAACAAAATGGATAAGTTCAAGGTTATCAGTGTTACCTCAGCATAGAATGATTTCATGCTTTCTGAAGAATATATGTACAGCATTGGCCGCCAGACATACATTAGAATCTTAGATATATATATATATCAAACACAAGAAACAATTATAAAATATAGTATAACAGTAAAGGGAGCTCCCTTCAGTCCAATGATAGGAAGTTTAAGATTTAATTTGTCTCCCGCATCACTCATTCATTTACTGGGTAATCTTAGCTCATAACTCAGTATTTGGATGAATGAGTCGGTAACTAATTAAATCATATTACTATCTATAAGTGGACCGAAAAAAGCTCTCTTATCTATTAATTATCATCTACACAACAAAACATTACAAACAAAATGCAGTGCATGGTTAAAGAAAGAGAGATTCACTAGATAAGAAATTCACAAAAGATTCATCGGTGCTAAGGTGAAAATCTTAATGTAGATCTATGCAACTCTTATATAGATGCACATATCCATGGTTTATGACGACTCCATGTAACCCTTCTAATCATACTAGCTAGACACCATCCTCGAAAATATCATAACCAAGTTCGAAAAGGATATATAGAACTGGTAATCATACAAGTTGAGTGTGGAAACTGCGTGTGAGAGAGGTGGGGTGGGGGTGAAGAGAGCAGCTGCTGAGAAAAGTAATCTCAAAAAGGGAAGATAGAGAATGGAGGTGGGGAGCTCTCATAATCACAAGCTATATAACTAACAACTCATGAATATTTGAGAAGAGGAAAGGCTTTATATATAGGTAAATGGAAGGCAGGAACCGGAGAACAAATTATTATTAGTATTATTTTAAAAGAAAATACCATTAGTAAAGAGACTTATTCATATTCTCCCTTTGCTTTTTCCTGCTTCCATGTTATGAGTGTACAATCCTCCTGCCAATCCCTTGCATTATGGACAGCCCATCACTGCTTTGCATATGCCCTTTTTTTTTATATAATTGATTTTACCATGAACTGTATTCTTTCTTAATAATGTATATCATGGACTGTACTTGGTACTTATTTAAACAAAGATTGTACTTGCATTCAAGCCCTATTAATCTAGGGTAAATTTTTTAGCCCTAAGGGACAGAATCTTGTTTATGTAAACAGTTTGGTCTGGAGGTTTAAATTCATTTTTTTAAGTATCCAATGTTCCAAGGAAAACGTTCCAAGTTTTAGATTTCTAATTGAAAGTTTCAAAGCTGAATCCTAAAAAAACATGTCGAAATTTAAGAACTGGGATCCCAAATAACCATTATTAATTTTATTCTCTACAGGTATGTTTAACTAAACAACAAGGGTACGTTACTCTTCAATTCTTTTTATTTTTCTGTCCCTTCGTTTTCTTTTCTTTTCTTTTTTAGTTTTCTTCCTTATTTAACTTATTCCTTGTAATTAACCGCGTGAATAATTTGGATTGTAATACAAATTAATCACAAGTTTGTAATATTTAAAAAAAAATATTATTTTCATGTATTTTAAAAAAAAAACATTTTAAAAATTAATCATTATAACACTCTCAAACACTATTTTAATTAAAGCGTCAGAGAATATCAATCATTAAAACCCTAAAAAAAAATTAAGAGAAAACCAACATCTCTATCAATTCTCTGTTTTTCTAATTGATTTTCCATGTTAACTCCCTCTTTAAGGATGCCAAGGAAACTAACTGATTTTAAGCCCTTACACATGAGCGATATAGTAAGAACGCATTCTGAAGCCTTAGAATACTAGGTTATGTTTGGTTGGAGAATTAATTATAAAGCTTAAAATTTATCTTCGTTAAAAGAAATTCTGATATGAAGGAATGAGAAGGGAAGGGATGAAAAAGTGTTTACCCACCATCATTGGGCCGGATAAATAAGAAGAGAAATGTATGAGAAACACAGAATGTTTTTGGATAGAAAAGGAAATATTACATAATTAATATTAATGAAACAGATAGGATGAAATAACAAATGAAGTTGAAAAATGTTTATTTATTAAAAGGAAATTAAGTTGGATTTTCCCAAAAAAAAAAGAAGCATAAAACTAAAATAATAATTTAATTTTAAAAATTATAAAACTCATGTTGGAAATGAGAGCTTGGAAGACAATGAAGGTTAATAATCAACCTCTATTACCCTCCACCATGCTCTCTCCTCGTCTCCCACCCCTTCCCCCACGAAAAAACCCTCCACCAAAAAAACCTAAACATCAAATCAGAGAAGAATCTTCTCCTAATCAAGCCAAACTTAACACATACAAACTATATTTTGAATGGTTTCCTTCCTGGATTGATTTTTGGGCTCTAAAGAAAACCTTTTCAAGTATAGCATAGTTTAGGATATCTTCATTGCCAAGAAAATAATAAAGCTAGGAAGGAGATTTGGATCTTCGCACCTTTAGTTTGTACTGTCATTGAATTTCTTGTTGACTCGGTGGATTAATGAAGTTTCGTTTGGGATTTTCAAGCAAAGTGCGGATGTTGCAAAATTTGAGAGGAAGAAGGATGATGTGGAATTGAAACTGTTTAGATCGAGTACCCAGATGGATAAAAAAGTTCTCATAAACATTCAAATTGCGCGACGAGAGAACTTATTCTGAAGTTGTAAGCTCGCAGCAACCATATTGCAAGGCTAAAGAGGACGTTCCGGTGAGTTTTTAGAAGTTGTAAGCTCGCAGCAACCATATTGCAAGGCTAAAGAGGACGTTACGGTGAGTTTTTAAGGCAATAGAAGATATATAGTATCGAATGTTATATACCAACTCCTGAGGATCCTGATGATGTCGTGGACAGACAACTCTATTCCAGACTAATCTAAGGTTACATAACTATATATACCAGTACCTTTGATGTCGAGTCGGCCGAGATATTCTGCTCACTCTATTTATAGCAGACATAAAAATGCTCAGGAGTTCTCATATAGAATTCCTGATGATGGGTAGAAGCTAAATCTCTATGGAGGCAAAAGGCAAGGACAAAGTGCTATAAGATAGGGGATAGGAATTCTAGATTTTTCCATATAGTGGCTTCTTAACCTAGTAGGAAAATGGCAAGATGAAGATTAATTAAAGCCATAACTGATACCTTGACAGAACCAACTGCTATTAAGAATCAGAAATTCGGTTTTTCCTATAATATTATTGTTGATTCTTGGGATGGGATGGAGATTGGAGCTGCTGATTTCGAATTTTACAATAGCAATATATGTTGATGCTTAAGGAGCCGGTTGCTATGGATGAAGTCAAAGCAGAAGTTTGAGACCATGATGGCAGAAAAGCCCCATACTTTCTGTATCTTTGAAACTAAAGCATACATGGAATTAAAATTTAATTTCACTTGTGATTTGAATTCAATCATAATTTTTTATAGTTTTTATATTTTGAATAAGATATTAAATTAAATAATTGAATTCAATTATATTATTTAAAATACATGTAAAATTAAATTGAATTAGTAATCTTAACTATTTTGCTTTTAATTCAGAAATTATTTCATTTCACTACATAAAAAACATTTATTTTTATGAAAGTGAAAATAAAATTTGTAAATTATTTTATCATTATTAACCAATGATTATTGTTGACAACAAAAACATATTATTTCTTTTAGTAATAAAGATATTCTTATATCAATTTTCATATGATTTTCATACAATAAAATGATTTCATCTACTTTTAAATAAGCTATTCAGCGTTAAAAATATATATTTATAAAAAAAATATTATATTTCAATATCATTTAGCAAATAAACACATGTTCAGCCGATAACTTTCTCTTACCTGCATTATTTTTAAGCGATTCTCTCACTTCTCTCAAACTTATAAACTGAAAAATAAATAAAATAATTTTTGGGACCTAAACTACAATTTCAAAAATCATAAGGACCCAAAGGTAGACAAATGAACATAGGGGACCAAAAAGAACTTTTTTGCATGAAATTGAAATTGGCCAAGGGGTTTCTTCTTGTTTTATACTTTGATAATTTTTTGTTGAATTGGTTTGATGTCTAAAAATTTATAACAAATTGGTCAGTATATAAAGCTGCAATTAAAAAATTAAAAAGTGTGAAGACTAAAATGAAAAAAATTTGAATTGCTGTGGATTGCTATAATATTTTAACTAGATATTTTAGTATATTTTATAATTATTTGAATTTACAGTTTAATGTTTATTATGAAGATTTAATCTTAATTACATCAATTTTTAAATATAATTATGATAAAATTATCTAACATTAAAGATACCTATAATAAATTTTACTAAGATCTTAGTGACATTCAACATAAGTATGGTTATAAATTACATCATATAAAAGCTTATTTTAACTAGCAAAACTAGATAATTGGTCTGCACTTCATTGTTGATCGAAATAAAAGTTTTTTTTTATATAAAAAAAGTGCAAACATATTTATAATGTTTTTGTTTTATTTGAAAGAAACATGTCACCAATAAATTTAAAATATGGTGCATATAAAGTATTTAAATATCAAGATAACAATTATTTCAACCGACCAGACCAACCTAAAAAGAAAAAAATTCATACAACAAATTACTACAAAATTACTACAGAGAATATTTGCGAACTTTGTTTGACTTAAAGTTGGGATGTTAATGCAGTAAGTTCTTGCATATTCAAGTTAAATATTATTTAATGATGAAATAAGAATTTGTAAAATTAAATGAAAGGGATAAAATGCCTATAAACTTCTGAACAAATTGCCAAAATTAGACTTGATTTTGAAAAACAGATTAAAACAGGGGATTGCGTTTGCTGGGCCTCGTCTAAACCATGCCTTCCAAATTGGATATTGGACGAGTCATCTTCGTAGTCTAACCAAATTATTTACAAGAAATCTTTTTTTTCCCCTCAGAAATCTCAATTTGTATTTAAATCCGAAATTATAATTTGAGAAAGAAATTCAGTAATCAACCAATCACGGGAAAACAGAACATGTTCATCCTTTCCAAATTTCAGCAGTGGTAACGGTCATTTCAATTTATTTCAAGGGAAAGTGTGACTGATTGCTACTTTGGTATAAAACAATAATATGTATGCTCACATGTGAAGATAATAGAAGGGATAAGATACCCTTTATCACGAAGTTTAGCCACATGTAAGTTGCCTACTACGGGAGAGCTCTAACATTGGAGAAAAAATGTTGGAGATGCTAGAAATTGGACCCTGTGATAATCCCTACCAGATGGGGTTCTTAACAGGGCAGAGGTTTTCAAATAAGATTAGAAGCAGGTTATCTACTGACCTCGTTCTTCAAAATCAGCTCCTTCCTTTTGCTAAAACACCAGAATCACAGGCACTGATTAAAGCACTCACCATTAACAACCAAAAGAAATTTCCAAAATACTGGGATGAGCTATTAGGGACTGCAGAAGGAAGTGGAGTGCCTGTTCTTTATGTAATGATCATCATTCAGGTTTATCAGAGCTGTATTATATTAGCACCTAATATACAATTAGTCAATAATTGCTCATGTATGTATGCAGATGATATTAATCAACTTCAGAAAGGAGATTCTTCCGTTTCTTCCAAAGAGTACTGCAGCAAATTCAAATGCAGACACCAGCCTTTACAACACGCCGGATGACTGTTCTGATGTTCTTGTTGTTAGTGATTCTATGGCCATTGCAGCACATAATGAAGATGCAAATGTTGCCCTAGTTGGCCACACGTAAGCTTTTAATTCTAGTATATCCTAGGTTTTTCTAGGACCAAATCCATTTTATTCAATTCAAGAGTTTCCTTTTCTTTTCTTCTTTTTATCGTGCGACCTTTTCATGTGGGGTTTGCAGGTATATAATCAAGGCAACTTTGCCAAATGGGTTATCCTTTGTTGGCTACACATATGCAGGAGAGCTTCCAAGCTGTGCGTTTGGGTTCAACAGTAATGGACTGGTATGTTTTTTCATCCATCAAGATCCTATCGGGGACCGGTTCCCTGATTTTGGTTGCGTAAATCGGTGTAGTCGACAGAGGAATGGAACCCTTCTTCGCACTACAGGGCACCAAGGCTAAGACCTCACACGTTGGACACTGTTCGTCAAAACTGAATGATCAGATAATAGTAACTAGAGAATGAACTGGCCTACCAAAAATCTAACACCAGAAGAGAGTTGCCCTGGAACTTCCTGCAGCAAACTCCAGCTCCCCCTGGTGTTTTAGCTATTTTTGATTTGTTAGTACACTTTATTATACTTAAACATGAAAATCTAAACTGCAACAATCGTGCCATCTTCTTAGGCATTTACGCTAAACTCCGTGCCCCCATCTGAAGCTGAGATTGTCGCTGGTGGGATTGGACGGAACTTCATCTCACGAGACCTCCTGGAAGCAACAAGCATCGATGATGCGTTGAGTGTAAGATCTAGTATTCTTAGGTTTTTCATTATGTTGAGATTAGTTACTTAAGGTATTTGACAGCCCTGCTTTCTTTCCAGAAAATACAATCTTCAGAAGTTTCTGTAGGGCACAGTTATAATCTTATTAACATAGGAACGCGGAGGATTTTGAATGTTGAGACCGCATCAAGGAATCGAGTTTCTGTTCATGAAGTTGGGGCAACACCATTCTTCCATGCAAACATGTATCTCCACCTTCAAGTTGAGCAGGTAAAATAAACGCAACAAAAACACTCTGACTATACAAGGAGTTGAATTAGAGAGCCATGCTCTTCCCTTGTAAATAAGCCAATTCTACCTCACCGTATCAGCCATAGCATAGTCTAAAACAACACTGTCAATCATATACTTTTCCCAAACACTATTTTTGGTGTGGTAAATCTCAATTGGTTTAAACTTGGTATGGAAACATGGTGACTTCTACCCTTAAAAGCAATCTTATCAGATAAAAAAACACCAATCAATTTCACCAAGTAAAATTATGGATTTGATGCAATTTTGCTAAGGTCGATGATGATAACTCGAAGAGCAGGCAAGAAAGAGCAGCTGTGCTACCGAAAAGATCAAAAGATGATTTCCTGTCACTTCTTTGGGACACGGATCATAACAGATACCCAATTTACATGACAGGTATTGAAGGGAAAAAAATATAGAACCCTTTCTCTTCTTCAGTAATTTTTACTGATCATATTGGCTGTATTTTCAGGTCCAACACTGTACACTCTATGCACAGCTATGATTGATCTGGACGACAAAACACTATCAATTATTGAAGGAAATCCAAAGAATGGAAAAGTTGCCTACATTTTCTCCATGTCCTCAAAAGAGTTAAGTCACAGAAAGATCAACCAGTATCACTGAAGTTGATGTAGAAATCACTTGTATCTGACGATCTTATGCAGTAATTTTCACTTTGAGCCCCCTCTTCTTCAGTAATTTTTACTTGCCATATTGGCCGTATTTTCAGGTCCAACACTATACACTCAATGCACAGTATGATTGATCTGGACGAAAAAACACTATCAATTATTGAAGGAAATCCAAAGAATGGAAAAGTTGCCTACATTCTCTCCTTGTCCTCAAAAGAGTTCACGTCACAGAAAGATCAACCAGTATTACTGAAATTGATATAGAAATCACTTGTATCTGATGCTTTTATGCAGATTCATAGAGGCCCAACATGTGGCCATCTATACACCGCATTGCTGCAACCTGATCAAAAGCAATTTGTACAAGATCTTAAAACCCTTTATAACAATTCCAGAAAATATTTTAAATATGCCTACTGACATTGAGGTGATTACCTTTCCATGGATTTCATACTTGATGGGGCCATCTAATTCAGCACCTAAGGCCATGAGTTTTGTCACTGTCGTGTTGATGTCAGTTACCGTGAATGACAGCAAAGAAGAATACCCTTTCTGCACAACATGATTGCTGTAAAAACAGGTTTAGAAGCTTGCACCAAATAGAGCTGATAGCAACCCAGATGAAAAAACCAAAATAGAAAAGGGGCCTAAGAACCTTTTGACAAAACATTTCCCATATGCCAAAACCTAAACCTCTAAGCATTATATATATATAAGATACAGGGGAACATGCGTAGCAGTGTCTTTAAACTTTAAATGTTAAACAGGTGCAAAGTACAATAATTCACCATCAGAGAAGCATTCCTCATCCACTTTGTCTAAAGCAGTGGCGGCAAAATTATAATTCCTTCCCAAGAAAACAAGAAGTCAACAATTGAAAAACTTCTATCTCCTTATATCTTTGAAATACATGTAAAGGTGAAAATCTTCAGTAACCATACAATCCCTCAACAAGTTTTTCTGTTGCTTCACAAAACTTCCATTCAAAGAAGCTAATATAGAAAGGTTCCCTCCCTCGTCTGAACATAATCAGAAGGCAAATTTCAGTGTCTCTCACACACTGACTGGTGGCTTGAAATTAAATTATCTATGTTTCAATAAAATCCAATTGGAGAAATCTTCAAAACTAGACTCATGTTTAACAACGATATCAAAGCGTGTGTGCTTCTTGTAGACATTTCATCAAACAGAGATAAGGCAAAATAAATAAGAAAAAAAGATAGAAAGAAAAACATTGCTAGCAGAACACATGAGAAATGGTTCTTACTTGTGGGATTGCATGAGAGCGAGCTTAAGAGATCCAGATTGAAGTTCAGCCCAACGAAGAGTGCACACATTTACGGTGAAATCCAGTCCTTCAGAGTAGAAACGAGCTGCTTTTGGCACGTCCTTATGAAGCTGTAGTATCCACCTAAAAGAGGCCGCCCCTGCCATCTCTCTGTGTGGCTAATATTGTGTAAACGGGGAGCAGAAAAGAGGAGAAGAAAGGGAATTAGAGAGGGAATCAGGGTGCTGATGCACGCGAGAGAGCAAATGGGGAAAACATGGGAACCATGTCACCATGAAACGCTTCAGAGCTAACTGGTTACCTACTCTATAGTCTATTGTCAAGAATATAAGCCAGAGACCAGGCCCACAAACAAACCTAATTGCCATTTTGTCTTAGAGTCCAATTGGGCCTTTTTAGATAATAAGCCCGAAAGATTGAGAAAGAATGATAGTATATTTACTGTATATCGGACGGGGGATAAAAAAAAAGGAAAAAGGAAAAACAAATGTCATTGTTTTTTGTGCATTTATTTACAGAAATTGCATATACGTGGCTGCTCGGTTTGGTGTTAGACTGAGTCATGTTCTTGTTATCTGTAACTATTTTATTAGATTACAAGTGTCAATACAACTACTCACCAATTAATATGCGTTTTTCTTTACCGCATTCACTGCGGGTTAGATTCCTATTTTTTTTATCTAAAAAAATATAAAGGTATCATAAAGTAAAAAAAAAAAAAAATGTATAATAGACTAAATACTTTTAAAATATTAAAATGGAGATATATTGAATGATATATTTTTTTAAAAAAAATATTAAGATGGTGACACACTAAATCAACTCGGGTTAATTATGTTTAACCTATCAAACTCACAATCCAGGACATGAGCTCATGATAGCGCCATAGAATCCAAGTCGAAACCAATTAGAAAACTCAATTATAATTAACCAAATATTGAAAATCTAAAATGAAATAAATATTTAATTAAAAAAATAACTTGAGTAAATCTAGATTGGTGGCAAGCGCTACACTGCGACTCAGACCAAATTGTTTCAAACACAAAAAAAATGCCCAAACGGCTAGTGTTTTTAAAGAAAAAAAAAAGAAAATTCAAGACTCGAGTCTTTGACCTGACTACATCCATTAAAATAACTTAATTTAATAATATGATTAAAACAATTAATAAATAAAAGATTTGAGATAACTCGGTCATTTTTAAAATTAATAAAAAAACTTACAAAAAGCACAAAAAAAAAATAGAGTCCAATGCCCAA